>TARA_B100000674_G_scaffold403252_1_pt1 | contig 11822 bp, 14 predicted proteins | sample TARA_B100000674 | Tara Oceans TARA_B100000674 (sample SAMEA2622759) | marine metagenome | biome: marine biome (ENVO:00000447); feature: surface water layer (ENVO:00002042); material: "saline water (ENVO:00002010), including plankton (ENVO:xxxxxxxx)" | depth 5 m
TGGCAACCATCAGGCTGTCATAGATCAGGCCTAGGCCCGAGGCCGGGTTGCCCTTGAGCGTGAAGGGGTTGAGCGTATCAAAGGCAACGATCGAGGATTGCACCAGCCTGCCGCCCTTGGGCGCATCGGGGTTCACGTAATCAAAATGATGGAAGTCCGGGCCGTATTTCAGATCGCCATAAAGCGAAATGCCATGGGATCGGGTGGTCAGCGGGGCGAGATCGGCCTCATCCACCGGGACAGTCGGTGCCGGGTTAATCACCGGTGTTTCGCCGCCTTGCGCGTTCGCGGGATTTATCGGCACCATGGCCGTAGACAGGGTGAGTGCACCGGCAAACAGGATGGATGTCATGGTCATGGCCAGACGTTCCCTGCCCGGCATTTTCATGCTGGCTGCATACGAAATCATGTGATTGTCGTCTTCCCCTGATGCAAGCTGATCACTGCTTCATTATGTGGACTTAATCTGTGCGGTGCAATCGGTGGTCCGCAAGCAGTTGGGCCTGCGATGATGCCCCTGTGAATATCACCACACTAGAAGTATCTGATAGTCACTACTAAATCGTTCAATTTCAAGGCACCATCACGTGACTTTGCCGTAGGACGAGTCTTTTTGGTTCAGTTTTCGCCGGGAGGTTTCAAGCTTGATCTCGGCCATCAACCAATCGCGAAATGCCTTGACCTTTCGGCGCTCCAGACGGCCGCGCGGATAGACCAGCGAATAGGCATAGGGACTGTCGACCGGCAGATCAAACGGCACCGTCAAACGGTTAGTCACAACATATTCCCCGATCATCGCCGGATCGGAAATCACCACGCCAAAGCCGCTTGCCGCGGCCTCCATCGCCATATCGAGGGTGGCAAATACCGGCCCCTTGGTGCCATCGACGCCCTGAATGCCCGTACCTTCAAGCCAGATGCGCCAGTCTTCACGTTGGGCCGAGCAATGCAGAAGCGTAACACCCGCGAGGTCTTCGGGGGTTTTGAGTTGCTTGGCAAGGCTTGGGTGACACACCGGCAGCAGGCGTTCCCCGGTCAGGAATTCATGGACGAGCTGTTCGTTCGCGTGATCGGCAAAGCGGATGGCGATATCGACCTCGTTAAAATCGACCGAGGCCAGATCATCGTTATAGGTGCCCAGCTGGACCTGAAAATCGGGATATTCCATCTGAAAGCGGCCAAGCCGTGGCACGATCCAGCGCATGGAAAATGTCAGCGGGGCGGACACAGACAGCAAGGTGTCATCTGCACGATCCTCGACCTTGGCCACCGCATCTTCGATGGCATCAAAGGCGGGTGTCAGGGATTCCAACAGGTTCTGACCCGCACGGGTCAACCGCAGGCTTCTGTGGTGGCGCTCAAACAGCTGACGACCGAGCACCTCTTCGAGATGCTGCACCTGTCGACTGACAGCCCCTTGGGTCACGTTAAGCTCATGTGACGCTTTGGTGAAACTTTCGAGTCTTCCGGCTACTTCAAAGGCCCGAAGCGCATTTAGCGGCAATGGACGGCGTTTCATGACAGACACTTTGCATGAGTTTTAGTCATGCAATGATGACAAAAGGTGGTTTGAGCGCAAGCATTTTTTCCGGTAACCCTGAGTTTAACACAGAGATTATCGATGCAGGGCCGCTGAATTGTTGAGAGCAGGCCTAGTTTTAAAAGGATTAGAGCAATGGTTGCTATCACCAAAGAAGTTGGCGCATTCACCGCCACCCATCGTCATCACAATGCCACCAGCCTGCTGGAGCTGCCGCGTACCTGGGTCAAACGTTACGACCTGCGTCAGAAGCTGGCCGACATGGACGCACACATGCTGCGCGATATCGGCTGGACCGTCTATGACGCGAAACGCGAAGCGGCCAAGCCGTTCTGGAAAGCTTAACCCGCGCGCAAGCGCATTATACCGAGTATTTTGTCATGCAGAACAATGTATCCCCGCTGCACAGCGCAATTACTTTCCCGCTCCAGGTTCTGATTGAAGCCCTGATGGACGCGTGGAAAGGCCTTAGCCTTAAATAAGGCTTTGCACCCAAGATCCCTGAACGCAATTCCAGCCTCCCCCCGTTGGAAAGTGCGTATATAAATGCCGGTCACAATCCCCTTGTGACCGGCATTTTTTTTAATGGCCTTGGCGATACGCTACTTCTTCTCGGGATAGCGCAGATACATCAGGTTTGCCGCGTTCAGCACCGAATACATCACCGCGAACTGGGCGTTGAACTCGAACTTTTCGGGCTTCGGATCAAACATGTCATAGATCTCGCTAATCGAGCGTTTGCCATCAATACGTGACAGGATCGCGGGCGATGCCGAGGGCATGGTGCGCGTCACGGCAAGGCCTGTGAAGGTGATCTTGATATTGCCGGTCTTGGCAACCGAACGCGCCAAGGTTGCCCCTTCTATACGAGTGAAGGTCGGAATCAATTCAGGCGACGGGACCGGTGGTTTGACCTTGTTCTTGGCTTTAACGACATAAAAAATGTGCTTGGTGATGTTGCCCGCCATCAGCTCTGCCAGGGCAGCGCGATCGCGAAACGGCACATGAACCGCCTTATCAAGCACATCATGGCGCGAACAATAGGTGGTCGGATCATAGCGCATGGGTTCGATAAAGTTCTGCAGGCGCAGACCAGCGCCCTCGACAAAATCAAAGACTTGATCGACGCGATAGGCGCGGTCCTGCTGATGCAGAAGAAGGTCATAGAACCCGGCATCGCCCCCATGGATGTGATCGCCGACAAACGGGTTGCGTTTGAGCCAGTTGGTGCCTGGAAGCGAATTGAACAGTGCCTTGCCGAAATGAAGGCGCTTGGCCCCGCCGGCCTCGGCATTAAGGCGCTCCATCATTTCCTGCATGTGATAGACGCCCTGACGGCCCAACTCGCCATAGACCATCAGCCCCATGCCGCCATTGGGTTTGAGCGCATCGGTCAGTGCCTTGAGCCCGGCATCGGGATCGGGCAGGTGATGGAGCACACCGCAGCAATCAATATAGTCAAACGGGCCGTATTCTGCGGCCAGATCAACAAAAGATCCGGTGACAAAGGTGACGTTCTTTTCAAGATTGCGGCGCTTGATGCGGGCTTCGGCAATGGCGCGCGAGCTTTCGGACAGATCAATATAGACGATCTCGGCCTTGGCTTTGCGGTCACGCGCCTGCTGGGCCAGCATGACCAGCGCATCGCCGGTGCCGCCACCCGCGACAAGGATTTTGATTTTGCCTTTCGCCGATGGATCGCGCCCGCCAAAGACAAAATGAACGACCTCGTCCCAGTTGCCCGGCGATCCGGTAATCAGGCGTTTGTCCTCATCCTCCGGATTGCGGTCCGGATAGGGATAGGTTTCATATTGATCACGGGTCTTTTCAGAAGACTGGACGTGATCGGGCCTGTTTTTGTCGTCGGGCATTGCGGCGAAATCCGGCAGAGAAGTGGTTGGGACGGCAACATCCTATACCACTAGATTAATTATGGAAATCCGGCAGTTTAGCGGTTTTTGCGACAATCTATGACCAGCTTGCCGGTCGCACTGCGATCGCGGATGGAAGCCAGAGCATCCATTGCATCTTCAAGACGATAAACGTGCGAGATCATCGGGCGGATCGCCCCGGATTTCAGGCGATCGAGCAGCTCTGCCATGCCCGCTTGTGCGATATCAGGATTCTGTTCGAGATAGGCGCCAAAATAAAAGCCGATGGCGGTGACATTCTTGACCAGCAGGATATTGGCCGGAATTTGCGGTACCGTGCCGCTGGCAAAGCCGATCAGAAGCATGCGCGCACCGGGCGCAACGCAGCGCAGGCTTTGATCAAACACATCCCCGCCAACCGGATCATAGACGACATCGACCCCTTTTGGCTTTCCAAGCGGGCTTGTGATTTCAAGCACCCGGTCGCGGATGTTTTCCGATTTGTAGTCAATCACATAATCTGCACCATGATCGCGCGCGATCTGGCATTTGTCCGCTCCACCCGCCGTGGCGATTACGGTGGCCCCCAGAAGCTTGGCGCATTCGACCGCCGTCAGGCCAACCCCGCCGGCCGCACCATGGACCAGAACAACCTCACCCGGCTTGACATCGGCGCGATATTTCAAGGCAAACCAGCTTGTACCATAGGCGATCTGGAAGGCAGCCGCTTGTTCGAAACCCACACCATTGGGCAGCGGAATCACAAGACTGCCATCGACAATGACCTGCTCGGCATATCCGCCCCAATCGGGCAGCGCCATGACCGCATCGCCCGGTTTGACGTGGGTAACACCATCGCCAACGGCACGGACCGTGCCACTGACTTCAAAGCCCGGAGAAAAGGGACCCTCCGGACGTTTTTGATATTTGCCCAGCAAGATCAGGGTATCGGCGAAATTGACCCCGCAGGCGGCAACATCAATCAGGACCTCACCGGGCCCGGCGACCGGACCCGGAGCATCGATCCATTGTGGTTCTTCACCAAATGCGTTGCAGATCCACGCCTTCATCCCGGTTTTCCTGCCTGTTGTGATCCTGATGCCCGGCAGTGTGCCGTGCACAAAAGGCCGAGACAAGCCGACAAAGGGCTAAACCGGCGTGGGATCAGGCGGGTCAGGACAGCAAAAATCGGACGGGATCAGAAAATGCGCTGACGCTTGCGCTTGCGGGTCAGCAGAAGAAGGATGGCGGACGGCACGAACAGCACGACAAGCGCCGGGGCCAGCAGAACAGGCACAAAGATAGTGTCCCACGCCCAGACAGAAATATAGCGCTGAATGACGGATTGCAGCAGGTTCAGGCTGCCGGTATCAAGGCGATACCAGAGCTCGCCTGCGGCGACCAATCGAAAGCTGCCTGTTTGAAGCGCGGTAATGGAATCATCGACCAGCACGGCGATGCTGGCGAATAGCAGTAACCATCCCAACGCCCGGAAAAACCACATTATCCTCTCCAAACTACCTGTCAGGGTCGGTATATTAGTAAATATTGCCGATACCCTAACGGGTCTGTGCGTCTGTCGTAAAGGGGACTTTCACGGCCCCCTGTTTCGCGTAACAGTCGCAAACGCTTACCTCAAACCTTACGGATGAGACCTCAACAAGAAGTAAAGATTATGGCAAGGCCTTCATTACCAAGGGTTTCAGACGGTTAAGTGCCAAAACAGCAGGGTGCTTTACGGGGGTATTCAGGGGGATTTGAGCAAAGTGAAAAAAGAGGCTGATTGGGCCTTGTCAAGCGCGGGCGTCTCGGCTAATGTCCGCCCGCTTTCGCGATATATCAAAGATCGCATGTGGAGAGGTGGCCGAGTGGTTTAAGGCGCACGCCTGGAAAGCGTGTTGGGGTGTAAGCCCCTCAGGGGTTCGAATCCCCTCCTCTCTGCCATTGACCTAAAAAGCAATTTCCCGAACCAGACAGACAAGATCAAACGGCGCATATGCGTGTACCAGATCGCGTTTTTCGTGCGCTTGACCCGGCTGCTGACAACAGGCTGTCAGGGGGCATTGTTCATGCTGACCTTTTGTAAGGAGGCACCATGATCAAATACCTGTATCCCGACGGCAACCACTGCTATCGCGCACTGCATACGGCACATGCAGTGTTCCGCAACGATGCGGGCAAACTCATCGCCCGGGCCGAAAAGGCCGATGGATCGGGCATGTATGAATTTGAAATTGCGGGCTTTGAGCTTTTGAGCCCAGGCATCGTTTATGACTGATCTAGCTGCCTTCGGAATCCCCGGCCGAATTCATAGCGCCCAGCCATTTGCGCAGCAGGCCATCAATCTGGTCGCGCTCATCCGCGCTTAGGGCCTCCATCATCTGATGCTGGTTGGCGACGTGGTCGGTGACGGCGGCGTCGATCAGTTTGAACCCTTGATCGCTAAGCGCAATGACGAAGCCACGACCGTCTTCCGGGTTGCGCTGGCGCGTGACGAGCCCGGCCTTTTCCAACTTATCCAAGCGGTTGGTCATGGTGCCCGATGTCACCATGGTCCAGTCGATGAGTTCCGACGGGCTTAGGGCATAAGGCGGGCCGGAGCGGCGCAGGGTTGCCAGAACATCAAAGCTTGCCGGTGACAGATCGTATTTTTTGAAAACACGTTCGTGGGCAGCGCTTAACTGATTGCGCAGCCGCCCCACCCGGCCAATCACGCCCATTTGCGTGACATCGAGGTCGGGTCTTTCACGGCGCCACTGCGCGAGAATGCGATCAACTTTATCCATGGTTTGATGTTCTCCCAAATATTTATCTTGACGTCAAGATTTCTGAATATATCTTGACGTCAAGATAAATGGAGATGCCCCATGAGCCGAACGACTGATTTATGCCTGACTGCACTTGCCCCGATCATCTGGGGGAGCAGTTATATCGTCACCACGGAAATGCTGCCCGACGGCTTTCCGCTGACCGTCGCGCTTTTGCGTGCGTTGCCCGCCGGTTTGATCCTGTTGCTTGTTGTCCGGCAATTACCGCCTGCGGGATGGCGGACCCGGGTATTTGTTCTGGGCGCGCTGAACTTTGCGGTGTTCTGGTCGATGCTGTTTGTTGCGGCCTATCGCCTACCGGGCGGGGTGGCGGCAACGCTTGGCGCGATCCAGCCGTTGCTTGTGCTGTTTCTGGCCCGCGTCGCGCTGGGATCGGGCATTACGATGCTGGGGATTGTTGCCGCGGTTTCAGGATTGATCGGGGTGGCGATGCTGGTGCTTGGCCCGACCAGCAGCCTTGATCCGATCGGCATTGCCGCTGCCCTTTTGGGGGCCGCATCGATGGCGGCTGGAACCGTGATGACGCGTAAATGGCAGCCGCCGGTTTCACCGCTGACCTTTACCGCCTGGCAGTTGACCGCAGGCGGGCTGCTTCTGATCCCGGTCGCCCTGATGGTTGAGCCCGGTTTTCCGATCCCGAACCTGACCAACCTTGCCGGTCTGGTGTGGCTGGGTCTGATCGGGGCGGCGCTGACCTATTTCCTGTGGTTCCGGGGTATTGCGCGACTGGGTCCGACGACCGTGACAAGCTTTGGCTTTTTAAGCCCGACCAGTGCGGTTTTGCTCGGCTGGATCATTCTGGGCGAGGCGCTCAGCCCCCTTCAGATGGCCGGTGTGATTGTCGTGCTGGCAAGCATCTGGCTTGGCCAACGCGCGGCCCGCCCCAAAGCGTCACCAGCCGCAATTCAGCCCGCGATAAACGACCCTGCCCCTCGAACCACCTGAAAATTTACGCCCCACATATATAAGGAAACGTCCGATGAAAATTATCCTGTTTGGCGCCACTGGCGATGTTGGCACCACCACCTTGCATGAAGCCATCAAGCGCGGCCACAGTGTCACTGCGATTGCTCGCAATATCGATAAATTGGCGGATATGCCCGGTGATATTACCCGTGAGAGCCTTGATGTGCTGACCAACCCGGCGCGGGTGGCCGCACTGATGGCAGAGCATGACATCGCGATCAGCGCACTCCGCCCGGTCACGGGATCGGAAAGCCTGCTGGTCGATCTGAGCAAGATACTGCTGGATGCCGCGCGCAAAACCAAAACCCCGATTTATCTCACCGGCGGGGCCGCGACCCTGAAACTGGCCGATGACAGCGGCCATACGGTTCTGACCGCCCCGGACTTCCTGCCCGATACCGTGCGCCCGATTGCCGAGGCCTGTGCGAAGCAGGATGCACTGTTTGATCAGTATGACGATGTGCAATGGACCTGCCTGCGCCCGCCCGCGATGCTGTTCCAGGGTCCGCTGACCGGTCAATATGTCCGTGGCACCGATACGCTGGTGCCTGATCATGACGGGATGGCGCGGATCAGCTTTTCCGACTTCGGCTATGCCATGGTCGATCTGATCGAAGCCGGCAATGGCGGCCAGCAGCGCCTGACGGTGGGCTATCAGAACAAGGCGGCTGCCTGAAGACCTACCTGCACTATAATATAGAACAGCAAAACGGGCGGCTTTGATGGCCGCCCGTTCTTGTTGTCTGGAAGTGTTTAGGAAGAGGCCTTGATGCGGGCAAAGACTTCATCAAGGGCAATATGAAGGGCATCGGTGCCCTTTTCGCGGATGAAGGTTTGCGCGACCTGTTCATTCAGGCCGCCTGCAGTGATGTGGCCTTCATAGAGATCGGCGAAGCTTTGATCCGGGGATTTGTCGGTGTTTTGCGCAAGGCCCGAGAAGAGTGCTGCGAGGTAACGGCGTGCGTCGGCATAGTCGGATCCCTGTTTGACCATCCACTGTGCGGCACTTTCAAGCACGGTGAAATAGGTCGCCATCAGAGCGCTGCCGGTGGCATAGCCATCAAAGGCATCGATGGTTTCGACCGCCACCGCCCCGCCGAGCTTTTCAAAAAGGGCCATGACATCGGGCGAGCCCGGATAGACCGCCGTAACACACGCATGATGTTCGACCGGCGGCAGGGGAATGGCGCGATCACATTGCGCGTTGGTGCCAAGCCAGAACTTGAGATCGGCAATCGGAATGGTGGCGATCAGACTGACAATCTGTTTGTCGTCCGGTACACGAAGCGTTGAAAGCACATCTCCGGCAATTTGCGGCAGGACCGCAAGAAAGATCATGTCGGACAGATCAATGATTGCCTGATTGTCGTCTTCGACCCGCACCTGGTCAAAGTCGGCGGCGAGCTTTTCCGAGATATGTGCGCTTCGGCGTGAAACGATGATTTCACTTGCCGGGTAGTCACTGGTCAAAAGACCGCGAATGACCGCATCGCTGATTGCGCCAGTTCCGATAAAGCCAAGTTTCATTGAAAATCCTCTGTGACAAAGGCGCCGGTCAGGTCCGGCTCCTGGATCGGGCCGTCCTTGCCATCATAGGCAGCGATCACGCGAAATTCCGGACCATCGACGGTGGAGTGGCTTTCATACAAACAGAAACGATCAATGGTGAACACCCGGGAACTGACATCACCATGATCGACAATCGCCTGTTCGATGGATGCGCGCGCCGCATCCCGATTGCGCCCCAGTGTGATGTGCGGGGTGAATTTGCGCATATCCATATCCGGGCATTCATCGAGCGCCACAAGCGCGTTTTCCACCCGGTTGGCAAGTTGGCGGAGTGCCGGTTGATCCTTTACCCCGACCCAGAAAATGCGGACCTTGCGGCTGGATGCAAACATATCAAGGCCGGACACCTGCAGATCAAACGGTTCAAACGCGACCTGCGACAGTGCCTGATCAATCTCACCGGCAAGGCCGGGATCGACATTGCCGATGAATTTGAGCGTAATGTGCATGTTTTCAGGGGTCTGGGCATCAAGCCCCTTGATCGCGCGCCCCAGCGGATAAAGCTCCACCGCAATATCGTGGGGAATTTCCACACCAACAAACAAACGCATGCCTTAAGTCCAATTCAGGTTCGGGGTGGAAGTAAACGGGGTCACGCCAAAAACGTGACGTTTATCCGGTCGAGCGTTCCGGCAATGGCAAGGCGTCATCCTCGCCATCGATCTGCGGGAACTTGCCCGCCGCCCAGTCGGCCTTGGCGGCTTCGATCCGGTCCTTGCTGCTCGAGACAAAGTTCCACCAGATATGGCGTTTGCCAAGTGGCAAACCGCCGAGCAACATCACCCGGCAATCGGTTTTGGCAACGATATCGGGGATTTCTTCAGGCGCGACATAGGCAAGGGTTTCGCTGTCATAGCTTTTGCCATCAATCAGAAGCGTGCCGGAAACAACATAAACCGCGCCTTCCTGATTTTCGCCGGGCAGAAGCAACTGTGCGCCTTCGTCCATGGCGACATCAAGGTAATAGAGCTTGGATTTGACCGGCACCGGGGCTGTTTTGCCAAAGGCCTCGCCCGCGATCAGGCGCATGTGAAGACCGGCATCCTCGATGATGGGCAGGTCATCCTTCGGCACATGATAAAAGGCGGGATCGGATTCCTCGTCTTCTTCGGGGAGGGCGACCCAAAGCTGCAAACCATGCAGGGCGTGAACGGAATTGCGGACAATCTCGGTTTCGCGTTCGGAATGGGTAATGCCCCGGCCCGCATGCATCCAGTTGAGATCACCCGGGGTGATTTCAATATTGCTGCCGAGACTGTCGCGATGAAGGATCGCACCATTAAACAGATAAGTGACGGTCGCCAACCCGATATGCGGATGCGGGGGCACATCAACGCCATGGCCGGTTTCGAATTTCACCGGGCCCATGTGATCAAAAAAGACAAACGGGCCGACCGCGCGCGCTTCGCGATGGGGCAGGATGCGGCGAACCGTCATATCCCCAAGATCAGCTTCCTTGCCAGTAATGCGGGTCACCATGGGTCGCCTCCGTCTTGGAAAAAAGGGATACGGCAGGTTTCCCCGCCGTATCTCTGAAGTCTGGGATCAAAATCTGACGATCCTGTGACCGAAAGGCGAAGGCCTTACGGGCAGGGATAGGTGTAGATTTGATGGATTTTCTCGATCTCTTCGAGAACGTGATCCGAAAGCGTGATGTTGGCCGAACCGATATTGGATTTCAGCTGTTCCATGCTGGTCGCGCCAATGATGTTCGAGGTCAGGAACGGGCGCGAATTAACGTAGGCCAGCGCCATCTGGGCCGGATCAAGACCGTTATCACGGGCCAGTTTCACATAGGCCTCGGTCGATTTGATGCCGTTTTCCTTAAGGTAACGACCGAAATATTCCGGCCATTTGGAAACACGCGCGCCTTCCGGACGGGCACCGCCCAGATATTTACCCGAAAGCGCCCCGCCACCGAGCGGTGAATAGGCGAGAAGCCCGGCATCTTCGCGGATCGAACATTCAGCCAGGCCGACTTCATACTGACGGGTCAGAAGGCTATAGGGATTCTGAACCGAAGCCACACGCGGCCAGCCGTTCTTTTCAGCCAGGGCCAGGAACTTCATCAGGCCCCACGGGCTTTCATTCGACAGACCGATATGGCGGATCTTGCCGGCCTTGACCAGCTCATCAAGGGTTTCCAGCGTTTCCTCGATCGGGGTGAATTCCTCTTCCGGGTCGTGGGTGTAGCCCAGTTTGGAGAAGAAGTTGGAATTCCGATCCGGCCAGTGGAGCTGATAAAGATCGACATAGTCGGTCTTAAGACGGGCGAGCGATCCGTCGATTGCCTCAAAAATCTGCCCGCGGGTCAGACGCGGCCCGCCACGCACATAGGGGAAGCGATCCGCCGGACCGACAACCTTGGTGGCAATTACGAGGTCATCACGACGACCGCGTTTTTCCAGCCAGTTGCCGATGATGGTTTCGGTGGCGGTAAAGGTCTCTTCCATCGCCGGGACCGGATACATTTCGGCGGTATCGATGAAATTGACTTCGTTGGCAGTGGCGTAATCAAGCTGTTCGAAAGCTTCTTCCTGTGTGTTCTGCTGGCCCCAGGTCATGGTGCCAAGGCAGATCACGCTGACATCAATGTCAGTCCGCCCCAGTCGACGATATTCCATATGAAATTATTCCCCTGTTTTGCACCGCGCGACCCACTGGATCGGTGCGGTACATGATTTTGCAATGGTATGAATATATCCGCTTGATCGCGTGATGAAACCGCTGACGGGGAAATTTCTTGTGATCGGGCGTTAGGGGCGCGAGGCAATGCGCTAGATAAACAGGGTCAGAACCCCGGTATAGCCATAGAAACGGTCATTGCAAATTTCGCCATTGCCGTAAAAACCGGTCAGTGGCAAATCGCCCAATTCATCACGAATGATCATCATTTCGCGGCTTTCGGTGCCAAACAGATGCGGGCCACGAGCGACACAGCTGCAATAAAGCGCACCGCGCGGTTTTCCCGGCAGGCGTTTTTGCAAATCAGCCAGCATACGACGCAAATCCTGCTCGGCGGCCGCCCCATCACGGCGGACAAAGCGG
>TARA_B100000674_G_scaffold199854_2_pt1 | contig 11814 bp, 7 predicted proteins | sample TARA_B100000674 | Tara Oceans TARA_B100000674 (sample SAMEA2622759) | marine metagenome | biome: marine biome (ENVO:00000447); feature: surface water layer (ENVO:00002042); material: "saline water (ENVO:00002010), including plankton (ENVO:xxxxxxxx)" | depth 5 m
GGGGCGTTTTACAACAGGTGCAATGTTCTCTGCCTCTGATATAGCCTTCAAGGAATCTTCCTTTATTTCATCAATATCTCCTGCAAGCGAGAGTGTCCGTTCAATATCCTCTTCGGCTTCATCCAAAAGCCGCATTCCCCACTCAGGATCTCTATGACCTTCTTCTCTGCCAGTCATGACTAAACTTGCTGCCTGATCTATTGCAACACCTTCACTTCTTAGATTAAGTATAACAGATTCTAGATTATTTAATCTTACATCAAATTCTTTTCTCGATTGACGCATGTCATCATTTCCATACCAATCATACAATACCAATGCGAGGGCCATTAAGCACACAAATAATTGGAGATAAGAGGCAAGATTATCGAAGTCTGCAGTGGTTAGCAAGGAAACAGATAGAATTAATCCAAGGAATCCCATAATTGCTCTATACTTCAACACAGAAATATCGCCTCGCAATATATTTCTGCTAGTTACAAAAAGAGCACCTGAGACAGATATTAGTATTGACATCCCTAGGATCTCAGACGTATTTCCCTCGATATAATTCAAAGCTACAATGGTTATTGGCAACCAAAAAATCGTGCAGACTGTTCCAATTCTTGATCTAGCCTGCTTTTCCATGCTTCCTAAGTCTTGAACAAAAACAGCCCAGGCTATAATTACCATTGCGTATCTTAAATCCGAATTTAGGGAACCACCGTTAATCGTTGAATTTATTGAGGGCCATGCAAGCCAAATCGAAACTGCAAGCATTAGAATTGCGGAAAATCCTGAAAGTTTCTCTAACCTTTTTTCCCTGAAATCCATTTCAGCCTTGATTGCATCTTCGAGATCAACAAAGCCATCCATGGTTTACCCTCAGTTATTCACACATATCAGAATCTCGGTTTATCTCTACTTCTGAGCCACAAAATACCGCATGCCGCAACTACTACGATTACAAACAAATCAAAGAAATCCAGCCCAATTCCAGATTCATAATTGCTGGATGAGTGCTTGATAACGGTTTGATTTGAGTCATCAATGTATGATAAATCGACTGAAAAAGAATCAAACCAGTCTAAATCGTCTTCAATCAAAACCAGTTTAGTTGAGGTTTTTTGGTAATTAGATGACTCAACAATCGAGGTAACACACTCATATTTCGTACACAGCATAAATTCTGTATCCGTAGCTCCATTATTTTGCACTGTAATCCAGAATTGATTTTTTCCAGGACTCACATCTTCAGACACAGCCATGATTCCGATTATTTCCAAATCTCTCTGAATTGGTGGAGCGATTGCAATACTTTGCAAAAAACTTGCAGAATTACCCTTAGTATCAACAGTAGTAATTCTGAGTGGATGACTGCCTATACCTGGGTTTGGGAGCTCATAAAATTGTGCGTTATCCCAGCTGATATTGGAAACATTTGTTCCCAAAAATTCAATTGCAAATTTAATTTTGTCAATTGAATCATGGTCGTCATAGGATTCGGTTAAATCAAGCTTTATTCGATCACCCAATCTTGCAGGAGAATTCACCTCCTCCCAGCCTGTTGTTACGAACACCGAGTTATCGACTCCAGATCCATCATAACCAATTTCTGTCAAATCTTCATTTGACCACTTTAGTAATTTGGAAATTACGACTGGAGGGGCATTATCTTTCAAACTTACATTCCAAGTTTTACTCGTTTTGTGTCCTACATCATCAGTTACATTAGCCATCAACCAGTATTGAATCTCATTCCTTTGTTTATGCCTTTCAGTAATATTATCACTGATTGAGTTTAATTTTGAATCAACGTTGAACTGAGTAGTGAGATTTGCACCCGTATGATACCAGTCTTGCGACTTGTTGCTGGTCCAGACAATCTCCAGAGCAGTATCATGATCATCACTTACATTCAGGTCAAGATGAAACACGCCGGGGGATATCTCAAAATTGTCATCAGTGTTGTGTATCATTGGTGAATCATCATCAAGAATAAAACTTCGATTGAGGATACTAACCAATCCCCCCTCATCTGTGCATTGAACAGATACGTCTAGCAAGGAGTCCGGTTCGAAAGATGACAAATTGATACCTTTGCTAATGTTGTCTCCAAAAATGTTCCATTCACATTCATGTTTTGAAAGAGGGGCGTCATTGATGGTCACTTCGAAATCATACGATGTGTTTTCCCATGGCAGTGCATTACTCTCAATCATCGATAGTTGTGGAGGTGAATTGAGTCCTAGGCTAATAGTGTAAAAACCGGACACTGAGGATAGATTTCGAGCAAGTGAGAACTCGTTAGCATTTCCGCTAATCCACTCATTGAGGGGGCTTGAGAGATACTGGTATTCTCCACCGGTTTTTATTGTTAGAGGGGTTGATTGGCGCAAATCATTTTGAAATGGCACCTCTAATCTCATAAGTTCAATGTGGGACCTTGATGATGATACATCAGCAGTCTCATTCCAACCCCAACTGTAATGACTGATGTTGATATCTGATGTGATTGAAATGTTATTGAAAGACACATCATTATCATCAATAATACAACAGTTTGCCTCTTTACCATTGAGATAAATTACAGTCTCTAAAAGAGTATTGAGGTTATTCACGTCTCCATCAAGAAACCTCTCCACTTGACTTTCGATTCCAGCGTTAACACCTGGTATGAAAGGTAAACCCAACCCCTTGTTGAAAACGTGATTTGCAGACCATTTCCCGGTTACATCGCTGTTGGGAATTAGGCCTGATTCAAGAGATAATACAGCATTACCCACTGGCTGGGAAGAATTCAGTTGCTGATTTACCCAACTAGTATTTGGTGGCCATGTTGTCTGACCAACAGGGTATCCATCCATCAAAACTCTTGCTTCCCATCCACCGTTGAATTCGCCAACGGTAAGACTCTGATTGATCCAGCTAACAATATGTCCAGTCATCTTGTGGACAGCAATCACAGTAACACTATCTGAATAATTTCCACTCAAATCGTATGTTTCAGTAGCATTTGGTATTAGGATATGGTTTTCATTATACCTCTGATAACTACCACCGTCGCCTAGCAATATTAGTTCAACGCCACTTGGTGCATCTACCAATCCATCGCTTACACTAGCTTGCCAATCACTACCTAGGACTGTAATTGTATGGACACCCTCAACCGAGAACAGATTATCAATTATGGGATAGGCATCCAATACGACAGTAGTTTGTGATGATGGGACTGGTGGATGCCACATCACAACATATCCTTCACAGGTTGCGGTAGGAAGGAACATACCTCCTTTGGGCTGATTTAGCTCTGCTCCAGTCCATGGGTCCACTATATTGATGTCGCAATCGTTGATTGGATTTCCAAAGGGATCTTCTACTTCCACCGTCCAGTTTGGTCCCTGTTCAGCCCACGAAGCGGGTATCAGGAGTAGTATTGCTAGAAAAACTACCCTTCGCATGGATATTTGCATAATCTCATACCTCATCAAGAAAGCGGGTTCTCGCGCCCATATGTTCATGGTCGGGTTAGTCACAAGTCCCACAGAAGGGGGAATAATATGCCCGGACTAATCACGATGGACGACCTTACAGATGAAGAGATAATCTCGATATTAGATGACGCCGAGAGATTGCTTCCAGTAGCACGTGGAGAACTATACTTGCCTTTGCTGAAAGGTAGAATACTTGGAAATTTATTTTTTGAGCCGTCCACAAGGACTAGAATGTCATTTGAGACAGCAATGAAACGATTAGGAGGGGATGTGGTAAACCTAGGAGATGTGAAGAGTTCTTCTGTTGTAAAAGGCGAAACCCTGTTTGATATGATACAAATGGTAGACGGTTACACAGATATTATCGCAATGAGGCACCCAAGGCAAGGAGCTGCGCAATATGCCTGTGATAGCGCTAAAGTGCCAATACTAAACGGAGGAGACGGTGCTGGACATCATCCAACCCAAACGATGCTAGATCTGTTCACTATTAGACGTGCTCATGGTAAATTAGAGGGTTTGAATGTTGTTCTTGCAGGTGATCTGAGGTATGGCAGAACCGTACATTCATTGTCACATGCTTTGACTAGACTTGGATGTAATGTTACATTTGCATCCCCTGAAAGTTTGCGAATGCCTGAAGAAATAGTATCTGATTTGAAAGACAATGGTGCCGAAGTGGTTGAGACAGACGACCTACTTGGACAAATAAATACAGCAGATGTAATTTACATGACCAGAATCCAGAAAGAAAGATTCCCTGACGAGGATGAATATGCAAAGGTTGCAGGAGCTTACAAGTTACATGCTAAGGACTTGGATGTAGCTAAGCCCGATATGATAATCATGCATCCTTTACCAAGAGTAGATGAGATACATCCCTCAGTTGATTCAACTCGACATGCCTGTTACTTTGAACAGGCGTTTAACGGAGTTGTAGCAAGAATGGCGTTGATGTGTCGACTTCTGGGAGTCGAAGTTCCAGCGGATGTAGAAAAAGCAGGAGGGGTAATATGAGCCAAGAAGGAAACATGCGCAGAGTTACTGCAATCAAAAACGGGACTGTTATAGATCACATTCCTGCAGGAAAAGCACTGTCAGTCCTAAAGATGCTAGGCATTGCTGGAGACATGTCCAATCCTGTTTCACTTGTTATGAATGTGCCATCTAAGAAAATGGGTGGGAAGGATATAATCAAAGTTGAGGATAGAGAGTTAACACAGGGCGAACTTGACAAACTTTCACTGGTTGCTCCAGATGCTTCAGTTGCCATAATAAGAGCATATACTGTTGCGGAAAAATTGGAAATAAATCTAACAGAGGAAGTTGTTAATGTTGCAAGGTGTACATTTTCGAATTGTATAACAATCAACCCTAGAGAGCCATTGCCTCACAGACTCATTGTAACCAAGCGAGAGCCACTTGAATTGAGATGCAGGTATTGTGGAAAACCACAGGATATCGATGGGCTAATAGACAGTTTATTCTAATCAAAGATCGAATAAACCTGCTTTTTCACAAGCTTTGAAATTTATCCAACCCGGCATTCCCAAATCAATTGGAACGCCTCCAACAGTGGTAATCAATCCAGTTAGTATCAGATGGTTAGCAACTGGATTATTCGACCAGTCTGCTTTTTTCCCATCGCTTCTGCCCCTCATTAGTTTATCGTTTGACCTACGAGAAGCCCAAGCGTTTGCATTCCATGCATGATTTTTCATGCTATTATTGGTAACACTTGGAGGTACGACCACATTGTGTGAGGATTCCCAATTCTTTTCCCATTCTCCTTCCATTGTATCAGCCCAAACTAATCCAGTAGTCTCGCTCTCCGGCATTTCCATCTCACCTTGGATAGCCAATTGAATAGCCAATCTTCTCAAGTGTGGATGTCTTGGATGTGCTTTCATGGTCTTTTCAACTATGTTGATAGCACTTGCTTTCATGCCTCTATCGAGGTATAGGAGTGCTCTTGCGGTTTGGCCATGAGGCCAATCTTCTAATTTGACATCATTTTTACTTGCCCACGCCTCAAGTTTGTCCAGTGCAACATTTGATTGTGACCATAGTCTGAATCGAGCAATATCACCTAAGATGTGTAACTTTGCAGCAGGCTTGAATTTCCATTTGATATTGCTACCTGGTGTTCCTGATTGGTAACGTCTCAGAACGTCTATGTTCCTCTTTGTAACAGAATCTAAACGTAGTAATGGACGGATTGAATTTGGTAGCTTTATTTTTGGATTAAACACCGATGCCACCCATTTCAGCCTTGCAGCTTCAATATCTTCGTCTGCCAGCAAATCTAGTCTTGGTAATGCTTCTGGAATGTCACGCTGGGCTAGGGAAGCCGCCGCTAGAATCATTCTGGCAATTTCAGCTGTCCTTCCTGCTCTGAGTGCTAAAAATGAGAGAGAAACTTGCTCTGCTTGGTCCCACCTTCCAAGGGCCATAAGCATCTCCATGCTCGCTTCAGTTCTTCTAACTAAAGAAAGCCCCTCGATACTCTCCTCTCCATGATCTTCATACAACAATTCCATTTTTTCCATTGCTTTGGACCAATTGTCATCCCTCAGTAATTCACGGAAATCATCACCTTTTCTGTAAATTATTTTCTCAAGTGACTCAAGCTCAATTCTCTTCTGGTTCGCCATAGCATCGAATGAGATGTCATCCAATCTCTGTCCAGTTCTGCGCGATAGCAACCATATACCAAGGAACACAACTTGGCCGCCTGAAGCTAGCATCCAAGTCATTTCTTCTAGCGCATTTTTTCTTATTACTTGACAAACCGAATCTTCCCAAGTTCCACATTCAGCACCTTGTGGAAGGTATTGTGAATCCCAAAACGTCAACATGGCCAAAGCAAGTAAAAGCATCGATTGCCCTGCAAATCCAGTGAAACAGAAATTCAGAACATTTGCTTGCTGGCTTCTCTCACTCCTCAATAGTCTCGAATCTGCTAATCTTATCCCGCCTTTACCAGACACATCTGCTATGTCTAAGAACAAAATTCTCGCAACCTCATAAACAAACAAAAAGCCAACAATTGCTACGTTAAGTAGTAAAAATAGCAAGACCATAGTTACCAGAGGAACTCGAATTCCCGCTTCCGAAATGTGTGAGAATAATTCGATTGCATAGAACCCAAAGATTCCGCCTTCTTCCATTATTGTTGTCTGTGGTCGGTATTCCGGTAGTTCAAGAACTCGCTGGGAATGCTCAAACATGCTAGGATCTATTGCTAGTAAAATCAGAGAAACTAGAGTGTTAAACGCGATAAATGGCATGGCAGCAGTGTTCAACCAAACCAAGGTCGAAATCAGTTGCTTCCTTGCATTGGGTTTGTGCGGATAAAAAGCTGAGGGGTCACCTTTCGATAGTTGCCGACTCGATTCTTTTAGGGCAGTCCAAGCAGATCCCATGACCCTTCCATATGCGATGAAACCTGGAGCGAATGCTAAACATCCAACTAGAGCCAATCTGCGGTCAATTTCAACATTAGCAAGCCCCAATATAAACCACATAATTGCCAACGCTGTAAACCACAAAATTGTGATAGAGATTCCAGCTCCACTTCTGAAGGTGCTAGCTTCCTGGAGAGATTCTCTTCTTCCTCCAGTTCTAGTGATTATTTGGGTACTCATGGAAACTCCCGTCGAAATCATGGCGGGAACTATGATTAGCACTAAGGCCGCAGCAAGTGAAATCATGTGCAACCCTTTGGTTAGGTTTGCTTGATAGAATAACCACTCAACTCCAAGCAGTATCGCACCCGTCAGCGCCATAACATAGACAGTCAATCCATTTCTCATTCCTTTAGCTTTCAAAAGCTTCTTTGCTTCATTTTTATCTGAGGTAACAGTATGGACCTCGTATCGTTTTGGGCCGGTTGGGAAAGCAACCTGGAGTCCAGACAGACCTCTTGGGATAAGGAATTCCTGAAACAAGTAGGCTGTAAATCCAGAAAGCAATATTGCTAGTATGGTCATACCATTGAACTCGCTGACTAACGTGATCCCCATCGTAAACTCAACCTTCTTGCGGTGGGACAAGTGAAGGGACAGAGTGCTTGTTGTTGATTTCATCAAGCAACTCAGAAAGGAATTGTTCTAGATCAACACCTGCTCTTTGGTCTCCGTTTCTAGCTCTTATAGAAACAGCATTGTTTGCAACCTCTTCTTCACCTAATATTAGCATGTATGCAGGTTGGAATTTTCTGTGCATTCTAATTTTTTTACCAATCGTATTATCTCCATCATCGATTTCAGCCCTGATGCCAGCCTCTTTGAGTTTCGAAAGTATATTGCGTCCATAATCAACTTGTTTCTGTGATATTGTTAGAATATGAATCTGGGTCGGAGCAAGCCAAGTTGGGAATTTTCCAGCAAAGTGCTCTATCAGGACTCCACAAAACCTCTCCATCGAGCCAAATGGTGCCCGATGTATCATTACAGGGCGATGCATTTCTCCATCACTTCCTTTGTATTTTAAATCAAATCTTTCTGGCAAATTATAGTCCACTTGAACCGTCCCAAGTTGCCATTCTCTACCGATTACATCTTTCACAACGAAATCAATTTTTGGTCCATAAAAGGCTGCTTCACCAGGTTCTTCTGACCAATTAACGCCTAGACTGCTTGCAGCTGCTCTACAAGCATCCTCTGCCCGGTCCCATTTCTCAGCATCTCCAACATACTTACTGGAGTCAGGATCTCTTAGACCTACTCTAACACGGTAGTCCGTCATTCCGAGTGCTTCGAATATAACTTGAACTAACTCAATACATCCTAGCACCTCATCAGCAATTTGATCTTCTGTGACGAATAGATGTGCATCATCTTGTGTGAATCCTCTAACCCTTGTCAGCCCTGAAATCTCACCCGATTGCTCCCATCGATACACGGTTCCAAATTCAGCTAATCTCAAAGGCAAATCTCTGTATGACCGTGCTTGTGATGAATATATTTTGATGTGATGAGGACAATTCATTGGCTTCAGCATGTATCCTTCAATATCTCCACTTGCCATCATATTGGATAATTCTCCACAACTGCAACCTTCCTTTGCGAGCCTTGACATCATTTCTTTCTCTACTAGTGGGGGGTATTGTGAATCTTGGTAATACGGGAAATGGCCGCTAGTCCTATACAAGTCTAATTTCCCTATATGAGGAGTGTAAACCTGCTGATATCCTTGCCGAGTTAGATGTTCTGAAATGAAGTTCTGCAAACTTGTCCTGATGGTTGCACCTCTAGGAGTCCATAGAATCAGACCTTGACCCACGTCTTCATCGACATGGAACAATTGTAGGTCTTTTCCTAATTTCCTGTGGTCTCTTTTCTTTGCTTCTTCGATAGCAGCCATTTTAGCTTTGAGAGCGTCTTTTGTAGGCTCGACCAATCCATAGATTCTGGTCAATTTGTCTCGATTTTGATCACCTCGCCAAAATGCGGATGATACAGAAGTAAGCCTAACATGCATCAACTTGGCCGTTGAGTGAACGTGCGGTCCTTTGCACAAATCAAACCAATCACCTTGGGAGTATATGGTAGAACCAGCGCCTTCATCGATTCTTTCTTTGATGATCTCTATTTTGTATGGGTTATTTGCAAACATTTCGCTTAGTTCGGCCTCAGAGTGTTCAATCCTAAGAATTGGGAGATTTTTCCTAGCCAATTCATGCATTTTCTTTTGAACTTTCTTTAATTCATCAGCTCCGAAGTCTTGTAAATCAGCAAAATCATAGTAGAATCCCCTATCGATAGGTGGACCAATAGTTGGTTTTGCTTCTGGGTATAATTCCGATATCGCTTGAGCAAGTAAATGTGCAGCAGAGTGTCTAAGAATATACATTCCAGCATCCGAGTACGCAGATATACCTTCAACGGCGCAGTCGGATGTGATCTCTGATGAAAAATCTCTTTCTTCTCCGTCGACCAGAGCGGCTACGCAATCATGCTTTCTGCCCTCAATATCAATCACGATTTCTCCAGCGGTAATGCCAACAGTATATTCGTTGACTGAACCATCTGGTAAGGTAACTGAAATCATGCCCATATGCTTGCCTCCATCTCAATCGGGTGCGCTTCTGTTCTTCACCTTGGCGATAAAAAACCACTTAATTTCGTATATATGTGCAGATATAATGGGTTACCACTGAACGTCAAAGTCGTCTCCTTCCTTGGACGATAATTCCTTCACAACCTCTACAGTTTTCTGCGGTTTAGAGTCCGTGGTAGCTTTCTTCGATACTATAAATTCTGTTCTTTTTTCTTCAATGTCTCTTTGTCCTCTGAATTTTGGCTCTTCAAATTTCTTTACAGGTTTGGTCTCGGATGTTTTTTTATCATCATTTTCTTGCTTTAATTGATCATCCCATGCGCCCTCAAAAGTTAGTTTATCCTTCTTGCGCTCCATGTTAGTCCGTTGTATAAACGATACATAATCGGTTTGATGTAGCGTTAGCATTTGGGGTTGTTTATGCGCTTAGCAATTGTAGTTAATCCCGATGCAGGGCTTGGCGGCCGTTTAGGGTTCAAAGGAAGCGACGGTAGGGCTGAAGAAGCTAGGGCTGCAGGTGCTGAAGATAGGGCTGGACCGAGAATGAAGCAATGTCTTGAGCACTTATCCAATATTGCTAGAGAGCCTATCGAAATAATCGCTTGGGACGGTAGGATGGGTGGTGATTGGATACCAGGAGAATATACATCAACTGGAGAAACCCCAACAAAAACATCAGCGAAGTCTACCTCTGATTTCATAAAATCTCATACACCTGATATTTTCCTTTATGCTGGTGGAGATGGAACAACTCGAGACATAGTTGAGGCGTTAGGAGAATCTTCAATTCCAATAGTTGGTGTTCCCGGGGGGGTAAAAATGCACAGTGGCTGTTTCGCAACAACGCCCAAGGCTGCCGCAGAGGTAGTTTGGTCATTCTTTACTGGTGATTTGATGGTTGCTAGAACAGAGGTAATGGATCTTGATGAGGAGGTTTATCTCAAAGGAGAGTGGAGAGTGAAAATGTATGGTGAAGCATTTACTCCAGCGAGCCCAAGGTGGATGCAGGGGGCTAAAGAGCAAGTGCAGAGAGAGAGTGAGGAAGAAACCCTTGAGTCCATGTCACTACATATCAATAATTTAGTTGAACAAGACCAGAACCTCATGATTGTATGGGGCAGTGGAGGGACTCTTAGGCAGATATGCAAGCTCTCAGGAAATGAGTCAACATTACTCGGAATTGACATCCAGCACAATGGGAAAATGCATCTAGATCTAAATGAACAAGGCCTACTAGAGATTATTTCACAACATGTTGGGTCAAAATTACTACTACTTTCGCCAATGGGCGGTCAAGGGTTTTTGATTGGAAGAGGAAATTTACAATTATCTCCCGCAGTATTGCGATTAATTGGGATTGAGAATATTTTGGGTATTGCAACACCTGCAAAATTGCTCGGATTAAACTCACTTCGGATTGATACCGGAGACCCAGAATTAGATCAAGAAATTAGAGATAGAAAATACATGAAGATGTTACAAGGATACCGAACAACTCGAGTAATTAGGGTAGCAGATGACTGATTTATACATCCTCATGGAAACGATTGCATCACTTTGAAATGTGCTGATTCCGGTTTTTTGTATATCCATATTTAGCTTTGATTGCAGCATTAATATCGGGTTAAAATTTATACGAATAGCCAATTTTATTTGTTACATGGGTTCAGACGACAACGTAGCCTCTAGTGAGTCAGTTGTCACGGATTCATCCCTTCAAAATAGGAAACTCTCTCATATTTGTATATTTGACGATTGTCAAAAAGGTAAGAGAGGTGGTGGAGACTTCTGCAACAAGCATAGATTTCTTGCAGAAGGTTCCATTGAGAATTCAGAGGGAAAAATAGTTGCGGAAAATAATATTGCAGTGGATAAAAAAATATCCAACACTCAAATTATATCGATCCCTAGACCAATTAAAAACGAAATAGATTTCAATGAGTCGAATAATGACGAAGAAGACGAACAAATCAGCGTAAATGTAGCAATAAGAAATTACGACAAAAAACCTATCACAGGCAGAGATTTAATTTTATTTACATCGATGGCTTTTGCAGCATTCTCACTTTTCAATGCTTTTGAATATGGCAATGCGGAGTGGTTATATGGATGCTTAATCTTCTTCTTTGCAGGACTTGTTTTGATAGCGACCTCAAGTCATGGTTGGATGCACAAACTTTTGCTAGTGGTGTTTTATGGAGTGATGTTCTATATTCTACTAGCATTCTTGGCTCAGAATATGACATTCGGTGGAGGTATGGGAAACCCAGGAGGTTGG
>TARA_B100000674_G_scaffold498983_1_pt1 | contig 11813 bp, 9 predicted proteins | sample TARA_B100000674 | Tara Oceans TARA_B100000674 (sample SAMEA2622759) | marine metagenome | biome: marine biome (ENVO:00000447); feature: surface water layer (ENVO:00002042); material: "saline water (ENVO:00002010), including plankton (ENVO:xxxxxxxx)" | depth 5 m
CGCACTCGAAGGCCCGTGGACCGTGGAAGGCACCATGGTGCGAACCAACGGGACCGGTCCTGCCGACGTCCCCGTCTGGATTCAAGTCCAAACGCCATCAGGCGGGCTCATCACGAGCCAGCCGTTCACCGTCGCACTTTCGGGCGTGGGCTACACCGAGCAAGCCTTCTCTGCACAACTCAACGCTACCACGCTCAGTTCCCTGCCCGACGGCGACCACGTGGTCTCGGCGAAAATCAACCCGTTCAATGCCCCCGGCTTTGAACAGGAGTCCACCGACAACGACCTGACTTCGGGCGTGCTCACCATCTATCCCATTCCCGATGTCTACGTGGATGCCAACGCGCTGCCAACCGTTCCTTCGGTGCAATCCGGCGAGGACGTTGAATGGCGGGTCACCATGGAGAACACCGGTGACATCGGCGTATCGGGCAACATCCAGTACACCTTTGACGGTTTGACTGGACAATCCCCACCCATTCTTCTGGACGCTGGAGAGGCGTTCACGTGGACGGTTGAACTTCCCACGGCGCTCGGCGCTCACACCGCTGAATTCGAGGGTCAGTGGGTTGCAGCATCGGGGAGCTGGGATGCCAACAAACAGAATTCCTTCGCCACCGGTTCGGTGTTGGTCGAATCCAAACTGAAACTCGAATGGGAATACGCCTCGTTGGAACTTCTCGATGCGGAGAACAACGTGGCGACCATGCCCCTGGCAGATGGCGCCGCTTACACCTTGAGCATCGGGTTGACCAGCCAGGAAACCGGCGTAGCGAACTACACCTGTCAGGATAGCAGCAACACCGTCCTCTCCACCATGGCCGTTGACATCCAGAACCGTGGGGACCGAGGACAACTCTCGTGCACCTTTACCGCCACGGCGTCCACCACCACCATTCGTCTGATCCCTGAGGATTCGTCCATCAGTTCCACCTTCTCTCGCTCGTTCGCAACGCTTGCTACCACAACGGGGAATGACGGTGCAGGTGGTTCCTCCGAAGCAGGAACGGTGACCTTGTTTGCCTTGGTGGCCGTTGGCCTCATCGGCGCCTTGGTGGCCGCCGTCATTTTGACTCGGGAACGTGAGGAGGAGGTCGAGCGAGACATCTACGAATACTGTCCGGCCTGCGACGGTGAGTTGGAAGGCACCGAAGATCGATGTCCTCACTGTTCGTTCAACCTCAAGAAGGCAAGAAATCAGTTCCACGACTGCCATGAGTGCGGCGAGTCCATTCCCGACCTCATGGAAAATTGCGCCTACTGCGGCGCCTACCAAGACGTGTCGTCGTTCTTTGAGCGTCGAGAGCGCAGAGAGCGCCGTGAAGTGGTCAAAGAAGAGGTGGCGCTTCCCGAAGACAATGAAGATGAGATCGTCACCGGCACCCAAAACTTCGCTGACGCGGTCAAGGAATTTGGCTTCGACGAGGAACACCTCGAGGAGGAGTGGGACACCAACATCGAGGCCGCTGAGGCAGAGGTGGAGGCCGCTTACGACCGCCGCTTTGCCGACGAAATGGCCATGGAGGACATGACGGAAGAGGAGATTGAAGCCTACAAGGAACAGGTCACGACCACCCTCAACGCTCGTCGTACCGACGAGAAGCAGGGGCTCGACTCCTTCCTCTCCGAAAAGGGCGAACTCAAGTCCCTCAGCGAAGAGACCGGCGAGCTCAGCGCCTCAGATGCTTCCATTCGAGAGCAGTTGTTCGAAATTACAGGTGAAGAGGGTGTCCTTCCTGGCGAGAAGGTCAACATCGGCATGAGCCTGACGGACTCCTCCTTTGCAGGAAATGAAGTCTCAGAGGCGACGGCGAACTTTACGTTCGATGAGTCCGACGAAAAGCCTCTGTCCAGCTCAACCGATACTGAGGATGCCGCAGCACCTGCCAAGGCCCGAAAGCCAGCTCGGCGACGTGCACCTCGGAAGCCGAAGAAGGAAGAGGCATCCTCCCAAACCGATGAATGCGGTGCATGCGGTGCCGATGTCCCTGTTGGCGCCACGGAGTGTGGCGTCTGCGGTGCGAAGTTTGGTTGAGTGTCTGTCAGCGTTCATAGGGCTCGTCATCGCCGTAGCTCGGCCATCAATCGCTTCATTCAGACAACTTCGCCATGCGTGATGTGGATTTGAAATGCTCGCACCTTCCAGCGAGTGCTTCATAGAGTCGTGGCCGGTGGTGTTGGCATGGCGCGTCCAGGCCTCGGTGCCATCCTCTTGGTGGTTGTCCTCATGGCTTCCACCTCTGGGTGCATGGGTCTCATCGCTGCTCGTGAGGCGGTCGAGGAACTCCGAGAGCCAGCGTACGAGGACCTCAACAACGAGAAAATCACCGTCGTTCATTCCTTTCAGAACATTGACGACTACCTGACCGAGTACACGAATCGGTCCACGTTCACGGTTGACGACCAAACCAACGAAATCAACGTCTACTTCAAGGTCTCATTTGAGGCATCACGCAACCTTCCATCCGTCCTTCTTGGCAACGAAAGTCACTACGTTCGCGCCACCCTCACCGATGCTGAAGGCAATGTTCAGTGGGAACAAGACGTGAGTGAAGACGCCAGCCCCCTCGAGGAATCGCTGCTTCCCAACCCCTCGTTTGCCCACGGCGAATGGGAACTTGACATTCAAGCCCGCGGCGGAGGAGAGAGCACGTTTGGTTCGATTCAAGACAACTTTGTCATCATCGTCACCATCACCAACAGCTGCATCCAATATCCGTTGGTTGACGAGTGCTACTGATTCAAACCAAGCGCTCATCGCAAGCATGGCGACGTGAGCAATGCTGACATTTCCCAGGACGGTCGTGGTTTCGGCCCGCACCGCCTTGCGCCATGGCGGTTTGCACCACCAAAATTTGTTGGTCCAACTCTTCCTTTGCAGCGTCGTCCCACGGCAGTTGATGCAGGTGATCGCTGCCGTAACGAAGCAGTGCGTACGGTGGTGTTCGACCGGTTGTAACCTCAACCAGACGAGCGTAGGCGAGGGCCTGCAATCGATGCGAATCATGAGGTCGTTTGGGGACTTTGCCCGTCTTTTGCTCGACGGGAATGAACTCCGAATCAATGATGACGATTTGGTCAGGTCGGCCGCGCAGACCGGTGTCCTTGTCAACCAGTAATTGCGCACTCTCCTCATCGTCTGAGTAGGAGATTTCATCGGTCACCTTCAGATCGTTTTCTGTCGCAATGCGCCGTGCTTCGTCGTTGTTCTTCAGCGCACGTCGGAGAATAATGGATGCAAGGAAGGTCCAACTTAGGGTCGTGATGGCCAACACGTACGAGGCTTGCTGCCGATTTTCTGCAAACAGGAGGGCGCTGGAGTGGATCGCCAGCAGGATGGCAGAGACGAACATGAAGGCTTCAAGAATGCCGCCTTGGAACCAACCGCCCATGAACCCACGTGGCTCAAACACCGGGTCGATGGTTTCCACTCCATCTTCCAGCGCCGGCAGAAACGGCTGCTTCAAACCGATGGCTTTCCGCCAGGGCACGAGGAGCGCCAAGATACCGACCACCAGGAACGAGAGGGCTCCAGCGGCCAAGAGTTTTGAAAATTCCATCACGTTCAGTCCCATGTCATCGATGTATTGCATGGCCACCGTATCAATGAGCAAGACCACGATGATGGCGTACCACCACTGCCAAATGAGCAGGTTTCGTTTGGCTTCAAACTGATGCTCCTTGAGGTCCATCATGGATTCGTGGATGGCTTGATGCTGTTCCTTTCCCTTCTCGATGGCTTCGCTTTGCCCGCTGACACCCTTGGTGGCGAGGTACCACGACATCGGGCAGTAGGTGTAGCGCTCGAGGTCGCTTGCACTCACGGAAAGCGGGGTGTTGTCAGGGTTGAACCATCGCCCGTTGGCGTCTTGAACAGCGTCCGGATGGGTCGGAAGAGAACCCTTTCCACCCGTTCCCTCCTTCGCCATATTCGGGCGAATTGGGTGTTCTTTTTTGAGCCCTTTTCCGCAGTGTGCGAGCAATCTTCGCCGGTATGTCCGTGACCACGAGCGACGAAGCGGTTTAATACAGGGGGTTTGTGGGCGGCTTGCTGTGGTTCAACATGTCCGAAGAAGCCAGTTTGCTCGTGTCCGCCGAAACCTACGAGGAAAACGCCGTGAACATTGGTACTCAACAGAAGAGTGCCGACATGAGCCGCTTCATTGACCGTGTTCGTGAAGACGGTCTTTACCTTCTTGACATTCCCACCACGGATGCCCGCATCCGCTCCATTGCCGCCCTCCTCAACACCTACGATGCACCGTCCATCATGGTCGTCAGCGCTCGCCAATACGGACAACGCCCAGCTCGCCTCTTTGCTGAAGCCATTGGCGCTCACTCTGCCGTCGGCCGTTTCATCCCCGGTTCATTGACCAACCCGGCCCTCCGCTCCTACATCGAGCCCGATATCTTGTTCGTGACCGACCCAGCCAACGACCAGCAAGCCTTGCGCGAAGCCGTGGCCACCGGCCTGCCCATCGTTGGCATCGTCGACGCCAACAACCACCTTCGCAACGTTGACATCGCTCTTCCCGCCAACAACAAGGGTCGCCGCTCCCTTGCGCTCATCTACTGGCTCCTTGCCCGTGAGGTACTGAAGGTCCGTGGCGAAACCACCGACGAGGCTTGGGCAGAAGCCAACGACCTCGAAGACTGGGAATCCACCTTCTGAGGCTCAAGCGCCTGCAAGAAATCCGCTGATGGCATCAGCCATGGCTTTGGCTGTGTCCTGTTCGTGCATCAAAGTGCGAACCTTCTTTGCACCCGGCAGCCCCTTGGTGAAGGCGATGGCATGACGTTGCATCCACTTGCCTTGGATACCAACGGTGGCCTCGGAGAGGTCGATGTACCGGTCCCAGCACCATTTTCTTGACACGAAGGCACGTCCGATGTCGCTCAACCCGTACCAGTCGTCGTGTTGGGCCACCCAGGGGAGGTCGTCTTCCTCCATCCAACCCAAGCCGACCTTGATGTCGGAAAACACGGTTGGTCGGCCGATGGCGCCACGTCCGATCATCAAACCAGAAGCACCGGTATGGGTGAGGCAGGCGGCAGCGGAGGGTGCATCCACCACGTCGCCGTTGGCCACGACCGGGACATCGACCTTGTCCACCGCTTCTTTGATGCTCGTCCAGTCCGCTTCTCCCGAATATCGCTGTTTGAGCGTACGACCGTGGATGCACAATCGCTGAGCGCCGACCGTTTCGAGTTGCTGACAAATCTCGGTGGAATTGTTGGCCCTTCCCCCACCGGTTCCAAGTCGCATTTTAGCGGTCACGGGAACATCGACGCGCTCAACGATGGTCTCCACCATGCTGACGAGGCGTTCGGGTTCACCCATCAGGGCTGCTCCGGCACAGATGTTCGTGACTTTGGGGGCCGGGCATCCAAAATTCAAATCGATGACATCGGCGGCAGGGGCGAGCATTTCTGCGGCGGTAGCCATGTCTCCGGGGTCGCCTCCGAAAATTTGGGGAATGAACGGGACCTCCGTCTCGTGGGTTTCCATGCGACGCCACGAGGTCGCTGCTTCCCGAGTCAGCGCCGTTGAATTGGTGAATTCGGTGATGGTGACATCCGCCCCGCATTCTTTGGCGAGGAGTCGGTAGGGGAGGTCGGTGACGCCGGACATCGGAGCGAGGTACAACGGGCGTTCCTCACCGTCCCACGGCCCTCGTTTTTTCCCGATGAAGTCGGACATGCGCTCACCGCTCACTCGTCGGCGTTGGCCGCCATGGCCTCATCCAGCAGGCCCGCCACCCGCACCATGCGTCGCAGCACACGGTCGAGCCGGTCCTGAACCCGACGTTGAACAGCGCTGGCCGAGGGTCCTGCCATACGGTAGCCCATGGGCAACCGACCGCCAAGGAGGTTCAACAGCAGCATTTGTTCCCGGGCCTCAACTCCGCTAAGGTGTTGGGCCACGTCGTCAATTGAAAGGGCGTTCTTGGCGAGTTTCTTGAGGAGCCCACCCTGTTGTTGTTCGTTGAGCAGCCGTTGAAAGCCGCCCTTCTTGAGCATCCAATCTTCGCCTCTTCGCTGATGTTGAGTGGTCATGGCGGTCCACAGCGCCGTGTTGAGTCGATCGGTCCGTGGGACGCGCTCCACCATTCCGGTGGCCCGAAACCGGTCGAGAATTCGGCCCACCCGCGCTTTTTGACCACCGTGTTGTTCAGCCGCCTCGTCAAGGGACAACGGGAGGTTTCGAGTCAACAGCGTTTCAAACAACCGAACGGACAGCGAATCGGCGCGAAGTTCAGCGCCGGGTCGCTCGCCCAACAGACCGAAGTCGTTCATCCAGTGGGAAAGCACGCTGCCTTCGGTTTCGGTGGGGATGGGACGATGGTCGACCAAACCCAGCGAGAACGGCGCCCCTTCGTCTTGCGGCAGTTCCACGGGAAGCGGCTCACCCGTGCGGGTCCAAGCGGCGTTGATGAATTCAAACCGTTGCTGAAGCACGAGACTGCTGTGCTGTTGAAGGTGGGCAACAGCGTTGGAAAGCGAGCCACCGCGCAGGTAGTACTTGCGCCAACCTTTGCCTTCATTGGTGAAGCCGATGAGCCCGGTTTCGACCAGCCGGCCCAGGTGATGGTTGAGTGAGGCTGGCATTAACGCCAGCTCATCCGCCAACATTTGTGCGTCCCAACTCAGGTCTGGTTGGCCGAAGAGGTGATCTCGGAGCAAACGATGAACGGGGCCTGCTCTTCCGTGGTCAGCGGTGGCGTCGCCTCGCTTTCTCACCAGCGAGAGCGTGTCGATCATCCAAGCGATGAGACCGTCCACATCACGCTCGGTCGTGGGCAATGCGTGCTCGACAAGCCGGACAGAGAACATGGTGTTACGGGGCTGTCAAGGGTCTTTGAAGCCTGTGTAACAGTTGTCGCTCGAGCGGCAGATTTCGTAATCGTCACTTCATGGCGAGGACGGGTGTCGGTCGTCAACAAAGTCGTAATCCACGCCGCAAGGTCGGCTGTAAATTTCAAGGTCGATGTGAGGCATCAGTTCAATTCGGTCCTCGCGCAAAATGCCACGGCGCCGAAGCACCTTGACCGCGCTGTGAACGGTGGCACGTGTGCGCCCCAATCGTCGAGCAAGGGCGGCCTGAGAGCGGGGTACGCCTTCACGGTCGATGTTCTCGATGATCATCCGTTGGACCGGCGACAGGCCGATGGGCAACTGCTGAGCCATGCGCTCTTCGCCCACCACTTTGCTGCGCAGCACTTCGACCTGGCTCGGCCCACCAGCGAAGTAACAGGTGCGTCCGTTCACGGGCATCACGGTGACCGCACGGCGAGTTTGGAGCACATCCAGGTGGTGGCGAAGGGTGCCGTTGGCGGTGTTCATCACCGTCTGCAGTTCACGGTAGCAAAGTCCCGGTCGAGCCTCGAGTGTGGATAAAATGCGGCGGCGCAGCGGGTGCTCGTAGCTGGTGGCACGGGTTGAGATGCCACCGATGGCCATGGCGCCGACGGTGCCAGCAAAGGTGGCCAGGCCGCCAGCGATGCCGACCACGCCGCTGGCAGCGCCCGTAAGTCCAGCCGCCAACCAAGGGCGCTGACGGGTCCACTGTGCGAGCAGAGGCATGAGTTGTGGTTGGCCTTCTCCTCCCTTAAGCCATCGCTTGATTGTGTGGCCATTTCGTTGCCCACCTCAATCCCTTTTCTTCGGTTAAATAGGCTCGCAGGTACTTGTTTATGTTAGGGAAGTGAGACCATGAGGGACCGTGAATTGGAGGAAAAAATACAGGCGGATTTGGATGCTGGCGGTAACGTCTGGGTGGTCGGTGACGTTCACGGATTTTTCCAGTCGATGAACGAATTGTGTGCTCGGTTGAACCTTCAAGACGGCGATTGGGTGGTGTTTCTGGGGGATTTGATCGACCGCGGGCCGAACAGTTTCGGCGTGGTTCACGATGTCATGCATCATCCGCACTACTGCACGGTTCGTGGTAATCACGAGGACATGATGGTCCGGCAATTTACCATGGAGAAGCTCCGCACACCCGACACTGACGTGATGCTTTGGATGCGAAACGGCGGCAACACCACCGTGGCTTCGTACATGGACTCGGTCCGAAACGAAGCGGGTGAGATGGATGAGGGCGCCCTTGAGCGTGTGGCGGCCGAGCACACGGCGTGGATGGCCAACTTGCCGACGCACATCGTTCTCGACCGCTGGCGCTTGGTTCATGCAGGCTATTCACCCGACGTCCCGCTGGACGAGCAACGGGACGAAGATTTGCTTTGGATTCGTGGTGCCTTCCATCACGCTGTTTCCCCGGTTGACGATAAACGAACCATCGTGTTTGGTCACACGCCGACCGTGGGTCTCCCCGGCCATACAGCTGAGGATTGGGGGGCGGTCTGGCACAGCAGCGTGAAGTTGGTCGACGGACGCTCAGCAGCGATTGGTTTGGACACGTGCCTGTATCACGGCCCTGGCGAGCGCCGTGCATTGACGGCGATGAACCTGCGAACCGGTGAAGTGATTCAGCAACATCGGGTTGAGGCTTAGGCCTTCACCACGGAGCCGGCCACCATTTTGAGATGGGCCACGAGTGGAGAAAGCAAGCGGCCACAGGTCATGCCGTGGGCGCTGAGTTCGTAGCTCACTTTGACCGGCGGACCGTCGGTGACCACCCGCAGGACCAACCCTTCTTCGGTCAGGAATCGAAGTTTGTCCGAGAGGGTTCGGCTTGAAATACCGGTGAGCATGGATTTCATTTCGTTGAACCGGCGAGGTCCGGTGATGTAGAGGGTGGCGAGAATTTCGATGGTCCACCGGGAGGCAAAAACGTGGAGAGCTTCCACTGCGGCTTCCACTTCCCATTCAGCGTTGTAGGGCCCCTGGTTGGAGTGTTGCGCCAGCAGATGTCGGATGGATCGGCCACTCTCAAGGGTGGTCTGAATGCCGTTTTCAATCGCATCGTACGACTCGCTGGGGATGGACATCGGGGGTTCTGGCATGGTGGGTTCGTTTCGTGCGAACCCCTCAGACTACTTGATGTCTTTTCCACACTTGATGCCCTCATTCACCCCAACTACGCCTGCGTTCAATCTGCGAATGTCATCCCTTGAAGAGGAGGCGTCGCCTGCCCCCATCATGGAGTCCACTGGGTCGTCGTCCTCCACCAGGCAAATCGTCCTGGTGCGCGGTGGTGCCTTGACGCCCTTCTCGGGGCTGGGTGGTGCCCATGCCACGCTTGTGGAACACCATAAGGACGGACGGTTTCCCTCCCTTCTGCTCAAGGAGGTGATGGAATACCCCGTTCAATCCTCCGCGTTCGCCCGCCTTCGGATTCGCTGGAGCCAGCATCCCAAACGGGTGGCTGGTGTCTGCAAGCGCCTCCTCGGACCCACCGATGTGCTCCACATCACCGACCAAGAACAAGCCCACCTGGTGCCTCCTCGCTCATCACAGCGACCGAAAGTGGTGGTCACCGTTCACGACGTGTTCCATTTGTTTCCCTACGAGCAACGCATTGCGTTGACCGACGGTGAGGCATCGTTGGGCACGTCCGTGGTCGCTGTGGGCGACCAGCGGCCCGGTATGGTACGGCGCCGAGATCTCAAGAAGCTCAAGGCCGGATTGGCCAGGGCCGACCTCCTCGTCTGCGATTCGGAACACACCCGTCAGCGTTGCGAGGCGGCCTTCCCCAACGTCGCCTCGATGACGGTGCCTTTGGGGCTGAACATGGAGGCCTTTGCACCCGGTGCTGGGCGCGATAAGAACACGGTGTTCACGATGCTCTACGTCGGTTCCGCCGACCCACGCAAGCGGCGTTCGTTCCTTGAGCGAGTGCTCTCTACCTGCAAGGCGGACGTGCTGGCCAACTCGGTGCTTCACATCGTGGGCGACCGAAGCCCAGAGGCTCACGCCATGGCTTCGTCGCTCAAGATGGAGGTCGTGGTTCATCCACGTCTCGATGATCAGGCGCTCATGGATTTGCGTCATGGCGCTGACCTGCTCCTGTTTCCCAGTGCCGCCGAAGGCTACGGCTACCCACCCATTGAGGCCATGGCAGCGGGCTGCCCCGTGCTGTGTTCTGACCTGCCCGCCCATAACGAACTGGTGCCAGCGGGCAGTTGCCTGCCTGCTGGCGACATCGCCACCTGGCGTGAGGCCGTCGATGCAATGTACCGTACGTGGGACGAAAGCAAGGCTTGGGTGCCTGATCAGGCCCTGATGGAGCATGCTCGGACCTTTTCCAGCGAAGCGTTCGTTGAACGCATGAACGCCGCCTACGACGACGTCTTGAACCGTCCAACTCCACAATGACGGATTTTTATGTAGTGCATTGAATTCGGACGGACCATGCAACCTATCCAACGTGTGGCCGTGGTCGGCGCAGGCAACATGGGCTCCGGCATCGCTCAGAAAAGCGCTCAGGAAGAATTTGACGTCCAAATGGTCGACCGTGAACTCCAGTGGGTCGAGCGCGGCCAATCCATCATCGCCAACTTCCTTGAGGAAGCCGTGGAGCGTCGCATTTTCTCGCCCGCACAGGTTGAGGCCATTCAAGGACGCATCACCGGCGTGGTGGGCGTGGAGAACACCGCTGAAAACACCGACCTGGTCATTGAAGCCGTGTTCGAGGACTTCGATGTCAAAACCGCCGTGTTCAACGCCCTTGACGAAGCCTGTGGCGACAACACCATCCTCGCCTCGAACACGTCTTCGCTGTCCGTCAATGCGCTGGCCGAAGCCACCGGTCGAGCCGACCGTTTTGTCGGTCTGCATTTCTTCTACCATCCCGCCAAGAATCGTTTGGTTGAGGTCATCCCCGCTGAAGCCTCTAGTCAGGAAACCATCGACAAGGTCGTTCAGTACTGCAAGATGCTCGGCAAGGTGGTCATCGTGTGCGCAGACCGACCCGGATTTGTCGTGAACCGCTTCTTCGTCCCGTGGTTGAACGAAGCCTGCTTGCTGCTCGAGGAAGGCGCTGCCAACGCCGCCCAAATCGACGCCATCGCCTGCAAGGCCTTCCGTATCGGTCTCGGCCCCTTCGGTCTGATGAACCTGACCGGCCCACCCATTGCGCTCCATTCCACCGACTACCTCGCCGAGCAACTCAACACCCCTCGCTACACGGGGGCTGCGAACCTGCGTGCGCTGGTTGAGGCCAACGAACAGTGGGACGTCTCCGAGGAGGCCACCTACACCGACGAGCAGTACACGGCCGTGTCCGAGCGCCTGCTCGGCGTGGTGTTTGGTGTCGCTGCCCAAATCGTGGAGGAAGACATCTGCAGCATGGAAGACGTTGACAGAGGGGCCAAAGTGGGCCTGCGATGGGCCCGTGGACCGTTTGAGATGATGAATCGAATCGGCGTCGGTGAAGCCTGCCGCATGGCCAAAGCCTACGCCCAAACCGCCGGTGAAGGCTGGACCGTTCCCGCCTTCTTCTCCGATCAAGGCGATGCCGCTTGGGACTTCTCCTATGTCGACAGCCGCGTTAACGGTGGTGTGGCCACCCTCACCATCAACCGCCCTGAAGCGATGAATGCGCTCAACGTCACCGTCGTGAGTCAGTTGACAGAGGCTGTCGCCGCTGCCAACGCCAACGATGCGGTCCACACCATCGTGCTCGACGGTGCCGGCAAGGCCTTCGTGGCTGGCGCTGACGTGAAATTCTTCGTTGACAAGATACGCGCCGATGCCATTCCAGACATTTACGACTTTACCGCTGAAGGCCACGAGCTGCTGAACATGCTGGAGACCTCCAGCAAGACCACCGTTGCGCTGACCACCGGGCTGGCGCTCGGCGGCGGCCTCGAACTCGCATTGGCCTGCGACTATCGCATCGGCACCCGTCG
>TARA_B100000674_G_scaffold210115_1_pt1 | contig 11812 bp, 9 predicted proteins | sample TARA_B100000674 | Tara Oceans TARA_B100000674 (sample SAMEA2622759) | marine metagenome | biome: marine biome (ENVO:00000447); feature: surface water layer (ENVO:00002042); material: "saline water (ENVO:00002010), including plankton (ENVO:xxxxxxxx)" | depth 5 m
TGTAGATGGTATTTTTGGCGTTGGTTTAAATAGACCAATTCAAGGGAAGTTTAGAGATATCATACTTTTGTTAGCTGGCAAGATGGTTTTTTCACTAGATATTCCCTCTGGTATTTGTTCAAATTCAGGACAGCCTTTAAGTGATATCTATTGTAAGCCTACTTTTGTGGTTGGAATGGGGTACTTTAAACCAGGTAACATAATGAATTCAGGTAAGGAATTTTTCCAAAATACTCACATATTAGATATTGACTTTCCTCAGGCAGAGGATGTCATTAAAGTTGAAAAAAAGTTTCTAGTTGAGAAAAGCGATATAAAAGCTCTTATTAAAAAAGAAGATTTGTTAATGAATAAATACAATTCATTTTGCTCACTTATAGTTGGGTCAAAAAAATATTCTGGTGCTGGCATTTTAGCAATGCTAGCAACGCTTAAATCTGCTTCAAGTTATGTTCAGACCTTAGTGCCAGGCAGTATATCAGATTTATATCGCGATAAATGCGCTGAGTCGAAAATAGTTGAGATTGGTCAAAAGGATTTTTTTTCTTCTGATAGTTATGACAATGCAATTATGAATCTATCTTCAAGAAAATCACCTGTTTTGATTGGTCCAGGCCTTGGAGAGAGAAAGGCTACAAAAAATTTTACTATCAAAATCTTAAATTATTTAAAAAAAGAAAAATATAAATGTGTTATAGATGCTTCTGCATTTGAGCCTTTGTATTCGAAAGAAATTAAAATTAAAGACTTGCCTGATAATTGTATAATTACACCACATAGGGGCGAATTCGATAAAATCTTTCCCAAATATTATCGGTCTGTTAAAAGTGAATTAGAAATATGCTCAGATATTGCAAAAGAGTTAGATGGTCGCGTTTTAATTTTAAAAGGTCCAACAACCATAATAGTTTCAAGTGATAAAAAAATTTTTCTGATTAACAACTCAAATTCATTATTAGCAACTGCAGGATCTGGAGATATTTTGTCTGGTATTATAACAGGATTGTTGTCACGTGGATATTCACTAGATGAAGCTTCTTTAATAGGAGTATATATACAAGGATTATGTAGTGAGATTTTTTATTTAGAAAAATCTAAATACAATATGACTTCAATTGATATATTGAATTTAATACAATGTGCATTTAATGAAATTTTATTATAGAAAATTCGTGTTATTTATCTACATACTATTTATATTTTTAATATCGTTAATCCCATCGCAGAGCGTTCAATCAATTCATGTGCTTGGGGTTGATAAATTATTTCATTTAGCTGAATATTTTATATTGGGTTTTATTTTTAAGTATTCAATTAAAAAGAATAATAGGTTCTATATTTTTTTTATTTTAATGGTTCCTGTAATTGATGAATTTTTTGTTCAAAAAATATCAGGAAGAAATGTTGATCCGTGGGATTTTGTTTTTAATGTGATTGGTTTAGTATTAGGCTACACTATAAAAGGATATTTTGATAAAAGAACTAAATATTAAGAATTTCGCAATTATTGACTCTCTAAATGTAAAATTTAATGAAGGCTTCAATGTAATTACGGGCGAAACTGGAGCTGGTAAGACTTTAATAATTAAAGCAATTGATATTTTACTTGGAGGCAAAATTAATAAGAAAATGATTAGAAATGAAAACATCCCCTTAGAAATAAATGGTAAATTCATTCAACATGGTGAGGTTCTAGAGGTTTCTAGAATCTTTAGAAACGATAGATCGTATTGTGAAGTAAATAAAAAAAGAATTTCAATTTCTGATTTATTAAAAAAATATCAATCATTAGTGCAATTCCAAAGACAGCATGATTCTAATGATTTATTAGATACTAACAAGCACATTCTAATTTTAGACTCTTACATTGGTATTGAGCCAGATGTAAGTATAATCAATAATCTATTCTCAAAGTATTTAGATGATAAAAAACAATATGATGATATTAAAAAAAATGCTAGTGCTTTACGAGATAAGATAAAATTAAATAAATTTCAGTTAGATGAGCTTAACTCTGTGAATCTTGATATACAAGAAGAGAGCTTAATTAATAAAAGATATAAGCAATTTGTAAATTCCAAGGATATAATTGACACAATTACTAAATATATTGATCTAAATGACGATTTTCAAATTTCACCAATAATTAATGTGCAGAATAACATTAAATCACTTTCTAAATATCAATCTGCAGATGCTGATATTGATGATTTAGTTCAAAGGTTGGAAGAAGTTTTAATAGAATTAAAGGATATAAAAGATGATATTTCAAAATTAGACACAAAATACCATTATAGCGAAGAAGAAAAAAATATAATTGAAGATAAAGTTTTGCTATATGAACAAATTAAGCGCAAATATGGCGGATCAATAGAAGCTGCAATAAAATTTAAAAAAAGCTTAATGTCTGAATTTGATGGAAATTTTTCATATGATGATAAGGTTAAAAAATTGAAATATCAATTAGATTTAAGCAAAAAAAAATATATGGATAAGGCTCAAGAAATTAGCGCTATAAGAAAAGAACAAGCACTGAATATGGAACAGGAAATAAATAATTACTTAACACAAGTAGATATGCCAAATTCAAAAATAAAAATATTATTAAAATCATCTGAGCGATTTAGGGATGATGGTATCGATGTATGTGAAATTTATGTTATTACAAACAAAGGTGAGAAGTTTAAACCTCTGCATGAAATAGCCTCTGGAGGTGAAATATCTAGAATTATGCTATCAGTAAGCTTAGTTTTAAGTAATATGAATCCTAATAATACATTGATATTTGATGAGGTTGATACGGGTGTTTCAGGTGCAACTGCCAGTAGCATGGGCAATCTTTTAAAAGGGTTGGCTGCTACAAAGCAATTAGTTGTAGTTACTCATCTCCCTCAAATTGCATCAAAAGCTAAATCTCATATTTATTGTTATAAAAGTATTGAGTCTTCAAAAACTAATGCTAAACTAACTTATTTGAACAATCAATCTAGACAAGAAGAGATAGCTAGAATGTTAAGTGGTGAAAAAATTACACAACACAGTTTAAAGCAAGCTGAAAGGTTTATTTTAGATGGATAAATTTGTAATAAAAGGTGGTAGAAAACTTATTGGTGAAGTAAGGATAAGTGGAGCAAAAAATGCTGTTCTACCAATAATGGCTGCCTGTATTTTGAAACCTGCAACTTACACAATCCGAAATGTTCCAAATTTAAGAGACACTAGGACGATGATAAAATTGCTGGAAGAATCTGGTGCAATTGTAAAATTCAATAATAATAAATTAGTTGTAGACTCTAGAGATTGCAATAATCCTGTTGCTCCCTATGAACTAGTGAAGACAATGAGAGCATCTTTCTACATGTTAGGACCTTTTATATCACGATTTGGAAAATCTACTGTGTCATTGCCTGGTGGATGTGCATGGGGTCCACGCCCGGTTGATTTTCATATTAAAGCATTGAAAAAAATGGGGGCGAAAGTTGTATTAAAAGATGGAAATATACAATGCTCAGGAAAACTAAAGGGATGTCATATAAATTTTAAAAAGAAAAGTGTTGGAGCCACAGGTAATATTATCATGGCTGCAGTTGGTGCGGAAGGTCAAACCACAATATCAAATGCATCTTGTGAGCCAGAAATCGAAGACCTGTGTAACTTTATATCATTACTCGGTGTCGATATAAAAGGAATCGGCACAGATAAACTAAAGATAAACTCTTCAAAAGATAATGTAATGAGCAAAGTTGAATATTCAATAATTCCAGATCGAATTGAGGCTGCAACTTTTATGATTTTAGCTGCAATAACAAAGGGTGATATTAAATTGAAAAATATAAATATTAACCATTTAGATATTGTTATATCTAAGCTGAAACGTGCAGGAGTTGCAATTGAAATTATTAACAATCAATCGTTACGAGTAAGTTATACTAGTGACTTACTTCCTGTTGATGTAGAGACAAAAGAATATCCGGGTTTTCCAACTGACATTCAAGCGCAGTGGATGTCTTTAATGTGTTTAGCTAAAGGTGTATCAGAAATCAAAGAAAATATATATACTGATAGATTTACCCATGTAGCAGAACTGAATCGGTTTGGTGCAGATATTAAAGTAGAAAGAAATACTGCATATATAAATGGTGTTAATAGTTTTACTGCTGCTCCTGTAATGTCTACTGATATAAGAGCAAGCGCTTCACTTATACTCGCTGCATTAAGCAGTGAAGGTGAAAGTTCTATTTCTAGAATTTACCACATTGATAGGGGATATGAAAATATTGAATCTAAGATTACTGAACTAGGAGGTTTGATTAGTAGAAATAAGTAATTTGTTTACATTTAAATGTGATAACTAAAATATAGAATTGAAATATTTTGTTACAAAAAGTTGATGTAGAACACTTGTAATATTTACAAATTGGAATTAATTTAAGACAGTGATAATATTTACTTAAACTCAAAAGGAGTATTAAAATGAAAAAAACAAACACATTAATCGTATTACTAACTATTGCATCTTTGTCTTTTGGACTTAATAATAAGTCTGCTATGACAGTAAATAATGATTTTGATTTATCATTTAATAGCAATCAAGATGTATATGGTATCCAGTTTGATATGCGCTATGACGCATCAGTTATATCAGTTGATGAACTAACAAATGCTAGTTCTTTAGTAGATGGAATTGATATCTATGCAAGAACAAAAGAGCCTGGGTTTGTTCGAGTGCTAATGTTCAGCATGAATTTAGATAAAATAGCTTCAGCAAATCAGTTTACTAATGTAATTGACTTTAATATTACTCCTTTAACAACAGATGCAAGTCTGAATCCAGTGATTGTTTTCGATAATATTATAGTTGCTGGTGAAAATGGTCAAGAATTAGACTATCCAAGTACATTTGAATATGAGGTATCTAATTCTGATTTAGTGCCAACTTCAACAGCTTTATCAAATGTTTATCCAAATCCTTTTAATCCGTCTACAACTATTGACTATACATTGAGTGTAGGTTCAGATGTGACCTTATCTATATATGATATGCAAGGTAGAATGGTTAGATCTCTAGTTTCTGCTAACCAAGACGCAGGTACATACAATGTTGTATGGAATGGTTTGAATGATACTGGAGAGCAGTCTGCAAGTGGTATTTATTTAGTTATGATGGAAGCTAATGGAAATATCTATCAGCAGTCTATCACTCTGCTAAAATAACTACTAATAAAATTTAACATTTTTTGTGTTTTGTTTTGAAAGGCCTCTTTATGAAAGAGGCCTTTTTTTTTAACAATAATTTTTTATTTAGGTTGTATATCTTACAAATTTCATATAATATATTAGACCAACTAATATTTCATTTATAAATATTCAAAGTATGAGTTTAAATATAGTTATAATTGGCGCTGGAGAGGTAGGCTTTAATATTGCAAAACATTTAAGCAAGGAAGACTATTCTATAAGCGTAATTGACATAAATCCTAAAAAATGTCAAAGAGTACAAAATTCAATCGATGCAAAAGTTATAGAGGGAGATGGGACATCTCAAAGACTACTTGCTGAGATAGATATGCCACAAATTGACTATGTATTAGCTTTGACAAGAATAGATGAGGTTAACTTAGTTTCTTCTCAAATCGCATCTAAAATGGGCGCAAAGCACGTAATATGCAGACTAAGAAATACTGAATACATTCATAAAGATGCTGTAGTGTCTCCTTCTGATTTTAATATATCTTATGTCACTTATCCCGAAATGGCTGCAAAAGATGATATAGAACACATGATTAAGAAAGGTTCTGAAGATGAGGTGCATGAGTTCAATGAAGGGAACATAAATATGATTGGCTTTCATCTAGAAGAAGATTCTCCAATTGTTGGAAGAACTGTTTCTGATGTTGAATTATCAAATCCATATATTTCACACAAGCTTGCACTAGTTTATAGAGATGATGAGAGTTTTATTCCTCATTCAAACACAGAATATAAAACAGGTGACTATATTTATGTTGTAGGTAAGAATGAAGATATCAGTGAAATTCAGAAGATGACGGGAAACCCTAATTATGAAATAAATAACATAATGATTGTAGGATGTGGAAAAGTTGGCCGTTTACTAGCAAAAGCACTTCAAAATGACTATAATGTTACTATGGTAGAAAAAGATGAAGATAAGGCCAAAGAGTTTAGTGGAAAATTATCCAAAACATTGATGTTATCTGGAGATGGTCTAGATTTAGATTTTCTAGATTCGGAAGATATATCTGATATTGACTGCTTTATTGCAGCTACTGAAAGTGAACAAACCAATTTATTATCAAGTATGATTGCTAAAGACTTCGGAGTTAAACAAGTTATTACCCATGTGAATACAACTGATTATTATAAAGTAATAAAAAAGATGGATTTAAGCATAGTTATTAGTAAAAATATATCTGCAGTAAATGAAATATTAAAATATATTAGAACTGAGCAAGAAAATATTCAGATTTCTAGATTTGAAGATTTAGATGTAGAGGCTGTTGAGCTAACAGTTGATAGAGAGTCGTTATATATTAGCGACGACTATAGTATGTCAGATATCCCAGATACAATAAGTTTATGTGCAATTATTAGAGATAATAAGGTGATAATACCTTCTCATAATTCAGAAATCTTAGCGAATGACGACCTTCTTATTTTTGCAAAGCCTAATGAAATTAAAGAAATAGAATTGTTATTTAAATAATGAATTACAGATCAGTAGTTAATATATTAGGTTTTATCCTGATTTTATTAGGAATTTCAATGATTTTTAGTATTGGTTGGGCATTGTACTACCACGATGATATTCACTATTACAGAGATTTGAAGGCGCTTTTAAAGTCTATGTTTATTACACTATTATCAGGAGCAATTTTAGTTTTTGGAACATACGCGAAAAGAAAACGCAAAGAATTATCAGTTAGAGATGGATTTGCTATTGTTGCTTTAGCATGGATTTTTATGGCGGCCTTTTCTGCTCTCCCTTATTATTTTTCTACAGACTTTAATTATATTAACTCCTTTTTTGAGGCAATGTCTGGAATTACAACAACAGGAGCTAGTATTATAAGTGATATAGAATCATTATCTCATGGAATATTGTTTTGGAGAAGTTATACTCAGTTTATTGGAGGAATGGGAATAATTGTATTCAGTATTGCTATCTTGCCTCTTTTGGGATTTGGTGGTGTTCAACTTTTTAAAGCTGAAGTTGCAGGTCCAACGGCAGATAAATTGACTCCAAGAATTAAACAGACAGCAAAGTATTTGTGGGGAATTTATTTAGGTTTAATTATTCTTCAAACATTGGTAATGTGGATTGAAGGATGGTTACTTGGAATAGATAAGTTGAATCTTTTTCATGCTTTATGCCATTCGTTTTGTACAATTTCAACTGCAGGTTTCTCAACCTACAATTCAAGTATAGCTGCTTTTGAATCTCCTATTGTTACTTGGACAGTAATATTTTTCATGTTTTTATCAGCTGTAAATTTCACATTACATTTTTTATTTTTTATTAAAGGCTCCTTTTCATATCTAAAAAATCCAGAGTTTAAGGTTTATCTTAAAATTATAATTGGTGTATCAATTTTCTTTTTCTTAAGTTTATATAAATCAAATATTCCAGACTTGACCACAACTTACAGTAAAATCGAAAGTTCAGTTTTTTATGCTGTATCTTTTATGAGTACAACTGGTTTTACATTGACAAATTATTCAGATTGGGGTAATAGTAGCCAAATAATAGTTTTCATTTTATTATTTGTGGGTGGATGTGCAGGCTCTACTACTGGAGGTATAAAATTAATTAGAACATTATTAGTTTTAAAATATTTGAAATCAATCTTAAGAAAACTAATTCATCCCAAAGGTGTATATCCAATAAGAATTGGTAAAAAAGAAATTTCAGATGATATTATACAAGGTGTATTAGGTTTTTATTTATTTTATATTTTAATTTTTATGATATTATCTTTAATAGTAGCTCTTACTGCAAATACCAACTTCATATCTTCATTAGCAGTATCTGCATCTACAATAGGTAATATTGGCCCTGGTTTAGGTGTAATTGGACCTATGTATAACTGGGAACATTTCCCAAACATTACAAAAATTATAATTAGTTTTTGTATGTTACTGGGTCGATTAGAGATTTTTACAATAATGATTTTATTTAGTAGGACATATTGGAGAAGATGAAAAATTTAAGAATAGATATAGAAAATAAGATTTGTACAATTTATATAAATAGAGAAAAATCCTTTAATGCAATTAATATTGATGTGATTAAGGATCTGAATTTTTTTTTAAATAAATATAAAAGTTCCAAAGAATTTAGATCTATAATATTAACTGGCTCAGGTGAGCATGCTTTTATTGCTGGCGCAGATATTAAAGCAATGTCTGATATGACAAGTAAAGAAGCTTACAATTTTTCTAAAGAGGGTAATAGTTTAACACAATTAATGGAAAATTATTCCAAGCCAATTATAGCTGCTATAAATGGATACGCGCTGGGTGGTGGGTGTGAATTTGCTATGGCTTGCCATATTCGTTTTTGTTCAGAAAATGCTATTATTGGTCAACCAGAAACTGGATTAGGTTTAATTCCTGGATTTGGAGGTACACAAAGACTTCCTCGAATTGTTGGACTTACAAATTCATATAGTTTATTATTATCAGGAAAGTCTATTGATGCATATGAAGCTAAAAGGATTGGATTTGTCAGTGAAGTTTATAAGTCTGAAGAATTAATGTCAAATTGCATTAGATTTGCTGAAAAAATTAATAAAAACTCACCTTTATCTTCTAGTCTCATTATTGAGCTGGTAAATAAGGGAGCTCATTTAAGTATGGATGAAGCACTTTCATTAGAGTCAAATTATTTTAAGAAAGTTTTTGAAGATGAAAATAAGAATATTGGTATAGACGCTTTTCTAAATAAAACTAAGCCAGATTTTTTAGATTAAAATGTCAAATAGAAATAATTTAATTCGAAATTTTTGTATTATTGCTCATATAGATCACGGAAAGTCAACATTGGCTGATCGTCTGATTGAATATACAAATACTCTCAATACGAACGAGATGAGGTCTCAAGTTCTAGATGATATGGATCTTGAAAGAGAGCGCGGTATTACAATAAAGTCTCACCCAATTTCAATCGATTATAAAGAATATACATTGAATTTAATAGATACTCCGGGCCATGTTGACTTTAGCTATGAAGTCTCTAGAAGCTTGGCTGCATGTGAGGGGGCATTATTATTAGTCGATGCAAGTCAAGGTGTAGAGGCTCAGACGGTAACTAACGCATATTTAGCTATTGAATCAGGTTTAGAAATCATTCCCGTAATTAATAAAATTGATATGAAAAATGCTGATGTAGAATCTTCAAAAGAACAGATAGTTGATTTGCTAGGTTGTGATGAAGATGATATTATATGTATTAGTGCTGTTAAGGGTTTAGGTATTGAAGATGTGTTTGATTCAATAATAAATAAAATTCCCTGCCCAAGTATTTCTAATATAAAAGGTACTCGTGGTCTTGTGTTTGATTGCGTCTATGATAAATACAGAGGTGTGATTTCATATGTGAGAGTTTTTAACGGTGAGATTAAAAAAGGTATGACTGCAAAATACTTTGCTAACGATTCGATTCATGAAATTCTTGAAGTTGGTAAGCTTAAAATAGATAAAGTGGCTCAAGACTCTATTAAACAAGGAGAGGTAGGTTATGTAATAACCAATAATAAAGAAGTTTCAGATATAAAAGTTGGTGATACAATTACACTTGTTCAGGACTTAGCTGATACACCTTTAGATGGATATAAAGAAATTAAACCAATGGTGTTCAGTGGGATATATCCCATAGATAATAATGATTATGATAATTTAAGGCAAAGCCTAGAAAAGTTAAAAATTAACGATTCAGCCCTACATTTTGAGCCTAATTCATCAACTGCCTTAGGTTTTGGTTTTCGTTGTGGATTCTTAGGCCCCCTTCATCTTGAAATAGTTCAAGAGAGACTTGAGAGAGAATACAATCTTGATTTAATTAGTACTGCTCCAAATGTGCATTATAAAATAGAAAAGCATGATAATTCTACTTTAATGATAGATAATCCATCAGAGATGCCAGATCCATCTGATATTAGATCTATTAACGAGCCAATAATTAAGGCTGAAATTATTTCTCCAGCAGAGTATATTGGAGGTATTATGAAACTATGCCTTGATAAAAGAGGTGTTTATATTGAAACAAAATATATTACAACTAGTAAAGTTCAAATGATTTTTGAAATCCCTTTAGGAGAAGTTATTTTCGATTTCTTTGAAAGATTAAAATCTATAAGTAGGGGATACGCTTCTTTTGATTATGAGGTTATTGGAGATAAAAAATCAAAATTGCAGAAGCTCGATATTATGATTTCTGGAGAAACAGTAGATGCTCTTAGCGTTATTGTTCATACAGATAACGCCTACAAACAGGGTTCAGATTTATGCAAAAAAATTAAAAAAGAAATTAAACGACATCAATTTTCTATACCAATACAAGCTGCGATTGGTGCAAAAATAATAGCTCGTGAAACAATAAATGCATTAAGAAAAAATGTAACAGCTAAATGCTATGGGGGAGATATAAGTAGAAAAAGAAAATTACTAGAAAAGCAGAAAAAAGGTAAAAAGAGAATGAAGCAAATTGGGAATGTTGAAATTCCTCAATCAGCATTTTTAGCCGTTCTTAAAAGCAATGAAGAATAAGTTAATTCTATTCTTTCTTTCTTTTTGCATTTTGCTAGGCAAGGATTTTGATTTACACATGAGTGTTTATTCAGATGTTGAAAGTAACAATGTATTTTTTGACGTAACTCCCAATAAAACAAAAGATAGAATATTGGAAAGTCAGCCCGTTTCATTCTATTTTTTGCTAAACAATTCTTTTGTTTCAGCTTTCGGAGATAAAAGTTATTATAGAGTTCCTTTTCATTTTAAAGATTCAACACATTTAGATTTCTCTGTTTTTGCGGGACGATTCCTTCCAGCTCCATCTAAGATGTCAATTGAATCAATTCCAAACGAAAATAAATCAATACAGCCAACACAAGATTTGACACTGTATAAATATTCATTTAATACTCATTTAGATTCTACAACGTTTGTAAGTAACAACTTTTCTAGTGAATTCAGAGAATTTGAGATTCAATTTTTTTCATTTAAAAATTCTTTAAGAATTAAAGATTCAATTTCTCTTAAAATTGATTTTTATCTTCCTACTCTTGATATAATTGACATAAGACTGTATAGGAATTTTTCTGACAAAAATAATTTCCAAATACTATCTGACAAACCAAGAAAAAATATTTATGAACCTATATCTACAATTATCAGAATGCCAGCACGAGATTTTAGATATACCTCTGGGCTTAAAGTTAGTTATAGAAATCCAGCTAATTTGGTTTTAAAGAATATATTAAAAAATAATTTAGATACTGCAGAACAGATTAATACAAAGCTAAATAATATACCTGTTATTATATTAGCATCTATACTTTTAATAATGTTAATATTTATAGGTATATTATTATTCAAACAATTTACAGTAAAAGAGAGTATTTAGATGTGGCATGGTTTTGACATAGGTTTTATACACATTTCGAGTTTTGGGTTGATGATGTTTTTAGCATTTTTGTCATGTAATCTGGTTATTCGTAAAACCTTAAAAGAAAAGTCAATAAATCCAATCATTGGTGATGATATTATATTCTGGGCTGCAGTTGGTGGTATTGTT
>TARA_B100000674_G_scaffold497473_1_pt1 | contig 11809 bp, 10 predicted proteins | sample TARA_B100000674 | Tara Oceans TARA_B100000674 (sample SAMEA2622759) | marine metagenome | biome: marine biome (ENVO:00000447); feature: surface water layer (ENVO:00002042); material: "saline water (ENVO:00002010), including plankton (ENVO:xxxxxxxx)" | depth 5 m
CCGCAACCGGTGATCATCGACAAGAATATGCGCAACGTGCCGGAAAAAGGCATCCACAGCTGGGAGCCGGGCGCGTTCTTTGGGATCTATCGACCTGATACCTTTTGGTGGGATCGATAATCTTTTAACTGGAAACCTGCTGTTTTGCGCTGTTGAGGGAATGGCGTGAAACAGCATCGGGGGAGCAACAGCGCCGATGCTGACCTATCTGGCAAGACGGCTTTTTGTGATGATACCGACACTGTTCCTGATCAGTGTGCTGGTATTCGTGATCATTCAGCTTCCCCCCGGTGACTTTCTGACCACGTACCTGAACGAGCTTCAGGCGCAGGGCGAGGCCGTTGATCCGGCAAAGATCGAATTCCTCAAACGGCAATACGGGCTGGATCAGCCGATCTATATTCAATACGCCGAATGGGCGTGGGGCCTTTTGCAGGGCGATCTTGGATTCTCGTTTGAATATAACCTGCCGGTGACAGACGTGGTCGGTGATCGTTTGTGGCTGTCGCTGGTGCTGAATTTCAGCACGGTTATCTTCATCTATATTGTCAGCTTCCCGATCGGAATTTACTCTGCCACCCGGCAATATAGTTGGGGCGATTATGGCTTTACCTTGCTTGGTTTTCTCGGCCTTGCCATGCCGAACTTCCTGTTTGCACTGATCCTGCTTTATTATGCGAACGTGGTGTTCGGGACATCTATCGGCGGCCTGATGGACCCGGAATATATCAATCAGGGCTGGTCGTTTGCCAAAATGATGTCGGTTGTTGAACACCTTTGGGCGCCGGTTGTCGTGATCGGGACTTCCGGAACCGCATCGATGATCCGACGCTTGCGCGCCAACCTGCTTGATGAGCTGGGCAAGCAATATGTCGTCACGGCGCACGCCAAGGGACTGTCACCGACCAAGGTCCTGTTCAAATATCCGCTGCGCATGGCGCTGAACCCGTTTATTGCCGATATCGGTAATATCCTGCCGCAAGTCGTATCTGGTTCGGTCCTTGTGTCCGTTGTCATGTCTTTGCCGACAACTGGTCCGATGCTGCTTACAGCGCTGCAAAGTCAGGACATGTATCTTGCCGGTTCGTTCCTGATGTTCCTGGCACTTCTGACCGTGGTAGGGATGTTTGTTTCCGATGTGTTGCTGGCTTGGCTTGATCCCCGTATCCGTCTGCAGGGAGGGGTTGGCAAATGAGCAAGGAAACCGAAAAGCGTAACGAGCATTTCGTTGATTCCGCGCCGTTCAATCCCTGGGATCGCGAAGAACTGACGCCGGAACAGGAAAAGTATTTCCTTGCCTCGCAATGGCAGTTGATGTGGTGGCGTTTGAAACGTCACCGGCTGGCGTATTTCTCGCTGATCATTCTCGCAGTCATGTATGCGTCGGTCTTTATCGTCGAATTTATCGCACCCTATGCGCAGGAAACGCGAAGCTCCGAATACATTCACCATCCGCCGCAGGGCATTCATCTTTTCCATGATGGCGAGTTTGTCGGGCCGTTTACCTATGGCACTGAATTCTCTGTCGATATGGAAACACTCAAGCCGACCTATACGGTCAATCCCGACCGGGTAGAACCCTTGCAGTTCTTCTGTTCGGGGGATGAGTATGAATTCTGGGGCATGATCGATATGGACTTCCATTTCGTCTGCCCATCCGAGAATGGCACGCTGTTTGTGTTTGGCACCGACCGGTTGGGGCGTGACATGTTGTCGCGCATGATTTACGGCGCACGTGTTTCGCTGACCATCGGTCTTGTCGGTATTTCGGTCAGCTTCCTCTTGGGAATCCTGATTGGTGGTGCTGCCGGATATTACGGTGGCTGGGTGGATTCAACCGCCCAGCGGACGATTGAAGTTATTCGTTCCTTGCCGGAAATTCCGCTTTGGATGGCGCTTTCGGCGGCCTTGCCGGTCACCTGGAGCCCCATTCTGATCTATTTCGGGATTACGATCATTTTGGGTCTGATCGACTGGACGGGGCTTGCCCGTGCGGTCCGATCCAAGCTGCTTGCCTTGCGCGAAGAGGATTACGCACTGGCCGCCCGATTGATGGGTGCCAAACCCAAACGTATTATCGGGCGTCATCTTCTGCCAAACTTCGCAAGCCATCTGATTGCTTCGGTGACGCTTTCCATCCCCAACATGATTTTGGGCGAAACAGCGCTGAGCTTCCTTGGGCTTGGCCTGCGGGCGCCAGTGACCAGCTGGGGCGTCCTGCTGAACGAGGCACAGAACATCAACGCGGTTGCGGTTTATCCGTGGCTGATGCTGCCGGTGGTGCCAGTAGTAATCGTGGTGCTGGCGTTTAACTTCCTTGGTGATGGCCTGCGGGATGCGGCCGACCCTTACAAGAACTGAGGCGCGTTCAGCTTAAAACAGAAAAGGGCAGCCGAATTGGGCTGCCCTTTATCGTTTCTATATGCGTCGCTTAGCGCTTACGCAGCCACAGGCTCGTCTCATGTGCCCCATCGGGCAGGTGAATGCCATTGGCAATTGATTGATCAACATCATCGCGCATGCGGGTCGTGGCATAGGCGCTTGACCACATGATTTCAAAGCCACCACCGGCGAGCAGGGCGGCAACACCTTGTTGTTCGTTATATCCGCGCCATTGCCAGATTTCCGGATAGTCGTCGGGCAGGGTGATGTCGTGGATATGAATGATCGAACCGCTTGGCAGGGTCGGGATCACCGATGAAAACAGCAAATCAACGTCGGTGCCAGGCATCAGGATGTGACTGGAATCGATCGACAGGAAATCGGCACCGGTCAGGGTTTCGAAAACTGATGGATTGGCCCTTTGCACAATGGTGCGTTCAATCGTGATTGGCAGTTTTGCGATGTCGGCACGCGGAGCCGGATCAATCGCATGAAAAGCTGTCTCGAGTTCGCCATCCTTGATAGCGCGGTAATAAAACCGTGTTGAATGGCCTGATCCGATTTCAATGATCCGGTCCGGGCGAAATTCCCGGGTAAAGACATAGGCCATCATGCCATCAAGGCGCGGAAACCAGCTTTGTTGCCAACGTGGTTCGGGCGGGGTGGCATTGCCGAAACTGGCAAAGGCTTCGTGATATTGTGCGGCCTTGGTCAACCACGCCTTCATGGTCGGGGCGGCCGTATCCATCATGGTCTCAATCGCCGGATAGGTGGGGCGTCCGACGGCCTTTGCAGTTTCGTTGGCATAGCGATACGGAATGAAATAACCAGCTGGCTTGCTGCCAAACAGGGTTTTCAAACCAAGTTTCCAACGGCGCATTCTGCGAGAGAACGGCATGGAGGTCATATCAAAGGCCCCTTTGAGTTCAATATTGCGGTCGGTCGTTTGTTGCCGATGTTATTATTCAGTCGCAAAAAGTCTGATCCTCTCCACGCCAGGTCCGGGTTAGCCAGATGGCAAAACAGAACGCAATCGCCGAAAATGCCGCCATCAGGTAATAGACCTGCGATCCGAACTGATCGTAAAGCGGTCCCGATACCCAGATGCTGCTGCCAAGGAAGACACCCATCGACAAGGTCGCCATCAGGCTTTGCGCCGATGTGGCCAGCTGTTGCGGTATGGCGCGGGCGATGAAACTGACGGCGGCCAAATGCGTGATCCCGAATGTCATGGCGTGAAGGGGTTGAACAAGGATAATCAACCATAGATTGTCGCTTGTGCCCAGAACAATCCATCGTAAAACCCCGCATCCGGTGCCAAGCGCAAACAGAATTCCGGGATGACGGCCACGTACAAACCGTCCGGCCACGGCAAACAGAACGATTTCCGCAATCACACCGATCGACCAGAAAACGCCGATCATCTCATGGGAAAATCCGACTGTTTCCCAATGGACGGAAGCAAAGGCGTAATAGGTGCCGTGCGCCCCTTGAGCAAAGCCGATGCAGGCGAGATAGATCAGGAAAACCGGCTTGCGCAGCAAATAGACCAGAGACGATCCGGAACGCAGCGGACGGTCTGTCTGGGGATCAGGCATGCGGGTTGTGATGGCGAAATTCACAATTCCCGCAACAAACAGCATCCAGACGATCCATTCCGTCGATGTGCCATCAAGAACCCAACCAGCGCCGTATGACGCCAGAATGAAGGCGAGCGACCCCCAAAGCCGCACCCGCCCGTAATCAAGTTCACGCGCCTTGCATTCATGGATCGTGATGGTGGTGCCAAGCGGCAGAAGTGGTGAGAATGTAAAGCCAATCACGACCGAAAGGCCCGCAAGCCACCAGAAGTCGCTTGAAAGCGGAAAGGCGAGGATTGACACCACATAGACCCCGGCAAGCCACATCATCGGTGTCTTGCGGTTGCCGGTGCGATCCGCGCGCTGGGCAATCAATGGATCGGCAAACACGCGCACCCAGTTCGGTAGCGACAGCAGAATGCCGATTTCGGCTGCAGATAACCCTTGTGATTTCAGCCAGACCGGCCAGTAGGGCAAAAATACGCCTTGAATCAAGAACAACCCGGAAAAGAACAGTGCCAGGATCGTCGCCGTTTTCATACGGTCGGGGTCTTTGCCGGGTGTTGGTGTTGATGACGCGGCGGCGGTTGGTGTTTTCATGCTGTGATTTGCCGGCGTTTGAGGCCGCGAATAATGAAACGCGCCGGATGAATGGCATGCATCAGCGCTTTTTCCAAAGGAAGGGGCATATCGCAAATCTCACTGGCAAGAATCTCGGCGGCAAGTGGGGCGCCGATCAGTCCGCGCGCGCCAAAGCCGGTACAGATATACACGTCTTTGTGGTAGGGCGCATCGACATATCGGGCGCCTTTTTTACCCTTGTCGATATCGCCGTAGGACGCAAGGTAGGCGTCGAAATCCGGTGCCGGACCAATCAGTGGCAAATGATCCGCTGTTGTCGTGCGTAACGACGCGCGGCCATCAAGCACATCGGCTGAGAGCTTTTCCGCGATTTCTGGCAGGACTTTGCCGAACTGGGCGATGTTAAACGCGTGATCACCTTCACGCAGATCCGTTTCCGCGTCATCACGACCGAACGTGGCACCAAAGACATGCATGCCATCACGTGCTGGCGTGACATAGCCCTTGTGACTGAGGACGCATTTGATTGCGCCGCCTTCTGACGCACCGGAGACGACGTCTTCGGGTATAAAGCTGATCTGCCCGCGAACCGGGTTGAGGTGATCTTCAAGCCATTGGGTCTGATCAAGCAACCGGGTTTCAAATGCACCTGCGATGATGACCGCATCAAACGGGCCGTATTCCGATCCGCTCTCATCAATCAGGCAATTGCCCTGATCTGCGTCATTGATGCTTGTGATCGTTGTCGACAGGCGCACATCAATACCATCGGCAAGACTGCGCACAACGGATGGCGGGTTAACCCATCCGGCAGAGGGGTAAAAGACACCGCCATGCGGCAGGGGCAAGCCAAACCGTTCTGACGCCTGATCGGTATCAAGCGCCTCGACAAGGTCGGGTTTATCACCCAGGCGCGCAATCAGGCCATCAAGCCGTTCGCGCTTGCGTGCACTGGTCGCAAGATCAATCACACCGCAAAAATCGGCATCGACCCGTCCCTGATCAGAAAGCTTTTTGATCATGCGATGGCTGAAGCGATAACCGGCCTCATAAAACCGACCCATGATTGCCTCATCGACGGTCAAATAGGGTTCCAGCATCCCGATCGGATTGCCCGAGGCAGCATTGGCCAGCTGATCGGCTTTTTCAAAAAGTGTGACGGCACAGCCACGGGCCTTCAGGGCGTTGGCACACGCCGCACCGGCAAGGCCACCACCAATGATGACGACTGATTTTGCGCTTCGGGTTCGGGGAAGATTGAACCAAGGATCATCGGCAGTCTCGAACGCATCCGGTAGGCTGGTGGTGTCTTCGGGCGCAGAAATGCTGGCTGTGATCATGTCGCGTTTATAGCCAAACCCCTTGCGTTTACTGACCACAAAGCCCGCACTTTCCAGTCCGTCACGGGCAATGCGTGCGGCGGTAAAGGTCGCAAGGGTGGCGCCATCGGGGTTGGATGCGTTTGCAAGGGCGGTAAACAGATCGGGATGCCACATGTCGGGATTGCGTGACGGGGCAAATCCATCAAGGAACCAGCAATCGATTTTGCCGTCATATCCCGACCAGCATTCGATCGCGTCCCCGATCAAAAGCGTGAGGCTGATCGCGCCATCTGCCAACGAAAAGCGATGCACGCCGGGCAACATGGTTTCATGTGGCCAGATATCGGCAAGCTGTTCAGAGTATTGCGATAGTTCTGGCCAGCTTTGATGTGCGCGGATCATGTCATCGCGCGACAATGGGTATTTCTCAACCGAAACGAAATGCAGGCGCTTGGAACGGTTATCGTCACTATCCCAGCATTGCCAGGCAGCAAGGAAGTTCAGACCCGTGCCGAAGCCGGTTTCGCCAATCACGAAGTTTTCGCGGGTATGCCAGGCGTTTGGTAGGTTGTTGCCTTCGACAAACACATAATGCGTTTCGGACAGCCCGTCCTTGGGATTGAAATAGATGTCACCAAAATGCGGGGAGTAGGGCACATCGCCATCTCGCCAGGTTATTTCGCCAGCAGGCCTTGGTTCATCACCGTCTGGTGCCTTGGTGCCATCCGTGGCTGTCATGCAGACAGGACCTCGTCATCCTGTTCGGGGACAAGTGCCAACGCCTCGCGCACGACTTCGGTGCCGGCCCCTTTGCGATGGGCATTTTCGCTGAGGTAACGACGCCATTGTTTGGCACCACGCATCTGTTGGAACAAGCCCAGCATATGGCGGGTGACATGACCAATGGTGCCATGTTCCTCTTTCAGGTGTTCTTCGATATAGGGCAGCATGGCCTCGACCACCTGATGGCGGGTTTTCGCCTTGGCATCATCACCATAAAAACGTCGGTCGACATCGGCCAGGATATAAGGGTTCTGGTAGGCTTCACGCCCGATCATGACGCCGTCGACATGTTTTAGGTGTTCTTCCGTCTCATCGAGCGTCTTGATGCCGCCATTGATCAGGATTTCCAGTTCGGGGAATTCCTGTTTCAGCTGATAGACCAGTTCGTGCTTCAGCGGCGGTACTTCGCGGTTTTCCTTGGGCGACAGGCCCTTGAGCCAGGCCTTGCGGGCATGAACGATAAAAGTTTTGCACCCGGCCTCGGCAACCGTTTCGGTAAAGCGTTTAAGTGACGGGTAGTCTTCCTGATCATCGATGCCGATGCGGTTCTTGACCGTGACCGGCGCGTCACTGGCCGAAATCATCGATTTAACGCACGTTGCAACAATGTCGGGTGTTGCCATCAGGCAGGCGCCAAATGCACCGTTCTGCACACGATCAGACGGGCAACCGCAATTCAGATTGATTTCATCATAGGTATATTGATTGGCGATTTCACACGCACGCGCCAGATCATCCGGATCACTGCCGCCGAGCTGGAGCGCAACCGGATGTTCGGCCTCGTTATAGCGCAGATGTCGCTCAACCCCGCCATGCAGGATGGCGCCGGTTGTGACCATTTCGGTATAAAGCAACGTATGACGACTGATCTGCCGTAGAAAATAGCGATCATGCCGATCCGTCCAATCCATCATCGGGGCGACGGAAATACGCCGATTAACAGTCATTTGCCTACCGTTTTTCATCAAAGCGGGGTGAAGAGGGTTGCTGTATTCCAAGCGCGGTCTTTATATAGGTTCCGGGATTTAGGGTCAAAACCGATTGCGCGATGCATGGCTGCATCCCGAAGATATTAAAGCACAGGATTTGATATGGTTACGATTTACGGCATCAAGAACTGCGACACTGTCCGCAAAACCCTGAAATGGTTCGACGCGAAGGGCATTGAAAACAAACTCCATGAATTCCGGGCCGACGGGATTGATGCCAAAACCATCGAAGGTTGGCTTGATGAGGTCGGCGACAAGGTTCTGATCAATAAGCGCGGGCCGAGTTATCGGAACCTGAGCGACGAGGACAAGGCGACGCTGGAAAAGGGTGGCGCCGCTGCGGCCGCAGTGCTTGCTGCCAATCCGACCGTCATCAAACGTCCGGTGGTCGATTTCGGATCGACCCGGACGGTTGCCTATGACGAAGCGCGCTGGACCGAACTGGCTGCTTGATAAGGGATCTATTTATGGAAAAGCCTGTCGTTCGGGGCGTGATTTTTGATTGTGACGGCGTTTTGGTCGATACCGAAACGCTGGCCTGTCGTGTGCTGACAGAGCAGCTTTGTGAGTATGGCTGCGACATGAACATGGACAAGACCCATGATCTATTCATTGGTGGCACACTGGCAATGGTGCCGCCAAAGATGGAAAAGATGTTCGGGATCACATTGCCCGACGACTGGTTGGCCGAATGTTATGAGCGCACCTTCGTTGCGTTTCGCAATGACCTGACACCGTTTCCGCATCTTGAGCCGGTTCTTGATCTGCTCGAGGCAAACGGCATCCCCATGGCGATCGGAAGCAACGGGCCGCATGCCAAAATGGAGGTGTCACTTGGCAAGGTGGGGCTGAAGGAGCGCTTTGATGGCCGGATATGCTCCGCCCATGATGTTGCAAATGCCAAGCCCCATCCGGATGTGTTCCTGCTGGCAGCCGACAAGCTGGGGCTTAATATCAGCGACTGTATTGTTGTCGATGACAGCCAGAATGGCGTTCGGGCTGGTGTCGCAGCAGGGGCGACGACGGTTGGTCTGGTTGATATTACGCCGGCGGAGTTTTTGCGCGATGCGGGTGCGCATCATATCGCATCCGATCATAAGGATCTTTATCGCCTGTTGTCAGGCTGGGTATCTGCCGACTGATAACGGTCCAACAGGTTACCTAAAACGAACGGGCCGCACCGTGATGGAGCTGCCCGTTTTCTATTGGCGATCTGTCGTTGTTACTGACCAACAACGATGCCTTCGCGGCGCGAATCAGCCCCGCCAATCAGGCCATCTTCTGTCACCATAATGGCGTGAATGCCGGAGTTAAGGTCGCGAATGCTGGTCTTAAAGCCCATGTCTTCAAGGGCCGGTGCAAGCTTTTCGGCATCGGTTCCGGCCTCAAGGTCAAAGGTGCCGAACCGGTTGACCAGATGGGGCATCTCAATGGCTTGCTGCGGCGGCATGTTCCAATCAATCATGCCGATCAGTGACTGCGCTACATACCCGATAATGCGCGATCCACCCGGTGACCCGGTAATGATCACGGGTTTACCGTCTTTCATGACGATCGTCGGCGCCATTGAGGAGCGCGGTCGCTTGCCCGGAGCCAAGGCATTGGCGATCGGTACGCCATCAACATGGGTGCGGAACGAGAAATCGGTCAGTTCGTTATTGAGCATAAAGCCATTGACCATAAGGCGGGAGCCAAACCCGTTTTCGATGGTGGTGGTCATCGAAACTGCATTGCCATAGATATCAACAATCGAGAAATGGCTGGTGCTGGGCAGTTCAATAGCTTGGTCGTCCGCCAGGTGCAGCGCGTGGCTAAAGCCTGGTGTGCCCGGTTCCACGGTGTCGAGTGCGGTTTCACGATCGAGAAGTCGGGATCGCTCCGCCAGATAGGTTTTATCGAGCAAGCCGGTCAAAGGCATCGGGACAAAGTCGATATCGGCCATGTAACGCCCGCGATCGGCAAATGCCAACCGGGATGCATCGCCAATTAAACGCCAGCTTTGCGCAGAATCGGGTCCCAGGGCGGCAATGTCATAAGGTGCCAGCAGTCCAAGTATTTGCCCCACGGTAAGAGCGCCGGAAGAGGGCGGACCCATACCGCACACATCAAGACCACGATATTCCGCACAGACAGCTGCGCGTTCCTTGACCTGATAATTGGCAAAATCGGCAAGTGACAGGACGCCGGGATTCCAGTCGGCGTCTTTGACCTTCTCGACAATATCCTGGGCAATCTGTCCCTGATAAAAATTCACCGTTCCGTTGGCTGTAATATCTTGCAGCGTCTTGGCGTATTTCGGGTTTTGAAGGACTGTTCCCGCGGCAAGTGGTGCGCCATCCGCGTCAAAGAAATATCCCTTGGCTTCAGGATCGCGTGACAGCTTTTCCTGATCATTGGCGATAAGTGCGGCAAGGCGTGGTGAAACTTCAAAGCCATTGATGGCTGTTTCAATGGCTGGGGCAAACAGAGTGTTCCATGGCATCTGGCCCCATTTTTCGTGTGCGGCTTTCATCAGGGCTGGGGTGCCGGGTGTCCCCACCGATCTGCCACCAACAACAGCGTCATAGAATTTTAGCGGTTCGCCGTTTTCGTCCTGAAACAGTGTTGGTGTCGCGCTAAGTGGTGCGGTTTCGCGACCGTCGAGGGTCGTCAGCTTTCCGGTGGTAGCATCGAAGTAGACAAGAAACGCGCCGCCGCCAAGGCCCGATGATTGCGGCTCGACAAGGCCAAGCATGGTCTGAATGGCAACCATGGCATCGATGGCGTTGCCACCGGACCGCAGGATATTTGCACCAGCTTCGACCGCAAGCGGGTTGGCAGCACTGATCATCCAGTTCTTGGCGGTGACTGAGCCACGTGTTTGGGGCGATGCGATAGGTGTACCAGCCTCAGGCGCAATAGCGTCCGTTGTTTGCTGGGCAACAGCCCCTTGGATCAGGCAGGTGGACAAAAGACCCGCAGCGACAAAGGCTTTGATCATGGTGGCAGAGACGGAAGCGTTGTGGGGCATGTTCCAGACCTCTTTGTTTGCATAAAAGACAACACCCGCATCGTGGCAGATGCGGGTGAAGATGTGCAGTAAAAATCTGGTGTTGGTGTCCTAGGCAGCCGTCTTGTTGCCCTTGCTGCGCTGCTGACTGACCAGCTTGACCTGCAGCCATTCCATGATGGTTTCGGCCACCTTTTCCCAGTTTTTATCAAGCATCAGGGCGTGATGAATGTCATCGATCAGGGCATAATCCGCGCCATATCGTTTGGCAGTGTGGTGGATCAGCTCGCTCTGGATGATTTCATCATCGCGTGCGCCAAGTACCAGCATGGACGGAACCTCGTCCTTTGACAGAAAGATCGGGTTGGCACCCATCATGTCGGCAATCGCGCGCTGACTTTCGGTTTCAAGCCGTCCGAAATAGATCATGCCTTCGTCTTCGGCGATATCGGGCGACAGCATTGCGCGGCCAAGTCGTTCACGCAGCAGCGTGTGCGGGCCGATAGCTTGTAACCAGAACATCTGGAAATAAAGATCAGGCTGGGCCATGGCCATCATGGCGTTGCTGGCAAGCAGGCCCTCGGGCGGGACAGAGGCCATCAGGATAGCGGCCTCCGCACTATGGCGTTCAAGATACTTTTGAACGATATAGCCGCCCATGGAATGGCCGATCAGCACGGGCTTTTTGCCAAGGGTTTCAACAACCTCTTCAAGGTCTTCAACGTAATCATCAATTGATGCAAGACTGCGTAGCTCGCGGCCGCCGCTGCCGCCATGGCCGCGCAACGAAAAGGCGACGGTTTCAAAGCCGCGATCGGCAAACCAGGTCAGGAAATGCTCGTTCCAGCACCAAGCCCCGGTGTAGGCGCCATGTACGAACACCAAGGGGTGCTTGCTTTTGGGCTTGCCTGTCGGGCTGCGACGGAAAATCTCCAATTCGGGACTCATGGCCTGTCTCCTCGCGCTGCGGGATGAATGCAAATAGACGCCTTGGCTGATCAGATATCCTTCATGTTCGCACATGCAGCATAATTCTGTCCAATCACAAGTGGGAATACAACTTTGGTTTGGCAATGATTGTCAGTCTAAGGTTGTTTGCTTATGATTGCGTCCGGGACAGCAAAAGACGTGAGGGGACGCGCGAATTAGCGCGTCTGGACAATAACAACACCGTAGTGAGAA
>TARA_B100000674_G_scaffold219850_1_pt1 | contig 11808 bp, 12 predicted proteins | sample TARA_B100000674 | Tara Oceans TARA_B100000674 (sample SAMEA2622759) | marine metagenome | biome: marine biome (ENVO:00000447); feature: surface water layer (ENVO:00002042); material: "saline water (ENVO:00002010), including plankton (ENVO:xxxxxxxx)" | depth 5 m
GTTTTTCACGGGTCGTTCATAGGGAACCCAGCGTTCCCTCTGCCCTATTCAAGGGCCCTACCCTATATGAAGACCGCGATGCAGTGCGTCTTTTCGAACAACGCCATCACATGCTCGGCATGTCCGTTGCTGGCAAGAGCACGGAGGCCTCATGATTGAACACGTACCGGGCGATGATCGACGCCAATTCTTCGTCGTTGAACATGTGGATGCGCTCTGGCCCGTTGCCGACCGCAGGAGCAAACAGCTGCAACCCGAAGGGTTTGGCCAAGCGTGACAGGGCGATTTTTGCTGCTCGCACTGTGTTGGCGCCGCGTACACCACTTTCAGCCAGGCCCATCCCTAAGCTGTGGATGAGTTTGCCCTGGCGAACGCCGTAACCACCCGCCGTGGCCATCATGCCGAGAATGACAAATTGATCGCGCCTGGAAGCATCCCAACGATGTGGATCCCCTCGGAAGCGGTCTTGCAGCGCTTCGATGAGGGAATGGTGGGCTTCATCAAGTTGAGCGGGGTTGAGGGGTGGAACCTCCACGGGCCTGAACGTGCTGCTTTCCTTCGGAAGAATGTCGTCAAACGGCGTCCACCGATAGTCAGCCATCAGCCAGTTGTTGAATTTCTTTGAGAGAAGCGGATCGGCGCCCCTCCAAGACCAAATGCTTCGCTGCAGCATTTCGGGTGCGATGGAATCAAACACCTCTGGAGCTTCTTCTGAAAGCGTCCGAAAAGCCTCGAGGAGTTTTTGAAAATACAATTCCCGTTCTTTATCCGATTTTGAATTGTATTTTTTTGCTACATAATAATCAAAATCAGGTTCTGATTTTGCATAGCCTCTCTCTGAACGAGAGTTGTTCATGTTGTTACCGTGGTCCGTCGTACTTTTATGTTCTTTTGTTTCAATGTGTTGTACTGATCTCATCTTTACTCCCTCTTTCGGGCGCAAATCCATCTTTTTGTTCCGTCTTTTGTGTTTATTTTTACAATCAAGGGGCGTTCATGGAAACTGCCGTTGCCAAAAAGAACGAGTGAGTGAATATATACTCTGCACGCTCAATAATCCTTCATCATGGACCTGTGAGGGCCGATCACACCGATGGCATAGGGCTCATCAATGACCACCCAGCCTTGGGCTTTGTAGAACGGAATGGCGTGCTCACGGGCTTGCAGCAGACCGGTTTTACAACCATATTCCGTGGTCATGATTCGCTCCAACTCACCCAACACAGCGGCCGCATGGCCCTGGCGTTGATGGGTTGGCAGCGTCCCCATCTGTCGAATTTGAAACGCGGGCCGCCTCGCAGAACCGTCGGCCAGCGGCCCAAACGGAGGAATCCGTGCTGCGCCCGGCCCCTTGTGGTCGGCGCCCGATCCGTCGGCATCCTCTGGAATGATGTGGGCTCGGCCGACACCAATCACAGCACCATCCTCCTCGACCCAAGCATGGACGGCTTGGTCGTCGTCGTCCAGTCGTTCACTGCCGGGAGGCATGCCGAGCGGCTCACGTAAGACCGCATACCGTGTGTGAAAATACCACTCATCGGGGAGACCAGAACAAGAGTGCAACATCGCTCACCCTCCACGATCAGATGCCACTAAAGGCCAAGATGAGCAGGAACACGAAGAGGAACGGAAGGATGACCATCAAGCTCAGCGAAGTGAGCATACCAAAGCCAAAGGCTCGATTTCCACGGACAAAGGCCACGATGGTGCCGACGACAAAGGCGAGCGGAAGGAAGCAAAACACACCATCGGAAAGCCCCATGGTATCGTTGTAGATGTCCTCGTCCACGTACCCGATTTCAACGGTCAACGAATCAACTGAGATGTTTGAAAGGGAAAACCAAACCGTCTGATTTGAAGAATAATATGACCCAATCTTGACCTCATTGTAGCTTTCTCGAGACATTTGGTGCACTGGGAATTCACCGCCAGAGTTTCCGTCATTGTAGTAATAGTCAACGTAGCATGAAATTCTGTACCACTCACCTTCGTGCTCAAATTCCGTCGACATTGATTCGAAAAATTCGTCCGAAGTTGGCGTTAATTGGTATTGAAACGTCGTCCCGTCTTGTCCATCGAGTTCAACGTATTCGTACCGCCAAGGATCTTGGTAGTCCGGTTCGAGAGAAGCAGCTCCAACACCAAACAAGAAGAGAACGATGAACGGGAGAAACAACCCAGCAAAGAATTGGCCCCAGCGAAATCGCTCCGGCTGCTGAGGGTCAGCGGCTGGCATAACGAACATCCCTTGCCCGTTCATGGCGTTGATGTCGCCGGTCAATTGGGGCGTTGGCGCCCCCCAAGGATTGGCTTTCATCTCGCCCTCTGCAGCGGACATTTGGGATGAGGCGCCAGCAATGGGTGCAGGGGTGGTGGCTGGGTTGCTCAGCGTCCCGAGCATCATGGGTTGCGGCGGCTGAGGTGTCGTCGATGATGGAGCTGTGGCGGTGGCCGTTGCAGTGGCTGCCGCCGTGGCCTCGGCAACATCCTCGGCATCGATGGCAAAAAACGGCTTATCCTCGTTTGAGGAGGCGGTGTCCACTTCTTCTGCCATGGTTGATGCTTGGTCTGAATTCGTTTAAACCATCCTCCAACGTTGCCGCAGAAGCCAAAGGCGCGTTGAAATAGGTCATGCCGCTGGGCGTGGATACAGCACGGATGTCAGAGTGGCTATGAGCGGGACTGCAGATCCTGAGACCGGAGTTCGAATCTCCGTCCGTGCTCCAAAACCCTTCTCGCAGGCATACAGACCATACGAGCCTTCAAAGCCACACCACGCGACCGTTCATCGTCGTTCAGGAGGAAATTACCATGCCGGAATTGAACCCCAACCTCGACCTCGTCGGTTCCGGGTTTGCCGCCTTCCTCGCACCGCCCGGGCCTGAAGTCGTGCGATTTACGGTCGGTCAACCCGATTTTGACACGCCGGCGCCCATCGTCGCCGAAGCCAAGGCGGCCCTGGACCGTGGCGAAACGGCGTACACCCGTCCGCAAGGCAGTGAATCGCTGTGCGCTGCTGTCAGCCGCCACCTCACACAGTTCGACATCAACGTCCGTGGAGATGACATCGTGGTGACGCCGGGCTGCAAGCAAGCCTTGCTCTACGGTATGATGGCCGTCATGGCGCCCGGCGACGAGGTGTTGCTGCTCTCGCCAGCATGGCCTTCCTACGACGGAATGATTCGCCTGACGGGGGCCACGCCCGTTCACGTTCCGGTTCGTCGTGAAGACTACCACCCTGATTTCAAGGCGCTTGAGAAGCACGTGACAGCCAACACCAAGGCCATCGTCATCAACTCCCCCAACAACCCCACGGGCGCCGTTTACACCCGAGACGAGACGAAAGCCATCGTTGACTTTGCCGTCAAACACGATCTTTGGATCCTTGACGACATGATCTATTCCACCTTGGTTTGGGTTGACGGTGGTTACACCTCGCCGTGCGCCTTTGAGGGTGGAGCAGAGCGAACCATCACGATCGGTGGCTGGTCCAAAGGGTGGGCCATGACCGGATGGCGTTTGGGCTGGATCGCCGGACCGACCAACGTCATGGACGGCGTCAAGAAAGTCAACGTCAGCGCCGCCACCCACGTACCGACCTTCCTCATGCCCGCCGCGGAAAAGGCACTGGAACTTCGAGAAGAAATCGAGGTGATGGAGGAAGCCTTCGCCGAACGCCGTCTGGCCATTCACGAAGCGTTCTCTTCGCTTCCTGGGGTCGTGGTTCCTCAACCTGAAGGGGCGTTCTACATCCTGTGCGACATCACGGGAACGGGCATGAGCGACATGGAATTCGCCACCGAAGCCCTTGAGAAAGCACAGGTTCAAGTCATCCCTGGCTCACTGATGAAGGGCGGTGAAGGCCTCATTCGCGTCAGTTATGCCACCTCCCTGGAGAACATCCACGAAGGCGTTCGCCGCCTGCAAACATGGCTCGAATCACGCAGCTGAAAGGGCTTGAAGGGCTTCTCGGACATAGAGAATACCGGACAGGACCAGTCCGACCATGATGCCTTTTTGGATGTCGTCGCTCTTCCAGTTCTCAAGCCAGATTCGTCCGATTTGAGCCCCGAGCAGGGCAGCGAGTACGAAACCAACAAGCAAGAAGGGGTCCACGGTCAAGACCGATACATCGTTCCACAGATAAATCGGAATTCTGGTCATATCAACGACCAAGGCGAGTACGGCTGCAGTAGCAGCGTACTCTGATTTGTCTGGCAACCTTTGCTTGAGAAACATTGCACGAAGGGCTCCTTGGTGACCGGTTAAACCGCCCAAGAAGCCCGAGCCAAACCCACCGATACGGTCCTCCGCCTCAGGGAGGCGAATGGACGTCCACGATTCACTGATTTTCAATATTGGTAGCACGATGAGAGCGACGCCCACCAAGAGCAAAAGGGGGTCGGGGGGAATGACAGTTTGCAAAAGAGCACCTGCCAGGGCGCCAACGAGCAGGGTCCAGCCAAACCGGCGAAGGGCATCTCGGTCAATATGGCTTCTCAGCATACGGGATTTCATCGCGTTGTGGGCGCCGTGAACGATAGCGACGCCGGCGATGGCGTGATGCGGTTCAAACCAGATCAAAAACAAGGGCGTGGTCATCGTGGCTAATCCAAAGCCTGCTGGTACGGTCAGAGCCGCTGCCAAGACGCACGCGAGAAGGCCACCAATAACGACCAATGTTTCGATATCTCTGCCCCCTGCGGCAGTTTTCTGGTTTCATCCTTCTTTGTTAACCAATTCTAAATAGGCAGATGCAGGAAATCAAAAATTCACTTGAATCATACCTTCGTGGTCTCTCACTTCGTAGATTTTCAAATCTTTTTTCTTTGACATGGCCCCCACCAGTTTGCCGTACGCAGGAAGCAGGGGGAACGGCGACCATTCAACGAGTGAGCCGTCGTTCAGGTTGTGCGTGGTCTGGTGAAGCGGGCAGCGAACGCAGTCGTCCTCCACTTTGGCTCCCCAAGCCAGCGGCCATCGCATGTGGCGACAGAGGGCTTCGGTGGCAAACAAAGCGGTGCCTTGTCGACCCACCATCACCATCTTGCCTTTGACGGTCATCATTTTCTTCTTGCCGGGTTTCAATTTGTTTGATTTCATCACGTTGTGCCAGGTCATGTCAGGTCCTCCTTGGAAGTGGAATGTTCAGGTGCTTGAGGGCTCGCTCAGCGCTGCGAAGCGCGCCTTGAACCGAAGGGTGCGTGCGGTGGTCGCCGACCACCAAGACGCCGTTCACCTCGACATCAGACTGAGCCCTGCGGTGATGGGACGGGTCGATGTGTGGCAGCGCATGGCGGACGGTGGTGGTGGCCACGTGTTGCCAACGGTCCACCGATTCTCCAAACCAAGTCCGAAGCTCTTGTTGGACTGCTGAAGCATCCGGCGAAGTTGCTGGTTCACCAACGAGCGTAGCAACAACCCAGTGCTCGCCGTTGGCGTGCCGATGAAGGTTGGTTGGAATGTGAACGTGGAGGACTCGATGCTCGTCGTTGTCCCACGCCTCATTGACCATCAGGCGGGCTTGAGAATACGGCGGCTCAGGCGCTGCAAACGCCACGGTGCTCGTCAGGCGTTCCACCGGTTGATGATCGCTGGCCAGCGCTGGATGCAAGGTCAGAGCGACGTGCTGCGGCACCGCTAACACGACACGATCGTACGTTCGTTCCTCACCGTCCACCATCACCGAGGTGGCTGACACGCTCGAAACGGCGGTGCTCAGATGAACTTGGGTGGTCGAAAGACGGCTGGCGAGTTGTTGCGGGACGGCCGCGATGCCACCTGATGGAACGACCATCTGGCCGTGAGCCATGGCGCCCCATGCGAAATCAGCGAACGCCATGCGTTCGGAGAGCGACGGATCGATGGTGATGCCTGCGAACAACGGCTTCAACACATCCCTGGTAGACGAGGTAAACCCTCGCGCTTGAAGTCCGTCAGCGATGGTCGGTGACCGTCGGTCCATCGAGCGTTCGAGGTCCTTTCCTGACGTGGAAAGCCGCCATCGAAGAAAGCGTAGACCATCGATGATGCCCACTGAATTCAAGGTCGGGAGAAGGTATTGAGGAGCGCTGAGCGCATCCCCCAACACCCGTCGCCGGCCGGTTCCTGGATGAATGGTCATCGTGCAGGCGTCCATCGGCTTGGCGTCAAGAGCCTCAACGTCCACCCATCGGTGGAGGGCGGGATAGGCGGTGTGAAGGACGTGAAAACCGAGATCGATGAGGTGGTCGCCTTCCGCACGAGTGCCCATCCGGCCACCGAGACAGTCTGAGGCTTCGTAGAGGTCGACCTCGTGGCCGGCCCGTTCGCAGCCCAACGCGACCGTGAGGCCCGCCAAACCGCCGCCGACCACTGCGATGCGCATGTTTCACCCTCGCAGCGCCGACATGCCACCGTCCAAGTGCAAGACTTGCCCGGTCAGGTTGTCCGGTGCCCCGGTCAGCAACCAGTGCATGCTTGCAGCCACCTCATCGGGTTCGTTGATTCGCTTGAGCGGAATCATGCCAACGGAAGCCTCTCGAATGGCATCGGAGCGAAGAACGGTCGCACCGAGACGGGTTTCGGTGAGGCCAGGTGCGACCGCGTTGACACGAAGGCCACGCCCTGCATAGGTGGAAGCGGCAGCGCGCACCATGGCTTCGATGCCACCCTTGGCGGCTGCAATCGCCTCGTGGTTGGTGAGCCCGTAGCTACCGGCGACGCTTGAGGTAAACACCATTCGGCCCGTCCCGGACTTCAGCATCGCCTTGCCTGCTGTTTTCAGGGCGAGGAACGCAGAGACGAGGTTGGTCTGAATGACGGCTTCGAAATCCTCGAGTTTCGTGGCGTGGGGTGGACGGAGGGCGATGGATCCCACGAGGTGGGCCATGCCAGCCAAGCCGTCTTCGCTCAATCCTGCAGCATGTGCAACGGCCGTCTGCACGGTGGATTCGTCAAGGGCATCCCCCTGAACGAAATGCGCTCCACGACCGACCAGTTCACTGACCCGATCACCATCCCTGGCGAGGAGGGTGACCTGGTGGCCGTCATCGAGCAGCATGGTGGCAAGCTGACGTGCGATGTCGCTGCTGCCACCGACCAAAAGAAATGATTTGCTCATGAAATCATTACACTTCGGGTTGCTTTTATACTGCTGTTTTGGGGGCTTGAACAGTGATTGAAAAAGAAAACCAGCAAAAGATAACCATGCTTCGGGATGCACACCCAGCCATTGTTGGTACGGTTTGCGGGGCCTCCTCCATCCACGTTCTCGGAGCTGGATTGAATCCCGAGAAACCAGCCCATCGAGCCATTCACGATCTGGACGGGAAGGGTTGGCGCTTGGTGCCGATTCATCCTCGCGATGCAGGCGGGGCCATCCTCGGCCGCCCCATTCGCCCCACCATCGAGGAGGGCCTCCAACCCGAAGTCGTGGTGTTTTTCCTTGCGCCTGAACGAGCCAAACAAGCCGTCATGAAACTCATGGTTCGCCATGGACAGGAAGGCATGCCGCTGCTGTGGTTCCAACCTGGTTCGGAACACGAAGACGTGCTGGAGATGCTCAACGAAGCGGGCATCCTCCACATCGTGGACGATTGCATCGTGCGATTTGTTCAGCGCCATCATCTCAAGAGTGAACACGAACATGCACCAGAACCATGGTACCTCCAAGTGCAGGCCAAGGATGAAAGCGGTTGCTCGGTGTGGTCCATTGAGTCCAACGCGAGCACGAAAGCCGCTCCCGAGACGTCACTCGAATGGTGCGGTGATGCATGGGATTTGGAACACTCTCAGCACTCCGTGGCCCGGTACATTCGTTCCTTGGCGCAACCCGGTGAATCGGTCACCGATCTTGCCGTTCGACTGACTTGAGCATGGGTCGGCTGGAAAACGACATCAAGACAAATCTGCTACAGCATCGATGGTGAAGAGTTGCCCGCCGCCACCAAAGATGGCGTAGTACAGCGTGCCATCGGGATGGAACACCAACGGCAAGGGTGTGCCTGCATCCCAAGCGAAGCGAGTGATCTCCGTGGTGTAGGTGTTGGGTTCGTCGTCGGGCATGACGTCGATGCGGAGAATTTCCTGACCGACGGGGAACAAGGTGTTCCACGAACCGTACACCGTGGCGTAGAGGGTGAACCCTTCCGAAGGGGACAGCCCTGGAAGCGAGGAGTGAATGGGACGAACATCCACGCCGTTCATGGACGTGTGAGGCGTCCAGCGGCCCACGGGCGCCTCGGTACCGGGTGGAATCGGTGTTTCGGGTGCATCGTTTGGCCAACCATAGGCGGCACCGGGAATCATGAAATTCAATTCCTCGTCGGGGTGATCGCCTTCCCAATCACGCCCGTTATCGGTGAAGAAGTACCCGTGGCCGTCCACCCATACACCATCGAACGAGTTGCGAACCCCGCTGGCAAGGACGCCGTGTTCACCGGTGGTGGCATTGACCCAGAGAAGCGCCGCATTTCGTTCGTCTGCTTCCTCGCAGACGTTGCACGTCGAGCCGCTGTGCCACAGCAACGTGCCGTTGGGCATGACGTCCACCGTGTTGGTCTGATGATTGCCGACTGGAATCCCCTCGACGAGGACGCGAGGCTCGACGTAGAGACCGCTTTCAGCGATGGTGTACGATGTGAGCTTACCGGCCTCCGACACCACGGCTGCACCGTCCAACACGACCAGTCCGTGAGGCCGATCCAGCCCGCTAAGAAGCGTCCGTCGCTCATCGGTTTGGAGGTTCAATTCCGTGATGGCCCCGCCGTCCCTGTCGCAGATGAGCAAGTGGGTGTCATTGGCCCAAACCAAGCAGGTGGGGCCGCCCAGGTTGGCAGCGACGCGCTTGACCTCGTAGCCGTCAACCACCGTCGGTTCCGTGCCCGAAGCGTAAGGGTAGATTTGCCTGGCCATGAGCAGCGCTACGAGAAGCGCAACCACAGGGAGCACGTGCCGTCGCATCTGTTCACCCTCTCCGTTGTTGATTTTCAACGGTTTGGATGAGCACCACAGCAAGTGGCAAGCCACCGTTCACGGAACGGGGGGTTCACAGTGTGTGTGAAGCCTCAGTTCTCGTCGCGAGTGCGACCCATGAGGGCCAGTGCACCGATGACGGCGACGAGGGCTCCAGCGGCCATGAAGCCAGGAGTGTCCTCGCTTTCATCGGCAGGTTCTGCCGCAGGTTCCGAGCCACCGTCACCGACCACGATTTCGCCGAACATGTCCATGGCGATGTGGGGCTGACAAGCATAGTAGAACGTGGTGTCTTCCGTGAAGGTGTGGTGGAAAGCGACATCACTCGCAGCCTCGCCGGACGTGATACCGTTCTCGACGTAGGTGGTCGACTTGAAGCCGTCAACCTGCTTGACGTTGTGGGGCATGGAGGAATCCTCCCAGAACCAACAGACGGTCTCGCCGACGGCGATGTTCACCACGGTTGGGCTGAAGGCAAATCCTGAACTGTCAATGCCGATGGTTGCGGCACAGTCGACGCCCTCGAAGGGATCGACGACCACGGGTTCGTCTGCAGGTGGTGTCAGGACCTTGTCGATCACGTGAATCACGCCGTTGGAGGCGGCGACATCGGCAGTGGTGACGGTCGCGTCGCCGACCATGACGGTGCCGTTCACGACAGTGAACGTGGCGTCGTCGCCGTTCACCATGGTCGCCACCATACCGTCGGTGACGTCAGCTGCAGCAACAGAGCCGGCGTAGACGTGGTAGGTGAGGATGTCTGTGAGGGTGGCGTTGGCCTCGTCGTTGTCAAAGGTCGAGAGGTCAATGCCGGCTGCGGCGAACGCCTCGTCGGTTGGAGCGAAGACCGTGAACGGCCCTTCGCCCTGAAGGGTAGCGACCAAGCCGGCGTGAGCCAATGCGGCAACGAGGGAGTCGTGAACTCCGGTGTTGGTGGCCACGGTGGCAATGTCATCAAGCACGGGTTCGTCGGCGGGTGGCGTGAGCACCTTGTCGATGACGTGAATGATACCGTTGCTGGCAACAACATCGGCGGTGGTCACGGTTGCGTCGTTGATCATCACGGTTCCGTTGTCGACAGTGAAGGTGGCGTTGTCCCCGTTGACCATGGTGGCAACCAAACCGTCCGTGACGTTGGCGGCGTCTACAGCACCGCTCAAGACGTGGTAGGTGAGGATGTCAACGAGCGTGGCGTTGGCCTCGTCATTGTCAAACGTGGAGAGGTCAATGCCAGCGGCTTCAAAGGCAGCATCGGTGGGGGCAAAGACCGTGAACGGACCGTCGCCTTGGAGGGTCTCCACCAAGCCAGCATGGCCCAATGCGGCAACCAGTGCTTCGTGAACACCGGTTGCAGCGGCGTTGGCGGGGATGTCTTCGGTTTCATCAGCCGAGACCCCAAAGGTGACGGTGGAAAGGCTGAGGCAGGCAATCATGAGAAGCGTTAGCGCGCGGTTCATGCGTTGAACGCCATTGGTGCCATACTTAAGTGGCGGTATTTTTCCTACGATGAATGCTAACTTCAATTGAAGGGTGAGCGGTATTCGTGGACGTCTTCTGCGATACGGAGCAATTGGTTGTACTTCGCCACGCGATCTGACCGTGCGGGTGCGCCGGTCTTGATTTGACCCGCCCTCGTCCCCACGGCAAAATCAGCGATGGTGACGTCTTCGGATTCGCCGCTTCGGTGGGAAACGACGTTGTTCATGCCGTTGGTTGAGGCCAAATCCATGGCCTCAAGGGTCTCGGTAACCGTTCCAACTTGATTGACCTTCACGAGCATGGCGTTGGCGGCCCCGAGTTCAATGCCTTGAGAGAGGCGTTCAGATTGCGTAACGAAGAGGTCGTCGCCCACCGTTTGGACGCGGTGACCGTAAGCTTTGGTGAAGGCTGCCCATCCTCGCCAATCGTCTTCGCCAAACCCGTCTTCAATGGACAAAATGGGGTATTCGTCAAGCCATCCGCCATACATCTCAACCAGGTCGTCGGATGACAGCACCTTGCCGTCCATGTGATACCCGTCATCCTTCAGGAATTCCGTGGATGCCACATCAAGTGCAATACCGATTTCATCCGTGGAGTAGCCAGCGCCTTCGATGGCGCGAACCATGTACTTCAGACCCTCCTCGTTCGCAGGCAGGTTGGGTGCAAACCCCCCTTCGTCCCCGATGCCGCCAAGCAAACCGTCCTTCTTGAGTTCGGCTTTGAGGGCGTGATAGGTTTCAACCCCCGCACGAAGGCCTTCAGGGAAGGTATCGAATCCATGGGGCATGACCATGAATTCCTGGACATCGACGTTCGAAGCAGCATGAGCCCCGCCGTTGAGAATGTTCAGCATGGGAACAGGCATCAAGCCGCCAGCAACGCCACCGACATACTTCCACAACGGAAGTTCGTGGAACGCAGCACCGGCATGGAGGCACGCCATCGAAGCACCGAGCATGGCGTTGGCACCGAGTTTGGATTTGTTGGACGTCCCATCGAGTTCAATCATGACCTCGTCAATCACGCGCTGCTCGTCAACCGGCAAACCGACCAACGCCTCTTCAAGGTGATCTTTGACGTTGTTCACGGCGTTCGAGACGCCTTTGCCGAGGTAGACACTTGCGTCGCCATCGCGAAGTTCCAGCGCCTCGTATGCGCCTGTGGAAGCCCCGGAAGGAACGATGGCGCGACCAAGCAAACCGCCGTCGACAAAACAGTCCACCTCAACCGTGGGTTGCCCCCGGCTGTCCAATACCATGCGTGCGTCAAGACCGGTGATGTGGCCCGCCATGAAGTTCCCTCGTTTTGGCGAGGTGGGCGCGCTCCTTCAATCAAACGGGGTGGACCCTCGGCCAAATGTTGACTAATATC
>TARA_B100000674_G_scaffold443914_1_pt1 | contig 11786 bp, 7 predicted proteins | sample TARA_B100000674 | Tara Oceans TARA_B100000674 (sample SAMEA2622759) | marine metagenome | biome: marine biome (ENVO:00000447); feature: surface water layer (ENVO:00002042); material: "saline water (ENVO:00002010), including plankton (ENVO:xxxxxxxx)" | depth 5 m
TGGGTGGTTCTTGCACTCGTTGCCGGATCGCTTGTTCTGTATGGGTTGGAGCGTATCTCGCTCGAACTGACCAGCATGGCGCTGATCGCAACCCTTTTGCTTTTCTTCGAATTTTTCCCGCTGCTGGATGGGGATGGCGACAATCTGCTTGGGCCTTCAACTATCATGTCGGGCTTTGCCAACCCAGCCTTGCTGACGGTGTTGTCGCTACTTGTCGTCGGGCAGGGGATGGTTCTGACAGGCGGGGTTAGTTATATCGCCGGGCTGATTACCGAGCATGGCGGCAAGAATGCCTCAATCGCGATTTTCATCGGCCTTTTCGTCGTGATGGTGATGTCGGCCTTCCTGAACAATACGCCAGTCGTGGTCATCTTTATTCCGATTATTCAGGCACTTGCCGAGCGTATTGAACGTTCACCATCCGCCTTGATGATCCCGCTTTCCTATGCCGCGATCTTGGGCGGCATGACGACCCTGATCGGGTCTTCGACCAACCTTCTGGTGTCGAGTTCCCTGATCGAATTGGGGATGCCTGGGCTTGAGTTCTTTGAATTCACGACGATTGGTGGCGTTCTGGCACTGGTCGGTTTTGTCTATGTGCTTCTGATTGCGCCGCGTCTGCTGCCTGCCTTGGCATCGATGCGTAGCAAGCTTGCCAACCCCGATAGCAGCGGCAAACAGTTCATTGCCCAGATCACGGTTGGCCCATCCGCCAACATGATCGGGACCAAGCCGGTTGCCGGTTTCTTCAAGAACCTGCCCAATATCACGATCCAGATGATCGTGCGCCGCGAACATGCCGAATTACCGCCGTTCGAAGATGATATGGAAATTCAGGCTGGTGATGTTCTGGTCGTGGCAGCGACGCGCAAGGCCCTGACCGAGGCGTTGCAAAAAGACCCCGGATTGCTGCATTCCGACGCAGTTGCCGTGGGTGCGGATGGTGACGATACCCCGCAAAAATCAACCCAGCTTTTGGCCGAGGTTATGTTGCCGCCGGGCTCGCGCCTGATCGGGTTTAACCTTGAGCAGATCGGTTTCCGTTATCAGTACAAGTGCCTCGTGCTTGGTATTCAGCGGCGCTCACGCATGATCCGCACACAGATGACCGAAATCCGGCTTGAAGCCGGTGACGTTCTTCTGGTGCAGGGACGCTCAGAGGATGTCGAGGCGCTTCGTACCATTCGCGATGTGGTTTTGCTGGAATGGTCGACGCGCACCTTGCCGCGTCCGTTCCATGCCCGTCGTGCTGCTGCAATCTTCCTTGGGGTGATTGCATTGGCCGCCACCGGAATTGTACCGATCATGGTTTCAAGCTTTATCGGTGCCGGTCTGATGATCGCATCTGGTGCGCTGAATTTGCGACAGGCATCGCGCGCGATTGACCGCAAGATTGTACTGCTGGTGGCAGCTGCACTCGCACTTGGCAATGCCTTGCAATTAACCGGCGGGGCCGAGTTTGTCGCCGATCAGCTGTTGGCCGCGACCCGCGGGGCGCCAGCACCGGTTATCTTGTCGCTGTTCTTCCTGATTGTTGCCGGGTTTACCAACGTCCTTTCAAACAATGCCTGTGCGGTTTTGTTCACGCCGATCGGGATCGGCATGGCGCAGCAGCTTGGCGTCGAACCGCATGTGTTCGCGATTGCGGTGGTGATGGCGGCAAACTGTTCGTTTGCATCACCGGTGGGGTATCAGACCAACCTTCTTGTCATGGGGCCGGGACATTACCGGTTTATCGACTTCCTCAAGGCTGGCACACCGCTGATTATCCTTCTTTGGATCGCGTTCAGCCTGTTTGCGCCTTGGTATTACGATATCCCGTTCTAAGGCCGGTGAACCCGATCCGTTAACGGGTTGCAGCCGTTCAGTTAAGCCATGCAAAAATGGCTGTCTTGTTTGTGTGGAAGGCGTTTGACTTTTGCCTTCGGGGCAATAGGATCAGCCCGCTTGATTGTTCTGCATGAACTTTCATTGGTTATTCTTTTTTCTCAGGAACTTACAGATGGCCCAGACTGCCGCAATTGCAAAGCCGACAACGCGTCCAAACAACCCGAATTTTTCGTCGGGCCCGTGCAAGAAGCGCCCGGGTTGGTCCGCTGATGCATTGCATACGGAAGTCCTTGGCCGTTCGCACCGTGCGAAACTGGGTAAACAGCGCCTTGAAGAGGTGATTGACCGTTCGCGCGCTGTCCTGAACCTTCCTGATGATTATCTTCTTGGTGTGGTTCCGGCATCCGATACCGGTGCCGTCGAAATGGCCCTGTGGTCGATGCTGGGCGCGCGTGGCGTTGATATGCTGGCATGGGAAAGCTTTGGTGTGACCTGGGTTGCGGATGTGATCAAGCAGCTCAAGCTTGATGATGTGCGTACCCTTGAAGCCGATTATGGCAAGCTGCCTGATCTGGCGTCGGTTGATTTCAACCGCGATGTTGTATTTACCTGGAATGGCACGACGGCGGGTGTGCGGGTGCCCAACGGTGACTGGATCGCCGATGACCGCAAGGGGCTTACCATTTGCGACGCGACCTCGGCGATTTTTGCCATGGAACTGCCGTGGGACAAGCTCGATGTCGTGACCTATAGCTGGCAGAAAGTTCTGGGCGGCGAGGGTGGCCACGGGATCATTATCCTGAGCCCGCGCGCAGTTGAACGCCTTGAAAGCCACACACCGGCCTGGCCGATGCCAAAAATCTTCCGCATGACCAAGGGCGGCAAGCTGATTGATGGTATTTTCCGTGGCGAAACCATCAATACGCCATCCATGCTTGTGGTCGAAGACGCCATCGATGCCCTGAAATGGGCCGAAAACATTGGCGGTCTTGAAGGTCTTCTGAGCCGTACACGCGAAAGCCGCGCGCATCTTGATGCGTGGCTTGCCACCAGTGACTGGGCGGCAGACCTTGCCGAAGACCCGACAACGGCGTCGAATACCTCGATGTGTATCAAGATTGTCGATCCGTGGGCATTGGATTTGTCGGCTGATCAGCAGGCGATGCTGCCAAAAAAGATTTCCCAGCTTCTTGAAGCGGAAAATGTCGCATTTGATATCAACGGATACCGTGATGCGCCTGCTGGCCTGCGTATCTGGGGCGGGGCAACGGTTGAACCCAGCGATATCAAAGCGTTGCTGCCGTGGCTTGACTGGGCATATGCGCTGGTTAAGGCCGAATTTCAGGCCAGCTAGGAAATAATTCGTACGTATTATTTGCGTTAGAGGGGTTTTCCCCGTTGCTCTGTCCGGCACAACGCGGTAGTAACCGCTACCGGATAGTGAGCCCTGAGCGTTGCTCGGGATATCATCAATTTGAATTTGCGCGCCTCGTCCGGGAAAGCACACATAATGACCGAACTCGCCAGGAAAGCTCTTTTGCCCGCCGGCCTGCAGGATGTCCTGCCAGGAACCGCCGCACGGGAAGCTGAAATCCGTGAAAAGCTGATGGCCAGTCTGGCGCATGCGGGCTATGACCGCGTGAAAACCCCGCTTGTCGAATTTGAAGAGAGCCTGCTTGAAGGTGCGGCTCCGGAACTGGCGACCCAGACATTTCGTCTGATGGACCCGGAATCGCGACGCATGATGGGACTTCGTTCCGATATGACGCCGCAGGTTGGGCGGATTGCTGCGACCCGTCTGGTTGATGCGCCGCGTCCGCTGCGTCTTTCCTATTCCGGTGATGTGCTGAGGATCAAGGGATCGCATCTGCGCCCGGAACGCCAGTTCGCACAGGTTGGTGCGGAACTTATCGGTGTTTCGAGTGCTGCGGCCGATACTGAGATCGTTCTTCTTGCGCTTGAAGCGCTTGATAGCATCGGTCTTGCCGATGTTTCGGTCGATCTTAATCTGCCGACCCTGCCGGTGCGTCTGTTTGACGCCTTTGGCGTGTCACGCGATGAACGCGAAGCTTTGACCGAGGCGCTTGAACGTCGCGACGTTGCGGCCCTTCGTGCTGCAGACGGAAAGGTCACTGGCGTTCTGGTCGCGTTGCTTGAGGCCGCAGGCCCGGCACAAACGGCCTTGCCGAAACTCAAGAAACTTGAATTGCCGCTCGGCGCATCCGAAGAGCTTTATCGTCTGATCGACGTTGCAGAACGTGTTCTGGCGTCCGGGCTTGAAGCTGCCTTGACCATTGATCCGGTCGAGATGGCTGGTTTCCGCTATCAGACTGGTGTCAGTTTTACGCTGTTTGCCCGCAATGTGCGTGGCGAGATTGGCCGTGGTGGTCGTTATCGTGCCGGCGGGGCTTCTGGCGAGGCGGCAACGGGCATGTCGCTTTATATGGATAGTATTCTGCGTGGTCTTCCTGATGCAGAACCGGTAGACCGGGTCTACCTGCCGCTGGGTACGCCGCAGCGGGAAGCGCGCAAATTGCGCGCCGAAGGTCATTACACGGTTGCTGCCCTTGAAGGGGCGGCTGAAGCCAAAACCGAAGCTGCTGCGCGCATCGAAGCGCAGGGCATGGGTTGTAATCACATTTATCTTGGCGGCCAGGTTGTGCCGCTGAGCACCTAATTCAACGAACTTTTTATCGCGCAAGGAGTTTTGCGATGACCAATGTTGCCGTGATCGGTTCCCAGTGGGGGGACGAAGGTAAAGGCAAGATCGTCGACTGGCTGTCCGAACGGGCAGACGTTGTTGTGCGTTTCCAGGGTGGTCATAACGCCGGTCATACTCTGGTGATCGACGGAACGACTTACAAACTCAGCTTGCTGCCATCTGGCATCGTGCGTGAGAAAAAGCTCTCTGTGATCGGTAACGGCGTTGTCGTCGATCCGTGGGCGCTTCTGGCCGAGATTGGCCGCCTGAAAGAGCAGGGCGTGGACATCACCCCGGAAAACCTGCGTCTGGCGGAAAATGCCTGCCTGATCCTGCCGCTGCATGGCAACCTTGACCGTGCACGCGAAGCTGCTGCTTCCGGTGATAACAAGATCGGCACCACCGGTCGTGGTATCGGCCCGGCCTATGAAGACCGTGCTGGCCGCCGTGCAATCCGTGTTGGTGATCTGGCTGATGTTGATTTGCTCAAAGCAAAGATCGAGAACCTGCTGACGCATCACAATGCGCTTCTGCGCGGCCTTGGTCAGCCGGAAATTGATGGCGCGGAACTGCTTGAACAGCTCAAGGAAATCGCACCGAAAATCCTGCCGTTCTCTGACACGGTCTGGAAGTCCCTGAACCAGTTCAAGGAAGCTGGCAAGCGCATCCTGTTTGAAGGTGCGCAGGGCACGATGCTTGACGTTGATCATGGCACGTATCCGTTCGTGACCTCGTCAAACACCGTTTCCGGTCAGGCGGCCGCTGGTTCCGGCATGGGCCCGTCGGGTGTTGGTTATGTTCTTGGTATCACCAAGGCCTATACCACCCGCGTTGGCGAAGGTCCGTTCCCGTCCGAACTGTTTGACGCAGACGGTGAACGTCTTGGCGAGCGTGGTCACGAATTCGGTGTTGTCACTGGTCGTAAGCGTCGTTGTGGCTGGTTTGATGCAGCCCTTGTTCGCCAGTCGGTCAAGGTTAATGGCATCACCGGTATCGCCCTGACCAAGCTTGATGTTCTTGACGGCTTTGACGAGATCAAGATCTGCACCGGCTATGACATCGATGGCAAAATCTATGACCATCTGCCGGCAAACCAGCGTCTGCAGGCCAAGGCCAAGCCGGTTTATGAAACCATTGAAGGCTGGTCGGAAACGACCATGGGTGCACGTAGCTGGGCCGATCTTCCGGCAGCAGCGATCAAATATGTTCGCCGCGTCGAAGAGCTGATCGAAGCACCGGTTGCGCTTCTGTCAACCAGCCCGGAACGCGATGACACCATTCTGGTACATGATCCGTTCAGTGCCTGATTGCTGAAAAATACCTGATTTTTAAAAGCCACCAGTATCAAGCTGGTGGCTTTTTTGTTTGTGGTTTAAGGGCTTGATTGTCCCTTAATGCTGAGGCTGCCGCATAACAGCTTGCCCGCATAGAGGATCACCAGTATCGTTTTATCAACCTTTTGAGGATAGCGTTCTGGTAGATAGGTCAGGAGGACTGTCGATCAGGAGATCGCGCGTCACTCAGGGAATGATAACCTGTAAAAGAATATCGGGATCATGGCAGAGCAAGCAGAAGATCAGGAACAGGACGTTTCGAATGGTGCTGCGACAGAGCCGGTGATGGATGCACCGGGCGGCGGCGCACCTGCGCCTGCAGAACCCGAAGAAACCTCAGAAAATGATGAAGCCACCATCAGTGCGGGTGGCAAAAGTGTCGAAATCGGCAATTTTCGCGTCTTTCTGGACCTGCGAATGCCGGAATTCGATATGGGTCATTGCAAGGCCTATTCCGCGGACAATCTGCGCCGTGATGAAGGAAGCGCCTTTGCGCTTGTCACTGACCCGGTTCTTCCGACCCGCCACGATCACATGACTTTCCTGACCGGGATGCATATGGCTGGTCAGATTGATCTGATTGACTATGAAACCGCCTATTGGCCGCCCTTTGGTCGCAAGACTATGGTGCTTTTCTATGAGAAGCCGGCGGGGGGTAGGGTTTTAGCCAAACAAACCAAAAAGCTTCCCATCGACGAACACGACATTGCGACGGTCGTGGTCGAACCGCTGATGAATGCCATGCAGGCCTTTGGTGAAAAGGGCCTCGCACACCGTAATATTCGTGCCGACAACCTGTTCTTTGCCGATCCGATGCACGAGAAAGTCGTGCTTGGTGATTGCGCCAGTGCGCCGCCCGGCTATGACCAACCTGCGGTCTATGAGACCGCGTCACGTATGGGTGCCGATCCGGCTGGGCGTGGTTCGGGTAGCATTGCAGATGATTTCTATGCGCTTGGCATGACACTGGCCGAGCTTGGGATCGGGCGTCAGCCGCTCAAGAAGCTCAATGATCAGGAAATCCTTGAGCTTAAACTTTCAAAGGGGTCATTCCAGGCCATCGCATCGCAGGAAAAGCTGCCGCTGGTTCTGATTGAACCCGTGCGCGGGCTTTTGTGTGATGATCCCGAAGAACGCTGGGGCCTTGCCGAACTGAATGCCTGGCTCGATGGACGCCGGACCAAACCGGTGCAATCAAATACGGAAAAACGTGCGGCGCGTTCGCAAAACCTTGCAGGTCGGGATTACTATACCTGTCGATCGCTTGCGCAGGGCATTGCCAAGAACTGGAGTACCGCACTTGCGCCTTTGCGCGACAGCACCGTGGAAATCTGGTTGCGGCGCGGTTTGGGCGACAATGATCGGGCAAAGGCACTTTCTGAGGCCATGCGTCAATTGCAATGGGCGGGTGCCGACAAACGATCTGCCGAGGATGTGCTGGTCGCACGCTCCATCCTGATCCTGGATCCCACCGGGCCCGTGCGGTTCAAAGGCTTCGCATCCATGGTCGACGGGCTTGGTTTCATGCTGTCCTATGATGTGCAGCACGGTCGTGGACCGCAACGTTTTGCCGATGTCATCGTGCGCGATATTCCGTCCTTCTGGTTCAGCCGGCAGGAAGGCTACAGTCCGGAAGTCCAGAAGCAGCAGCAGCTTTATAAAAATCTGCGCTATTACATTCAGCAGCAAAGTGCCGGCTATGGCTATGAACGCTGCCTTTATGCGACTGTGCGCAATCAGCATTGCCTGAGTCCGATGGTCGAGGAAGAATATGTCGTCGAGATTGCTGATCTTCTGCCGGCCCTTGAAAAGGCCGCCGAAACGGCATCCGAGGAAAGCTGGCCGGTGGATCGTCACATCGCGGCCTTTATCGCGACGCGTCTTGAAGACGATGTCGAAGGCCAGTTGATGGCGATGCAAAACCCGTCTGACGAGGTTGAATACAGCCGCGCGATCATTAGCATGCTGGCGATTGTCCAATGGCGCCATGGCCCGGACAATCTGCAAAACCTGTCACATTGGGTCGCGCGTTTGATGGAACCGGCGATCAAGGTGTTCCACAGCAAGGCACGCCGCGAACGTGTGGAAACAGAGATACCCAAACTGGCCAAGCGCGGCAATCTGGTCGAACTTTACAACCTGATCAATGATGAACAGGAACGTCGCAAGGACCAGTCCGAGTTTGTCGAGGCGGTCGCGGAATATTCCGAAGCTGAAAGCGAAGTGTTCGATCTGGAATCTTCGGGGCCTGCACGTATGGAGCTAGCTGAGAAAGTCGGCCAGCAGGCCGCAGCATTCGCATCCACCATGATCGCGCTGCTGACTGTATCCGCACTGTTCTTGATGCATATCTTTTAAGGGGCTGAGATGGCAAAAGGTAAAAGTTCAGCCTCAAAAGGCAAGGGTAAGGGCGGTCGTAGCGCGTTTTCCGGCTTGTCGGTGATTGCATCTGCCGTGCTTCTGTTCATGGTCGCACTGCCGACCTTTATTACGTTGACGGTGGGGCTTTTGCCGTCACTTGTTGCCTTCATCTTTGATCGCAGTCCGGGGCGGACTATGGCGCGCTGTGTGTTTGGTTTGAACTTCTCTGGTGTTGCACCCTATATCCTCGAAATCTGGATGCAACCGGCACAAACCGTCAGTGGCGCGACACAAGCGGTGTTTCAGCCGCTTGCCCTGTCGATCATGTATGGCGCGGCGGGGCTTGGCTGGCTGCTTTATCTTGCGATGCCGCCAATTGTTGCCAATGTGCTGAACCTGTCGGCACAGCGCAGGGTCAGTGAATTGCGCAAGAAACAGCGCGGTCTGATCAAGACCTGGGGCGATAGCCTGATCAAGGAAGTCGATCGTTCCGGTAACTGATCGACGAGCCTTCCTCCCCGCAATATGCAACCCAAAGAAAAACGGCGGACAATTGTCCGCCGTAAGTCGTTTCCAGAGGGGGGGTATAAAGATGGGATATTTGTCGCTGTTAGTGGGGCAGGTCCGTATGGATTGATTTTCGGACCTTTTCAAAGGCGCGTACTTCGATCTGACGGATACGCTCGCGCGAGATACCGTAGGCGAGGCTGAGGTTTTCAAGCGTTACCGGGCTTTCGAGCAGGCGGCGCTGGGTCAGTATATCGCGTTCACGATCATTAAGGTGCGACATTGCACTTTTAAGCATGTTCATGCGCTGCAGGAATTCTTCACGCTTGCCATACAGGGTTTCCTGATCGTCATCTTCGCTTTCGATCCAGTCGACCCATTCACCATCGCCTTCAATGCGTACCGGAGCATTGAGCGAGTGGTCCGGGCCCGCCAGACGGCGGTTCATCATGATGACGTCGTCTTCGGAAACATTAAGCTTGGTTGCGATCAATTCGACCTGTTCAGGCTGAAGATCGCCTTCGTCAATTGCCTGCATCTGACTTTTGAGCTTGCGCAGGTTAAAGAACAGCTTTTTCTGTGCTGCCGTCGTGCCCATTTTCACAAGCGACCAGGAATGCAGGATGTATTCCTGAATGGCGGCACGGATCCACCACATGGCATAGGTTGCAAGGCGGAAGCCTTTGTCCGGGTCAAAGCGTTTGACTGACTGGAGCAGACCGACATTGCCTTCGGAGATAAGTTCGTTGATCGGCAGGCCATAGCCGCGGTAGCTCATCGCGATCTTGGCGACCAGGCGCAAATGGCTGGTAATCAGTTTTTCGGCGGATTTATCACAATCCTTGTCCCGGAAGTTGCAGGCATAGGTTGTTTCCTGTTCCGGGGTAAGCATCGGGTAGCGGCGTATACGTTGAAGGTATACCGTCAGACCATCTTGAGAAATGGTTGGAAGAGCGTTGCCTTGTTTCATCGAAGCCTCCCGTATTGCTTTCAAAAAGTGCTGTTATCCCCTTGCACTTTTTAAAAAGGTATACGTGAGTATTATATACCGTCAATAGAAATTTAGGCGGTAAGGCTAGTGTTAGCTATTCAAAGGTATAGTTCTAGTGCTTCCATCAGGGCCAACAGGTCTTCCGGAATGGGGGCCTCTGTCGAGATGTACTTTCCGGTGCGAGGGTGCAGAAAGCCTAGAGTTCGGGCATGCAGCGCCTGTTTGTTGAATGCGTTCAAAATCTCTTGCGTCTCTAGGTTGAACTTTTGAAGGGTTCTATTCCGACCGTAAACTGGATCACACACAAGTGAATGTCCAATATGGTTCATATGAACGCGGATTTGATGCGTGCGGCCGGTCGCAAGACGGCACTCAACAAGCGATGCCAACGAGTCGTTACGGTATTGTAGAGTTTTGTAGTGGGTGAGTGCGTGTTTTCCCGCATTTTTGACCACCGCCATCTTTTTGCGATTGCGCGGGCTGCGGCCAATATTTCCCTCGATATCGCCATTGAGCGGCTTGGGCACGCCCCAGACAACTGCAATGTAGGCGCGATCTATATTGTCCTTGTCTTCGGCAAACAGATTTGACAGCGCGCGATGGGCGGTGTCGTTCTTGGCAACCACCATTGCCCCGCTGGTATCCTTGTCCAGGCGATGCACGATCCCCGGGCGCTTGACGCCGCCGATCCCCGACAGGCTATCGCCACAATGGGCCAGAAGTGCGTTCACAAGCGTGCCGCTTTCATTGCCCGCCGCGGGATGGACCACCATACCCGCCGGCTTGTTGATCACCAGAAGGTCATCATCCTCATAAAGCACATCAAGCTTGATGTCTTCCGGCACCGGTTCGGCCATTTCCGGTTCGGGCACGATCAAATCAAAGACATCGCCTGTCTTGACCTTGGCGGACATCTTGGTCGCAGGCGCGCCATTGACGCTAAGCTGACCATCCTCGATCAATGCCTTGATGCGCGAACGCGACTGATCGGGCCATGCGGTTGCCAGCACCTTATCAAGGCGCGCACCCTCATCCTCGTCGGTCGCTTTATAGGTCAGGTTTTCAGACATCGCTTGCTATCGGGCTATATTGATCATGGGGGCGGTCGTGCGCCTGTGCTGGCAGCTTGTAGCGTTTTGTCCGGCGATTGCAACGAATTGCGACATTGCGCGGTGTTTGTTGCCTTGCAATTGGGCCTGCTTGTCGCTATGGCCTTGAATAAGGGTTGGTATGATCGCGCTTTTGGCGAGCATGCAGGTTTCATCAAGCTTTGTCAGTTGGAAATACGATGCGTGTAGTTAAGGCTTTGGTTGCGTTCATGGGCATTCTGATCGTGGTAGGCATCGGACTTGTCGTCTATGGCCTTTCACTTGATAAGAACAATCCTGACGCCGTCACCGAAACATCCGAACCAACTGTTACGCCATCTGTTCCGGTTGCTGGTACATCACGTACGACTTCGCAAGCAGCTCTCGGTGCATTTGGTGACATCACCATCGACGTTGGTGATGATGAGCGCCTTGTCGGCTATTCCATTTATGGCACACAGGCCACCCTGCATATCGAAGGCCGCCATGGCGAGGGTACGCGTCTTGTGATCGTCTCGCTCACCGAAAAAAAGGTGCTTGGCCGCATCATCCTTGATCAGGATGCGCAGTAATCTGATTACAAAAAGTCTGTGGCGGTGATGGGGACGGGCAGGGCATGACAAGCGACAAAGCATTAGGTGCGGAAGACGAAACCCACATCGCGCTAGCCAATGCCCTGCATGAAGAAATCCGTGACTTCTGTGCGCTACATTGGCCCCAGGAAGCTTGCGGTCTTCTGATAGCGTCGATCGATAGCCCAAACCGGATAGAACGCGTGGTCTTTGCCAAAAACGTCGCCAAAGACCCGCTTGTCAGTTTCGAGATTGATCCGCAAACCCTGATTGATTGCCATCGCAATGCGCGCCAAAAGGGGGAGCGGGTTGTGGGATGTTTCCATTCCCACCCGAATGGCAAGGCGCTGCCATCGCCAACGGACCGGGCGCGAGCCGATGAAAACGGGTTTCTGTGGCTGG
>TARA_B100000674_G_scaffold271151_1_pt1 | contig 11765 bp, 10 predicted proteins | sample TARA_B100000674 | Tara Oceans TARA_B100000674 (sample SAMEA2622759) | marine metagenome | biome: marine biome (ENVO:00000447); feature: surface water layer (ENVO:00002042); material: "saline water (ENVO:00002010), including plankton (ENVO:xxxxxxxx)" | depth 5 m
CGTCCCGGTGCCGGTGATGATACCCGTGGCTGGGGCCCGCCCTTTGCCAAGGACGCTAATGGCGAAGACACGAGCGAGGCCGCGTATTACCTGACGGCGAACCGCGGCAAAAAGTCACTGACCATCGATATCACCAAGCCCGAAGGTCAGGAGATTGTGCGTAATCTTGCGGCTGAAAGTGATGTGGTGCTCGAAAACTTCAAGGTCGGTGGCCTGAAGAAATACGGGCTGGATTACGCATCGCTCTCGAAAGTGAACCCGAAGCTTGTCTATTGCTCGATCACCGGTTTTGGGCAGGACGGTCCCTATAAGGATCGCCCGGGTTATGATTTCATGATCCAGGGCATGGGCGGGTTGATGAGCATCACCGGTGCGCCGGACAGTGCGCCGGGTGGCCAGCCGATGAAGGTTGGTGTTGCGGTTGCTGACATCTTTACCGGGCTTTACGCAACGATTGGCATACTGGCCGCCCTGCGTCATCGCGACGCAACGGGCGAGGGACAGTATATCGATTTGGCACTTCTGGATGTGCAGACGGCTGTTCTTGCCAATCAGGCGATGAACTATCTTGCGACCGGCAATGCGCCCGGCCGTCTTGGTAACGCACATCCCAATATCGTACCCTACGAAGCTTTCCCGACGGCGGATGGTTATCTGATCCTGGCCGTTGGCAATGACAGCCAGTTCAAAAGCTTCTGCGCGGTCGCCGGGCTTGATGCCTTGCCGCTTGATGAACGCTATGCCACCAACCGCAAACGTGTAGCCAACCGGGTAGAGTTGGTGCCGCTGATCCGCCAGGCGATGGTTGCCAAAACCACCGATGAATGGATCGACGCCCTTGAAAAGGCCAATGTGCCGTGCGGACCGATCAACACCCTTGATCGCGTCTTTGAAAACCCGCAGGTCAAGCATCGCGGCATGGTCAAGCAGCTTGATCACCCGACCGCCGGAACCGTTCCGACGGTTGCCAACCCGATCAAGTTTTCCAAAACGCCGATCACGGATGAAAAAGCCCCGCCGATGCTGGGTCAGCACAGCGACGAAATCCTGCGCAAGGTCGCCGATCTGAGTGACGATCAAATTGCAAAGCTGCGCGAAGCAGGAATCGTCTGATCCGGGGGAGAAGTGCGCCTGGAATAACACTTGGTGATTGTGATATTTCGGCTAATCTTCTCTTTCAGTTGAATGGTGCGCTGCACATTATTTTGTAATGTGTGGTTCTGACGCAATCTGCACCAGTTTGGATGCCCTTTTGGCGAGGATATTGCGGAACTTCTGTAAATAGCGATGCTTTCGCGACCTCCGGATTGCAAGTCTCTGTAGATTTTATATCATTTTACAAAATACAAATTCGGGGAAGTGCATGTCAGAAGTAGTAATTTCAGCGCGGTCTGTTGGTAAAACATTTGGGTCAGGGGCGGATAAAGTCACCGCACTGGACTCGGTTTCCGTTGATATCTTTCAGAACGAATTTTTCACCATGTTGGGCCCTTCGGGCTGCGGCAAAACGACTTTGCTGCGCCTGATTGGCGGGTTTGAACAGGCAACATCGGGGCAGATCCTGCTTGAAGGCAAGGAACTAAACGACCTGCCGCCGTTCAAACGGCCGATCAATACGGTCTTCCAGTCCTATGCGCTGTTCCCGCATCTGACGGTCAAACAAAACATTACATTCGGGCTTGAGATGCAGGGCATCTCGCGCAAGGACGCCGGCGGACGCGCGGACGAAATGCTCGAACTGGTTCGATTGGCCGAATATGGTGATCGCGTACCAAGCCAGCTTTCCGGCGGCCAACAGCAACGTATTGCCCTGGCACGTGCGCTTGCACCGGCGCCAAAGGTGCTTCTGCTTGATGAGCCGCTTTCGGCCCTTGATCTTAAGCTGCGCAAGGAAATGCAGGTCGAACTCAAACGTCTGCAGACCGAAACCGGGATTACCTTTGTCTTCGTGACCCACGATCAGGAAGAAGCCCTTGCCATGTCGGATCGTATTGCCGTCATGCAGTCGGGTGAAATTCTTCAGATCGGAGCGCCGCGCGAAATCTATGAAGCGCCAACCCATCGCTTTGTTGCGGACTTTATCGGCGACAGTAACTTCCTTGTTGGTGATCTTGTTGACGGTGGGGCAGGCAAGCGCGCCGTGAAACTTTCCGGTGGTCAGGTGATCGCCCTGACACAAGAGGTTTCCGATCAACGCACTGGCGAAGTCACTGTTTCGGTTCGCCCGGAACGCCTTGGGCTGGTTGCCGAAAGTGACGCCGGTGCGGATCAGCTGACCGGTACGGTTTCGACGGTCATCTATTTCGGGACCGATACCACCTATCAGATTGATCTTGGCAATGAGGCGCTGCTGACGGTCCGGATGCAGAATGGCTCTGGCGCGAAAGCAGATTTTGCTGAGGGCGAGCGTGTCGGGATCACCATGTCACCTGATGCCATCCGGGTACTGGCGGACTGATCATGGGGAACATCATACGAACCAAACGATTTTGGCTGGTCGCACCTGCGGTGGTCTATATCGGCTTCTTCATGGCCGTGCCGCTGTTGCAGATGGCCTATGTTTCCGTGCTAGAACGGGGCGATTATGGCGGGGTGAACTGGGGGGCATTCTCGATGGATGCCTATATCAGCTTCATCTTTGAACGTGATCTGATGGACAATCTGGTGGTCAATACCGACTACCTGCAGATTTTCGTCCGTTCGTTCGGTCTGTCGGCAATGACGACGGTGTTTGCGCTTCTGCTCGGTTTCCCTACGGCGTTTTACATTTCAACCCAACCGCAAAGCCGGCGCAACTTCTTGATCTTTCTGGTGACCATTCCGTTCTGGACCAACATTCTGGTGCGGAACTATGCGTGGATGCTTTTGCTGCGCAATGGCGGCCTGATCGATGGTGCCTTGAACTGGATGGGGCTTGAAACCGGCGGGCTTGATGTCCTTTATACGCCTTATGCGGTCTCGATAGGTCTGACATACACCTATCTGCCGTTCATGGTTCTGCCGATTTATGCCAGCCTTGAAAAGCTTGATCATCGACTGGTTGAGGCGGCCTTTGACCTTGGTGCGGACAAGCGCCGTGCAATGAGCCGGGTGATCTTGCCGCTTGCAGCACCCGGCATTGCTGCAGGGTGCATTCTGGTCTTCATCCCCTGCCTTGGCGCCTATGTCACGCCGGAACTTCTGGGCGGTGGCAAGTTCATGATGATTGCCAACCTGATCGGCAGCCAATTCGGGGCTGCACGTAACTGGCCGCTTGGCGCAGGTCTTGGCTTTGTGCTTCTGGCACTCGTCCTGATTTCGATGATGGTCTATTCGTTCAAGTTCAAATCATTGCCGGAGGAAAGCCGATGAAAGTCGATGCTTCCAACCCGCTGTGGCGTTTCCGTGGGATCACCTCAACGGCAATGTTTTTCTTTGCCTATCTGTACCTTCCGATCGTCGTTCTGATTGCGCTTTCGTTTAACGAAAACCGTCTGGCGACGATCTGGACCGGTTTTACAATGGACTGGTATGTCACGGCCCTTTCCAACGATGACATGCTGCGCGCCGCCCAGAACTCTATCGTTGTCGCGGTTTCGGCAACCGTTCTGGCCACCATTGCCGCCACATTGGCAGCAATGGGCATGTCACGCGGACGCTTCAAGGGCGAGGCGGGCGTTTCGGCCATGCTGGTTCTGCCGTTGCTCGTACCGGAAATTGTGACCGCGATTGCGACCCTTCTGTTCTTTGTCGCGCTGGGGATCAAGCTTGGTCTTTTGACGGTGATCATTGCTCACACGGTCTTTTGCATTCCGTTTGCCTATCTGCCCATCCGTGCACGGTTGGAAGGCATGGACCCTGCATTGGTCGAAGCGGCAAACGATCTTTATGCCAATGAATGGAAAGCGTTCCGGCGTGTCACCTTGCCGTTGTTGTGGCCGGGGATTTTGTCGGGCGCGATGTTGTCCTTCATCATCTCGCTTGATGACTTTGTTATTTCCTATTTCGTTGGCGGGGCCGGCTCGACGACCTTGCCAATCTATATCTTCGGGATGATCCGGATCGGGATCACGCCAGAGGTGAATGCTGTCTCTGCGATGATGTTGATTGTCTCAATCGTGTTTGTCAGCATCTCGTTCATGATTGATCGTATTCGCTACTGATAACTGAAATTCCAAACGGGATGGCGGGTTCACCGGACGGGCCTGCCATCCGAATAACAAAATAATGCACCGTCCTTATTTGGGAGTCTCACGATGAAATTACGTTCCGCACTTCTGGGAGCATCCGCCATTGCCTTTTTGTCGGCCGGTTCGGCACAGGCAGCTGGCGATCTGTTTTTCTATAACTGGTCGAACTATTTTCCGCCGGAGCTGATGGAAAAGTTCGAAGAGGAAACCGGCATCAAGGTGACCCTTGATGTTTACGATTCCAACGAAACCATGCTGGCAAAGCTTCAGGCCGGTGCATCGGGCTATGACATTGCTGTCGCGTCCGACTACATGGTTGACGTGATGATCAAGGAAGGCCTGGCAACCAAGTTCGATGCCAAAAGCCTTGAAAACTTCGGCAACGTCGCCAAGCCGCATGACACCATGAAATACGATCCGGAGCGCGAATACTCCGTGACCTATCTCTGGGGCACCACCGGCTTTACCTATGACGCGGCTGCTGTTGATGGTGAGCTTGAAAACAGCTGGAAAGAATTCTTCGAACCGCGTGAAGAATTCCGCGGCAAGATCGGCGCGCTGAACGACGAAGTCGAAATGTTCAACGCTGCGTCCTACTATGCCGGCGTTGAAAAATGCACCGAGGACCCGGCCGAAGCACAGAAGGTCCTTGATATTCTGATGAAACAGAAGCCCTACATTGCTGTTTACAGCTCGGAAGGCACCATCGACCGTATGTCCGCCCGCGAAGTTCAGATGCACATGCAGTGGAACGGTGCTGCTCACCGTACCAAGGAAAGCATTCCGGAAGCGGTCTTTGTCTATCCGAAGGAAGGCCTGACCTACTGGGCTGACCACTTTGTCATTCCGGACGGTGCACCGAACCTCGAAAACGCCAAGACCTTCATCAACTGGATGATGAAACCGGAAAACGCGGCTGAGGCCTCGAACTATGCCGGTTACATGAACTCGATCAAGGGTACTGGTGAATTCATGGATCCGTCGCTGAATGCCGATCCGGCCGTGAACATGCCCGAAGAATATGCTGACCTTCTGATCCCGTCGCAGAACTGCTCGGTCAAGGCGCGTGATCTTCGTAACCGTGTCTGGACCAAACTTAAAAACTAAGTCTGGTTCGACGATTGATCTTTGTGATCCGGCTGTCGTCTGATGGCCGGATCATGTTATTTTGCCCATAACTTTTGCGACCACCACCATTTTGATTTCAGGAACGCTGATCATGACTTCGCCGGCATCCTTCCCCGAATATGTAACTCTGGCCCTGTGGGCAACCAACCTTGGTCGACCGGTGGCTGATATGGCCGGATGGGCCGATCATGTGGATGCCAAAATGGCCGAGGCCGCCCAGCAGGGTGCCAAGGTTTTCGTTCTGCCGGAATATGCCAGCGAACAATGGTTGGCCTTCAAACCCGAAGGCCTGCAAACCGGACAGGAAATCGCCTGGATGGCGGACTTCGCGCCCGAGGCACGCAAATACGCAGCCGACCTCGCCAAGAAGCACGACATGCTTCTGGTGGCCGGCAGCATGCCCTGGCACATTGATCCCGAAAACCCGGATGCCGGGCAAACCAACAGTGCGATGATCTTCACCCCCGAAGGCGATGCGATCATTCAGGACAAACTGTCCCTGACACCGGGCGAGCAGGAGCCGGAAAACTGGAACCTCACCCCGGGCAAGAGCTTTAACGTCATTAAATGGCGCGGGCTGAATGTTGCCGTGCTGATCTGCCTTGATATCGAAATGCCGGCCTTGTCCTGCGTGCTGGCGCCGCTTGATATTGATCTGTTGCTGGTGCCGTCGATGACCCTCACACCATCGGGCTATAACCGTGTGTTCGGCTGTGCCAAGGCGCGTGCGGTTGAGCTTATGACGGTGGTGGCAGCCTGCGGTACGACCGGTGCTGCGGTCAACACCACCAACAATCCGACCAACTATTCCGGCTGCTCGGTCTTTACCCCGTGCGAACCTCAACTGGGCCATATCGGCCGCTTTGCCGAGACCGAGCCGACCTTTGATGATGGTGCCGACGGTGAACTTCTAATTTCCAAGGATGTGCCGGTGGGACTGGTGCGCTCGCTTCGTAATGGCGACGCCGAAGTCTGGCCGGGCGGCTGGACCGCAGGCCATGTTTCGGTCAATAAAATCGGCTAACATTGGCACACAGAAAAAACAAAGCCCTCCGGATGATGAACGTCCGGAGGGCATTTTTGTTGGTGCAAGTTTACGACGTCAGAATGTCAGAAGACTGCATGCGCGATACGCCAGCCGTGCCCATCGCCGTCCAGGCTGCTTCGAGCGATCCGTTGAGATCAATCGCCCGGCAGGCGTCCTCGATCACGGAAACATTCAGCCCGGCCTTGCGGGCATCCTGAGCCGACCAGCTGACACAGAAATCGGTAGCAAGTCCGCAAACATAAACGTTCTTAAGGCCGCGTTCCTGCATGTAGCCGGTAAGCCCGGTTTTGGTTTCGCCGTCCGCCTCGACAAAGGTGGAGTAGCTATCCACTTCGCTGTGATAACCCTTGCGAATGATCAGCTGTGCATGCGGGATATCAAGACCGGCAGCAAGTTTGGCATCGTCCGATCCCTGAACACAGTGATCGGGCCAAAGGACTTGTGTGCCGTAATCAAGTTCGATGGTTTCAAACGGTGCCTTGCCCGCATGGCTTGAGGCAAAGGATGCATGACCCGGGGTGTGCCAGTCTTGGGTGAAAATCACGTTTTCAAACTGCTGACCCAGCTTGTTGATAATCGGGATGATCTGATCGCCGTCGCTCACCGGCAATGTCCCGCCGGGCAGGAAGCAGTTCTGGACGTCAATGACCAGAAGGACATCGTCCTTGTTCTTGCCAATCATGCCCGATGCAAGGGCCGTGCGCGCCGATCCCAGCAGGGATGCAGAGGCGAGCGTTCCGGCACCAATGGCGCCAAGTACGGCCAGAAACCGACGACGGTTCAGGGAATAAGAGGAATTGTTCAAGATCGCCTTCCTGATGTTGGTGGCCGACGCGTCGCTTACGATTGTCTGTTATGGTTATTTTGCGCGGACACTTGTTATAAGTGCTTGAACGTTCCTCTGATTTCATCAGGATTGGGCGAGAACATTGCAAAGTCAAGCAACACCAGATGCTGCCTATGCGTCAGGGGGAGGCTCCCCTGATCGCACAGTCAGGATGCCAAACACGATCAGGAGCAAGGCGACGATGAAAATTGCGGTAATGGGGGCCGGGGCGGTTGGATGTTACTACGGGGCGATGCTGGCCCGGGCCGGTCATGACGTCACCCTGATCGGGCGTCCCAACCATGTCGAGGCCATGAACCGTGATGGCTTGTTGCTCGATTTCGGATCGTCGCAGGAATATGTGACGGTTACAGGCGATACGGATGCTGCCGGTGTTGCAGGCGCAGAAATGATCCTGTTTTGCGTGAAATCCACCGACACGATCGAGGCGGGGGAACAGATCAAACCGTTCCTGTCCGCCAACACCATTGTGCTTAGTCTGCAAAACGGCGTGGATAATGCCGAACGCCTCAGTGGTGTTCTGGGGCAGCCGGTTATTCCCGTTGTGGTCTATGTCGCGACCAGCATGGGCGGGCCGGGCCATGTGAAACATCATGGGCGGGGTGAGCTTGTGATTGGCCCATCCGCGCAAAGCCAGACTGTGGTCGATACACTGGTGCCTGCGAAAATCCCGGTCGAGGTTTCAGAAAATGCTGCCGGTGCCCTGTGGGCCAAGATGATCCTGAATTGTGCCTATAACGCGCTATCAGCCATTACCCAGCGCCCCTATGGCGAGATTGTTCAGGGCGTTGGCGTCTGGGATGTCATGCGCAACGCGGTTGATGAATGTCTGGTCGTTGCCAAGGGATGCGGTGTGAGTGTGCCGGGCGATGTCTGGGGCGCAATTGAAAAGATCGCGGAAACGATGCCCGGTCAGTTTTCCTCGACCGCACAGGATCTGGCACGTGGCAAAGCAAGCGAGATTGATTTTCTCAATGGCTATATCGTGCGCAAAGGATCGGAACTGGGGATCGCAACCCCGACCAATCTGACCTTGCATGCCTTGACCAAATTGCAGGAAACCAAATCGGCCTAGATTCCGGCTTACTCTGCCGGGGAGTTTGCCGGTTCGGTGGTGCCTTCGGGTGATCTTTTGAATTTGCGGGCAACTGCTGCAACGATCTGATCGTTAAACATCACCAGTGCGGCGGCGGCGACGATGAACACGCCACCCATCAGGCTGATCGGGGCGGGCAGGACACCGAATACGACAAGATCCAGAATGATCGCCCAGATCATGGCGGTGTATTCAAACGCCGACAAGGTCGATGCCGGGGCACGTGCAAGTGCCTCGGTCATGGCGATGTGGGCGAGGCCACCCGTAATGCCAGCGCCAATTAGATAAACGATATTGTCTACTGAAAGTGGCGCCCAGCCAAACGGGATGGTCAAAAGACCGCCGATGGAACAGATCACCGCAAAGTAAAAGGCAATCGTGCCGGATGGCTCCGTGGTCGTCAGCGCCTTGATCTGCACCTTGGCAAAGGCGGTGGTAATCGCAAAAGCCACACCCGCCCCGATGCCGATCAGGGTGTTGTGATCCAGTCCCGGCGTGGACAGCATCGGCCACAGCATCAGGAACACACCGGCAAAACCGCCAATGGTTGCACTGATCACAAGCCAACCTGGGTTTTCACGAAGCGTAATGATCGCAACCGGGATCAGGATTAGCGGGGCCAGGAAGCCAAGGGCGGTGGCCAGTGCCAGCGGAAGATACGCCAGCGACACGAAAGCCAGAAACATCGAAATGCAGCCATAGGTGCTGCGTTTCAAATGGCCAAGCGGGCGTTTGGTACGAAGGGCTCTGGGGAACTGGTCGCGCCACATCAGATAAAGCACAATCGGGATCAGCGCGACACTGCTTCGCCAAAAGACGATCTGGCCGGTCGGCGCTTCGAATGAGGCCAGCCGGACAAACAGGTTCATCACCCCGAACAATCCGGTCGCGGCAAGGCGTAACCCAATTCCAGACCAGAAGCTGTTCATCATGTTTATCCCGAATGGTGGCCGGTCATCTGACCTGCGTTCAGGAGTATCGCAAGTTCAGAAAGGGCAATACTGATAAATTTTCATGTCTGACCGCATGATAATTCAATGCACTCGCAGGGAGACCAGTCGCATTACAGGGAATGCAGCCATTTTTCATATCGGGTATCGCGTTCTTCGTCGCTGGCATCCGGAATGCTTTTCCGTCCGGCCTGCGCATTACGGCGAAAATCGCCCGGCGTCATGTCGTACTTTTCGCGAAACGCACGGATGAAGCTGGTGTCGCTGGCAAAGCCGCATTCAAGGGCAATGTCATAAAGTGACCGGTTGCGTTCAGCTGGCGAGCCCAGCAACGACATGGCGTGGCGCAGGCGTAAGTCCCGGATAAAGCGATAAACCCCGCCGTGATCTTCCATCAACTGATAAAGCTTGGATCGCGAAATCCCCAATTCACGCGCTGCGCGGTCTGGTGTCAGATCCGGGGACTTGAAGTTCTTGCGGAAATATTGGCGGATCAGGGCCATGGTTTCGAGGTTTTGTCTTTGATGGGCCGTTTCGGATGTTCCGCCGTGGGTCGCGTTCAGGCAGGTGGCCAGGACTTCGACAAAACTGTTTTCAAGGACGCTGGCCTGCTCCGGGCTGAAGGAATGTGCGTTTTCCTTAAAGGACAGCATCATGCTGGCAAGAATGCGCACCATCGGATCACGCGGGCTTAGGAAACGCATATTGTGATCTTCGGGAAGGGTCAGGCGGTTCTCAAGCAGCTTGCGGGGAAAGATCATGACAAGGTTGTCGAAATCTGTCGTGACGGCCGTTGCAACCTGTGAAAGGTCCTGAAACAGCAACCCGCCCTGGGCAAGGCTTCCGCCGTCCTTGCCTTCTTCTGACGACATGCCGCCGCCGTGAAAATACTGCACCATATAATGGTCCATGCCGTCGGCTGCGATTGCCGACGGGCTGCGTTTCCAGAACTGATGTTTGCTGATTGTCCGGGCCAGCATCATCGAGCCCATCAGATCGGCATCCAGTGTCGCATGGAAATCGTTCTTGCGGATGTCGGGAACGGTTTCGACATCAAAGATGCAATCAATGCTGCTTTTCCAGATGTCGTATCGCACTGACATCGGAAGGTCATTGACCGTAAAAAAGGTGTGGGTGTTCTGTGGTGTGTCTGTCATGCCTGATCCCCGGTTTTGCTTCAAAAGCAAACAACGCTACTTGCGCCGGTCAATTCTGGTGTCGAACGTTAAGGTCGAACAACTCCATAAGTTTTGTATAATATGACTAGTCCTTCCTGCCCGTCAAAGGCCAAAAAGTATAGTTTCGCCTCTAAACTGGGTCACAAATGTTAGTATTTCGTAACGTCAATAGCTTGGCAGTGTTGGCCCTAGCCAAAAGAACAAGCCAATCAGGTGTTTGCCTTATCATAACCGGTCAATTTTGGACGCTATGCATATTCTTTTGGACGCCTCGTACATCGCGACTGCAATCACCATGTTAGACTTATAAAAAATTTGCCCGTCCCCTGATCAGAACAAAATAACGAGGGCCGGTGCTATCAGTGTGACGTGATATTTTCTCTGGGGGAGAATATGGACCTTATTGAGGTGCCGTCAGCGCGGCCAAAATCGCGCACGGAAAAACGTGATCGTGATCGCGTGGAAAGGGCAATGCCGTCAAAGGCGCCTGAAGCGAAAGCCACGAGAACTCACAGCAACAATTCATCCGAATTCGCCAATGCGGGATTTGGCGGACCTGATTGCGAGACACTTGCGCCGCTTGCGCGGATGATCCTTGTGCTTGAGGGCATCCGGTCCTGTGCCAATGACAAGGTATTGTCCGCAGTTAAGGGTGACGCCGGTAAAGTCGACGGTGAGGGCAAAAGTGCGTCCACGCAGTCCGAGGCCAAAACAGGTTGGGCTCCTGGCCTTCTGGCAGATATGCGGTCCATGTTTGAACGTGACTGGACTCCGGATCCGATCCGGCGCGACAGTGCGAAGCTGTTTGGCGCGACCATCATCCCGGTTAATGACACAAAATCTTTGGCCGACCGTACGGAAACACTGCGAAGCTAGTTTTCCAAAGCTGCATCGCGTGCGCGAGGCGTGCGGTCGCAGCGTCAAGAAACAATGTCAGAGCGTTTTAGGAGTGCATTTCGTCCATTTTCTGGATGATTTGCATATCTATTTGGATGAATTGTGCATTACGACAATAAAATCCAAAGTAGAATTACTCGCAATAATAAGACACATGTCCGTTCACAGAGTGGGAAGATCTGCGTTCATGTAAGGACATGAATATCAGTGAAGCTTTATATTGTTCTCTGGGGTTAGAGATGATGTCTTGTGTACCACATCCGGCACGCCGGAAGGGAGAAGCCAATTGTCGTGGTCCAGGCCGCGATTGGGGGCCAAGTAGCCATATTCTTCCCGGACGTCGCGTGAATGAGCCCAATCATCAGGCTTGGCAGTATCTGGTCGAAAGTGACACTCACGACGATGAGCCTTTTGAATCCGGGGCTGACGGTTTTTTTTCCGATTACATTGAC
>TARA_B100000674_G_scaffold162473_1_pt1 | contig 11747 bp, 10 predicted proteins | sample TARA_B100000674 | Tara Oceans TARA_B100000674 (sample SAMEA2622759) | marine metagenome | biome: marine biome (ENVO:00000447); feature: surface water layer (ENVO:00002042); material: "saline water (ENVO:00002010), including plankton (ENVO:xxxxxxxx)" | depth 5 m
ATCGGTGTCCTGTATTTTCTTGGTGTAGTAATAGCCTTCGACCATTTTGCCATCGACCATCGCGTAATAGGGGTTGATGCCCCAACGGACATATCCAAGCCCGTTATAAAGCGCGATGGCGGCCTGCTGGGTTTCCCGAAGGTCGAGTTTCAAAACGCTATAGCCCGCTTCACGGGCGAAATATTCAATCGAACGCACAATCGCCTTGCCGTTGCCGCGCCCGCGCGCCCAAGGGGCGACGAAATGGCCGGAAATCTGGGCCGAATGGCGCTGTGCTTCGAGGTTGGCCGGTGTTTCGATCAACTGGGCGGCACCCGAAATAATGCCATCAACGCGCGACACAAACAGATGACGACCCGGCATCAGCAACACGCCGCGCCAGTATTTTTCCATGTCCGGACGATCCGGCGGGGTGAGCCAGCCAAAGCCGCCACCTTCGACAATCGCCTGGGTGCAGGCATCGACAATGTCGGAAAGCTCGCCCGCGGTCAGTTCGGTGACGCGTTCAGCACTTACACCCGGTTCAATGGTATCTGATGGTGCGATCATGGCTTCCACCCCAGGAAGTTCCCGATGATGGTAAGCCCGGTCTTCTGGCTTTTTTCCGGGTGGAACTGGGTGCCAATCATGTTGTCACGCCCGATCATGGCTGTCAGATCCCCGCCATAGGAAACCGATGCCAGACGCTGATCAGGGTTGGTGACATGCATGTGATAGCTGTGCACGAAATAGGCGTGATCGCCGTCCGAAATGCCGTTCAGCACCGGGTGCGCCTTGCCCGCCGGATCAAGCACCAGCTCGTTCCAGCCCATATGCGGGATTTTAAGGGTCGGGTCGCTGGGCTCGATCGCAACGACTTCGCCAGCAATCCAGTCAAGGCCATCAGTCACTTCAAATTCGCGGCCGACGGTCGACATCAACTGCATGCCAACACAGATGCCAAAGAACGGCTTGCCGCCCTTAATCACCTGTTCGGTCAAAACATCAACCATGCCGGTGACGGCATCAAGACCGGCACGGCAATCGGCATAGGCGCCAACGCCCGGAAGCACGATATGGCTGGCGTTGCGGACCTTTTCCGGGTCATCGGTGACAATGATCTCGTCAGAAAAGCCGGTTTCACGCGCAGCACGCTCGAACGCCTTGGCGGCAGAGCGCAGATTGCCGGAACCGTAATCAATAATCGCAACACTCATGGGTAGGATGGGCTCCCGGTTGAGGGGGTGGAGGTAAGGGCAGCTGCGGAGTGTGGGACGCGCAGCCGGGAATTTTTCGAACGCTCAAAGCAGCGATGTTCGGCGTCAGATTCATCATGACCTGCAACGATATCGACCATCTGCCAGCCTTTGGCGGCCAGCTTGCGACGACGCAGATCATTGGCAATCAGGCCAAAGCCGATCCCGGTCACAAGCGCCAGGGTAAAATCCATTTCCGGCCCGCCATCAAACAGCTCGACCGCAAAAGTGCAGAGGAATGAAACCGCGACAAGCCCGATAAAGCCCAGCCACAGGCGATGATACAACGCCCAAAGGCCCGACAGCAGAAAGGCCCAGAAATTGAAGCCTTCGCGGATCAGGATGGCGTTTTCCATCGGATCGACATCGCCGGGATGGGTATGGACTGTGTAAACCTTCATCGAAAACCGGTTCTTTGGACCGATGGCATTTTTGGGTTTTCATGCCACCGGTTATTTTCGATCAGACCGAACTGATCCGCTTACAAGGAGCCGCCAAGCGTGCCCTTGGTCGAAGGAATGGCATCGGACTTGCGCGGATCAATTTCGATTGCCACGCGCAGCGACCGTGCAAGCGCCTTGAAGGCACTTTCGATGATATGGTGGTTGTTCTCACCATACAGGTTTTCGACATGCAGCGTTATGCCGGCCGCCTGGGCAAAGCCCTGGAACCATTCACGGAACAGCTCGGTATCCATATCGCCCAGCTTGTCGCGGGTAAATTCGACATTCCAGATCAGATAGGGACGGCTTGAAATATCAAGTGCGACACGGGTCAGGGCCTCGTCCATCGGCAGCAGGCAGCTGCCATAACGCGTGATGCCCTTCTTGTCGCCAAGCGCCTTGGCAAAGGCCTCACCGATTGCAATGCCGCTATCTTCGGTGGTGTGGTGGAAATCAATATGCAGGTCGCCCTTGGCCCGGACTTTAAGGTCCATCAGGCTGTGACGCGAAAGCTGTTCGAGCATGTGATCAAGGAACCCGACCCCGGTCTCGACGTCGTAAACGCCGGTCCCGTCAAGGTTCAGTTCAACCATGATCTGGGTTTCGTTTGTGTTACGCTCAACGCGGGCCTTGCGCATGCAAAGCTCCTTTCCTGCAGATATTGATGCATATGACGGGTCGTATGTAGCAATAAAGCTGTGGAAAAGCCAGTTTTAGGTGCCTACGTATTGGCCGCAAAATCACACGAATTCGTGTGGCCTGCCGCCAGACTGCCTTTTGACCGCGCTGATAGCCTGTTTTGGTCCTAAACGAAGTCGAATTTATCGACGTCAAACAGGCCGCGATCGGTCATTTTCAGGTGCGGGATCACCGGAAGTGCGAGGAAGGCGACCTGCAGGAACGGTTCGGGCAAGACACAGCCCAGATCCTTGGCCGCCTTGCGCAGATCAATCAGGTGTTCCTCGACGGTTTCAAAAGGCTCAAGGCTCATGAGCCCTGCGACCGGAAGGGCCAGTTCGGCGGTGACCTTGCCACCGTCAGCCACCGCAAAGCCGCCGCCCATTTCAATCAGGCGATTAACCGCTGCGGCCATGTCGGCATCATCTGCACCGACCACGGTGATATTGTGGCTGTCATGCCCGACGGAGGATGCAATCGCCCCGCGTTTCAGGCCAAAGCCGCGCACGAAGCTGCGCCCGATATTGCCATTGATGCCATGGCGTTCGACGACCGCGACCTTGATCACGTCGTTATCGAGATCGGGTTTAAGGCCATTATCGCCAATTTCAAGCGTCGCTTCATCACGGAAGGTCAGGATTAGCCCCGGCTTGACCTTGATCACCGGTGTCTGGTTCTGCCCCGGTTTGGGATCGCAGGCAAAGGCCTCTGCCGAGACCGGGGTGGCCTTCATTGAGTTCAAACCGACCGGATCGATGGTTTTGCGTTTGGCAAACAGGTCCTTGGTCACAAGGCGACCACCGGCAATGACATCGGTGACGTTGCAGCTATCAAGATCATCAAGGATTGCGATATCAGCCCGCCAGCCCGGCCCGATCAGACCGCGGTCGCGCAGGCCGAAAATGCGGGCTGCCGAGTGGGACGCTGCGCGATAGGCATGATGGATCGGGCAATTACGCGCCTTCAAATGACCAATTAATCGCGCAACAAGACTATCAAGATGACCTTCTTCGCCAATATCAAGCGGGTTGCGGTCATCGGTGCAGAGTGCGACGAAGCTTGAGCTGTTTTCATCGAGAATTTCGGCCAATGCTTCGAGGTCCTTGGATACCGATCCTTCGCGGATCAGGATCGCCATGCCTTTGGCGAGTTTTTCGCGGGCTTCCTCGGCCGAAGTGGCTTCGTGATCGGTGCGGATGCCTGCGGCCATATAGCCATTAAGATCCGATCCGCGCACCAGTGGTGCGTGACCGTCAATATGACCATCCTGAAAGGCTTCGAGCTTGGCCATGATGCCCGGATCAAGATTGAGCACGCCGGGATAGTTCATCATTTCCGCCAGACCGACGACCTTTTCGTGCGAGCGGAACGGCAGAAGGTCCTCGATTTCAAGCCGCGCACCGGCGGTTTCGAACGCGGTGGCCGGAACGCACGATGACAGATTGACCCGCACATCCATAACGGTCTGCTCGGCGCAATCAAGGAAGTATTTGATGCCCTCGGACCCTAGCACATTGGCGATTTCGTGCGGGTCGCACAGGACCGTGGTCACGCCATGCGGCAGGACGCAGCGATCAAATTCAAGCGGGGTGACGAGTGAGCTTTCGATATGCAGGTGGGTATCGATAAAGCCGGGGACGGCGAATTTGCCGGTGCAATCAATCTCGGTCTCGCCGGTATAGCTGTCATGGGTGCCGACAATCCGGTCGCCGACGATGGCGATATCGGTCTCGGTGACCTTGCCCGTTATGACGTCCAACAACCTGATATTGCGCAGGACCAGATCCGCCTTGATTTTGCCCTGACCGGCAAGGATGCATTTGCCAAGATGGGTTTGGGTAAGGTCGGTGCTGGTCATGGGTTCTGGTCCTGTCATTCTTGAAATTCTTTTGCGCCCCCAAGGGTAAAGCATGTGGCCCTTGAGCGCTTTGAAATTTTTATGGAATGGACGATTGAAACTGTGTTTGCGTTTTGGGGAAAGAGTGTGCGCCGCCTTGGCCCTTGACCGGGGCGTCTGCCGTGCTAACTCTTGGGCGAAGCAATCGAGAAGATTCAAGGATTATTCATGAGCGAACAACAAAGCTGGCATGGCACGACGATCCTGTCCGTGCGCAAGGGCAATGAAGTCGTGGTGGCCGGTGATGGTCAGGTCTCGCTTGGTCCGACGGTGATCAAGGGCAATGCGCGCAAGGTGCGCCGGATCGGCCAGAAGGGCGAGATCATGGTGGGCTTTGCCGGGGCAACGGCGGATGCCTTTACCCTGCTGGAACGTCTGGAAGCCAAGCTGGATCGTCATCCGGGCCAGACCATGCGCGCCTGTGTCGAACTGGCCAAGGACTGGCGGACGGATCGTTATCTGCGCAAGCTCGAAGCCATGATGGCCGTCGCCGACAAGGATGTGTCACTAGTTCTGACCGGCCAGGGCGATGTTCTTGAACCCGAAGATGGCATCATTGCCATTGGATCGGGCGGTAACTATGCGCTTGCTGCGGCCCGGGCCCTGATTGATCAGGATCTCAGTGCCGAGGAAATTGCGCGCAAGGCGATGGCGATTGCGGGTGAGATTTGTGTCTACACCAATGGCAATGTCCTGCTTGAGAAAATCGATATCGAGGAAGCAAAGTAAGGCGCTGGTTGATCCGGGCCTTTCACCTGCCTCCGTCGCAAAAAGATACGGAATAAATTTATGACCCAACATTACAGCCCGCGCGAAATTGTTTCCGAACTGGACCGTCACATCATCGGTCAGAAGGATGCCAAGCGCGCGGTCGCCATTGCGCTGCGCAACCGTTGGCGCCGTCAGCAGCTTGACGAAACCATGCGCAATGAAGTGCTTCCGAAAAACATCCTGATGATCGGTCCGACCGGTGTCGGTAAAACCGAAATCGCGCGCCGCCTTGCCAAACTGGCAGAAGCCCCGTTCATCAAGATCGAAGCAACCAAGTTTACCGAAGTCGGTTATGTCGGGCGCGATGTTGAACAGATCGTGCGTGATCTGGTGGAAGTTTCCATCGACCTGACCCGCGAAAGCATGCGCAAGAAAGTCCGTGCCAAGGCGGAAATGCAGGCTGAGGAACGTATTCTTGATGGTCTGGTCGGGGAAACAGCATCGCCGGAAACCCGTCAGAAGTTCCGCAAGATGCTGCGCGAGGGCGAGCTTCAGCAAAAAGAGATCGAAATCAACGTTCAGGAAAGCAGCACGGCCTCGATGCCGACCATCGATATCCCGGGCATGCCCGGCGCACAGATGGGCATGATGAACCTGAGCGACATGTTCGGCAAAGCGTTTGGCAACAACACCACGCCGAAACGCATGACGGTCGAAGAAGCCTTTGAACGCCTGATCGATGAAGAAGGCGACAAGCTTCTGGATAATGACAAGGTCACCGCCGAGGCGATCGAAAATGTCGAACAGAACGGCATTGTGTTCCTGGATGAGATCGACAAGATCACCGCACGTTCCGAACGCGGCGGGGATGTATCGCGCGAAGGTGTTCAGCGTGACCTGCTGCCACTGATCGAAGGCACCAACGTTTCTACCAAGCATGGCACGGTCAAAACCGACCATATCCTGTTTATCTGCTCGGGCGCGTTCCATCTGGCCAAGCCATCCGACCTTCTGCCGGAATTGCAGGGCCGTTTGCCGATCCGTGTTGAGCTGAAGGCGCTTACCGAAGGTGACTTCCGCCGCATTCTGCTGGAACCGGAAGCGTCCCTGATCAAGCAGTATATCGCGCTGATGAAGACCGAGGACGTCACACTCGACTTCACCGATGATGCGGTCGACGAGATTGCCCGGATTTCGGCCAATGTAAACGAAACCGTCGAAAATATCGGTGCGCGTCGCCTGCACACGGTGCTTGAAAAGCTGCTCGATGACATCAGCTTTACCGCCACCGACCGAGGTGGCGAGACGTTCAAGGTCGATGCCGATTATGTCCGTGAACAGGTCGAGGATCTGTCCAAGGATACCGATCTTTCGAAGTTTATTCTGTAATCGAAACGTTCGACTAAGTTAGCTTCAAATCAGATACGCAAAAGGCCAGCACGATGTTGCTGGCCTTTTTAATTTAACCCTCAGCCACCGAAATTTGGTCTATGCTAAGATCTTGGGAATGCATCGATTTTGGGGGCGATCATGTCTTATGACGTCGTTTATCTGGCAGACAGACCTGATTGCGTAGACGCCTGTGCAGCTTGGGCATATGGGCGTTGGGGTGTGCAAAAGCCTAACAGCAGTCTTGAAAATGCCAGGGCGTACTTCGCCCAGTGTCGTCAAAAAGATGCACTGCCCCTGACCCTTCTGGCAATTAACCGGGAAACCGGTTTGCCCATCGGCATGGCAAGCTTATGGCCGCAGGACGGGACAGATTGGCCGGAAAAGACGCCATGGATTGCGGCTGTTTACACGCTGTACCGCTATCGTGGGATTGGGATCGCGAGATGTTTGGTGAACCGTCTGCTTGATGAGGCAGAGCGTCTCGCGATTAAAACGGTGTATCTCAAAAGCGGTTCGGCTGCTGAGATGTATCGCGGTTTCGGCTTCGAGGAGCTTGATCGCCAGCCTTCATTGACGGCAGAAGAGGGCTATAAGACCCTGTTTTACAAGCACATCTGACTGCTATCCAAAGCAGATCAGGCGGTGTGGAGTTTCCGGACGTTATCGCCGGTTTTGGCCGGCAGATAGACCGTAAAGACCGATCCGACACCCTGTTCGCTTTCGATCTGCATGGTGCCGCGGTGGCGTTGCACCAGATGTTTGACGATGGCCAAGCCAAGGCCGGTACCGCCAACCGCGCGCGAGCGGGCGGTATCGACGCGATAGAAACGCTCTGTCAGGCGCGGCAGATGTTCACGGGCGATGCCATCGGAATGATCGCGGATGGCAACGGCCATGATGCGGTCATGGCGGAAACGCGCCAGCGCACCCGGCGGGTTTTTGGCCAGACTGATCGAGACTTCGACATCGGTATTGGCGTGGCCGTATTTGATGGCGTTTTCGACCAGATTGACAAAGACCTGGGTCAGTTCCTTTTCCTCGCCGACCATACCAGTATCGTCAAGGGTGCTGGTGACACGGATATTCATGCCCTTGTCCTGCGCCTTCATGGCAAGGCTTTGGGCGACCTTGCCAATGATCTTGCCAACATCGCAATCTTCAGAAGGCGGGGTATGTTCGTTCAGCTCAATCCGGGCAAGCGACAACAGATCTTCGATCAGATGCTGCATGCGCTGGGCCTGATCGCGCATGACCGGCAGGAACTGATTGAGCGCATCCGGATCGTCCTTGGCCGGGCCTTCGAGCGTTTCGATAAAGCCAAGCAGTACCGAAAGCGGAGTACGCAGTTCATGCCCCGCATCGGTTGCGAAGTCTGCGCGCATCTGCTCAAGCTTGCGAAGTTCGGTCAGGTCGGAAAATGTCAGAACATAGTTCCGATCCCCGGTCGCCGCCGGCAGACGCGCGGTCAGCACATCAAAATGACGGTGCGCATCAGATGCCAGAACAAATTCCGCATGCTTCATGGTTTCGCGTTCATTGGCGACATCATCAAAGGCATCAAGCAGGATCGGGTCACGAATGAAACGCGTCAGGTCGCGACCGGTTTCAAGGTTGTGAAACAGCCCCTTTGCCGCGCGGTTAAAGCCGGTGACGACACGCTGGCGATTGACCATCACCACCGGGTTTGGCAGGTGATCAAGGATTTCGGCATCGGTGCTGGTCTGGGCTTCCAGAAGGGCGATGCGATCACGGAAGGCCGCGGCAATCTGGGTATAAAGTGATGAAAGTTCGGATGCGGCCGCAAAACTGATGTGTTGCGGCGGGGTGCCTTTATAGCGGTCGCGCAGATCGGTGGCATAGCGGGCCACGCGGCGCAGATCGCCAAAATAGATGCGCAACATCGCCACCACGCCAAGCCAGGACAGCAGTGCCGACAGGATCGCCGTTCCCACGCCAAGCTGCCCCATCGACGCAAGGACGATGAAGACGATGCCGACCGGAAAGGCAATGGCCAAAGCCGTAAGTATCAATTGGCGGAAACCCAATTAACGCTCCTGTTTAAACGAGGTGGTGGGGGTTTATCACGCGTGTTGTAAAAAGTGGACCTAAAATGGTTATGCGCCGGTAAAGATCAAATAAAAGTTTGATGACAGTTTTCTAAGCCCTGAAGTGATTGAAAATATCTGTCGGGTGCGCGGCAAACCCGCCATCTGCAGCGATGCAATCGGGTAGATGTGTCATGTAGGGAGCGGATCGGACTCCGCCAAGCGGCGGGCCATTGGTTAACGGCCCGCCGCTTGGGGATATTGTTCGGTACTTTACACCCTGGATCAGATGATCTCGGCACCCTGATCGAAGCTCAGACGTGGCTGGCGCGGGAAAAGCTTGCTGCCATCGCCATAGCCGATGTTAAGCAGGAAGTTGCTTTTGTACGTGGTGCCGGCAAAGAATTCGGCGTCGACCTTTGCGTTGTCAAAGCCCGACATTGCACCGCTATCAAGGCCAAGGGCGCGCAGGGCAAGGATGAAATAGCCCGCCTGCAGGGTGCCATTACGAAATGCGGTGGTGTTGATGGCATCTTGCTTGCCGACAAACCAGGAGCGGGCATCGGTATGCGGAAACAGATCGGGCAGTTTTTCATAGAATTCCATGTCATGGGCGATGATCGCGGTCACCGGTGCAGTCATGGTTTTTTCGACATTGCCCGGTGCAAGGCAGGGTTTAAGCCGTTCGCGCGCAGCATCGGTGGTGACAAAGGTCACGCGCATCGGTTCGCAGTTGGCACTGGTCGGTGCCAGAACCGTCAGGTCCCAAGCCTGTTTGAGCAGGGCCGGATCAACCGGTTTGTCCTGCCAGACATTGTGGGTACGGCCATTACGGAAGAGAAGGTCAAGTCCATCGGAATTAAGCATGGGGCCTCTTCAATGAAGGTATTAGTCAGACTATCGATATAGATAGTTCATCAGTTATGACGCAATGCACAATTGGCAAGACCTCATATGAACTGTGGAAAAACAATCAGTTCACTGGTATTTTCGACGTCAAAATGACCCTGCATAACGCTCTGCGTTGGACAGGGGGCGGGTTTTCTACTGGGGGGAGACCCGAGGACGCAAACGGGTTGCGTCCCGGCGTGGGTGGATCGCAAATTACTGGAAACAGATATGGCAGTTGAGACCAAAGGGCACGGCGCGATTATGACATCGATGCGGGCAAGGCCGTCACGCAGCTTGCAACGCCTTCTTGTGGGGGTCTCTTTCGCGGTTGGACTTGGTTTTGGTGCGACAACCGGCTTTGCCCAGGTGGCTTCAGACCAAGCCCCGGCGACCGAGGATGCGGTTCAGGAAACACCAGCTGCTGCTCCTGCCGCTGATGAAGTCGAAGCAGAAACCCCCGAAGCCGACGTAGCGGAAACCGAAGCGCCATCAAGCGAAACCCCGGCGGCGGAAGCGCCTGAGACAACTGCACAGGACGCAGCGCCGGCTGACACATCTGAGGAAGTGGTTGCAGCTGGTGGAGATGCGAGCTCGGCCGTGGTCTTTATGTATCATCGCTTTGGCGAGGGGGAATATCCCTCTACCAACATCACGATGGAACAGTTTGCCGCCCATGTGAAGGAACTGACAAGCGGCCCCTATACCGTGATGGGTGTACCCCAGATCGTCAGTGCGCTTGCCGATGGGGCGGGCCTGCCGGATCGTACGATCGGCATTACGGTTGATGATGCTTATCGCTCTGTTTACGAGAAGGCTTGGCCGGTCTTTCGGGAGAACGACCTGCCCTTCACGGTGTTTGTATCTACCGAACAGCTTGATTCGGGTTATGCCAATTATATGACCTGGGACATGGTGCGTGAATTGTCCAAGGCGGGCGTGACCATCGGTGGCCATAGCCAGAACCATGCCCACCTGCCCGATTTTGATATTGATCGCGTCAAGGCGGAGCTTGCCAATTCAGCGGCCCGCTTTGAAGAAGAGCTTGGCTACGTGCCGGAAATCTTTGCGTACCCGTATGGTGAAGCCAATAACGAGGTGATCGCAGCGGTCAAGGAAGCCGGTTATCGCGCGGCCTTTGGTCAGCAAAGCGGTGCGATGCATACGAGCTCAGACTTCATGTATCTGCCGCGCTTTGCACTTAATGAGCATTATGGGGCGATGGATCGCTTTAATCTGGCGGCCAATTCCCTGCCGCTTGTGGTCAGTGATGTGACGCCGTCGGACTATACCCTGACACGTAATCCGCCGGCATTTGGCTTTACCCTGGCGGAACCGGCACCATCGATGAATTGTTATCCGTCCGAAGGGACGCCGACCATGTCGCGGCTGGGTGAAGAGCGGGTTGAAATCCGCCTTGATGCCCCGGTTTCAAGCGGCCGCTGGCGGATCAATTGCACCGCCATGGGATCGGAATCACGCTGGCAATGGTTCGGGATGCTTTACACCGTTCCATAAGAACCGGCAGGGTTTTGCAAAATCCTGTGGCTGAACGCAGTCCTTGAAATTATAATCAAATCAACGCCATGTCCGGATTTCCGGCATGGCGTTTTTCGAAGATTGCGGCGGGATTCATTGGGTTCTTGCGCGCGCTTGGGGGACAATGTAGGTTAACCACACTTCTTACCCGTAATTAATTGGTAATCACAGTGTCAGGTGCCTTAAATCGAAAGAGTGTCCTTCTGATCATCTCGGGTGGCATTGCCGCCTATAAGGTGCTTGAGGTGATCCGTCGGTTGCGCGATCGCGGGATTGATATCCGTGCGATCCTGACCAAGGGCGGGGCAGAATTCGTGACCCCGCTTTCGGTGGCGGCACTGACCGAAAACAAGGTCTATCAGGATCTGTTTTCCCTGACCGATGAGGCCGAAATGGGCCATATCCGCCTGTCGCGCGAGGCCGACCTTGTTCTTGTCGCCCCCGCCAGTGCCGATATTCTGGCCAAAATGGCCACAGGCCAGGCCGGTGATCTGGCGACCACGGCCTTACTTGCGACCAACAAGCCGGTGATGATTGCGCCTGCGATGAATGTCGAGATGTGGAACCACCCGGCGACACAAGCCAATATCGCAACCCTTGAAAGCCGCGGCGTGATCCGTGTTGGCCCGTCTGCAGGTGATCTTGCCTGTGGCGAAACCGGATCGGGGCGCCTGGCCGAACCGGCCGAAATCATCGCAAGTGTTGTTGATTTTCTTGAGGCGCAAGACGCGCCAAAGCCACTTTCTGGCAAAAAGGCCGTCGTGACCAGCGGCCCGACCCATGAACCGATTGATCCGGTGCGCTATATCGCCAACCGGTCCTCGGGCAAGCAGGGCCATGCCATTGCCGAGGCGCTGGCACAAGCTGGGGCGGATGTAACGTTGGTAACGGGTCCTGTGACCTTGCCCGATCCGGCGGG
>TARA_B100000674_G_scaffold161919_1_pt1 | contig 11739 bp, 9 predicted proteins | sample TARA_B100000674 | Tara Oceans TARA_B100000674 (sample SAMEA2622759) | marine metagenome | biome: marine biome (ENVO:00000447); feature: surface water layer (ENVO:00002042); material: "saline water (ENVO:00002010), including plankton (ENVO:xxxxxxxx)" | depth 5 m
AGTTGCGTTCGATCAGTCGCGTATTCATCCGTTGCATGGTGGTCTTTGCAAGGCAACAGGCACGCAGATAGAAATCAAGATCAATGCAGCAGGAAAGATCAGTCGTATAGCCCCCGGCGCGGGCCCAGACAGATCGGTGCATGGCAAGGGACGAGTGATGTAGCGGATTGCCAGCATAAAGACGCGATGGCGTAAACTGCTGTGCCTCACCGAAGGTTGGTCGGCAGGGATCGGATACGGCCCGTGCGAAGACAAGTTGATTGGGATTGCGGGTGAGGATTTCGACTTGCCGGTCCAGTCGGCTCGGCATGGAGATGTCGTCAATATCCTGAATCGCAATCAAATCTGTCGGGCTGTTTTCAATGGCGAGGTTAAGTGCAGCACCGCGACCAATCTTGCCGGAATGAAGGAGCGTCAGGTGTGGATCATTTTGCCAGTTCTTTGGTGCGGCGAGGGGGGTAGTCGAGCCATCATCGACAATGACGGCATAATCCTGGGGCCCGAGGATCTGGCACAGATTGTCGAAATAGCGATCCAGAAAAGCCTCGCCGTCCCGCACGGTTGTGATGACGGTTATCGGATCACGCATAGATCTCTCCCCATGAAATGGTCAGGGTGGCGCTGGTCCCGTGCTTTGTTTTCGCGCTAATCCGCGTTGCGATCCCGACTGCGCTAAATGCCGCCTTTGAGGTGATTTGAAGTGGCGTGTCTGCGGTGATTTTGATCCCGAGTTGCGGGCAGATAGCTGTGTCCGGACTGGTTTGTTCGAGCTCTATTGTGCCATCAATCAGAATTCGGAATAGATCTACCTGACCCGGTTCGTAATCGGGGAAGTGGTCCGTGATGATGACGCGCTTGTCTTGAAACTCGATCTGCCTGTGGCCGATGATACCCGTAAGATCGAACGTCACTTCAACCCGGTTGACTTGGATGCGGCGGCCAAGCAGAAAGCGGGAAAAGCTGCTTTCTCCCATGGCGGGAAGTGGGGTTGAGGCATTGTTGTAAAGGCTTGGCACATCCTGTTCGCCGCCGGTTGGCGGTAACAGGATGCGGGCTGATTTTCCTTGGACGGAAACAATCACCGGTGCGCCGGAAACGTCGAAACCCTGTTTGCCACAAAGCGTCATTTGCGCATGATAGTTGGGACATGAAAACTGCGCGACAATTGATGACCTCCTGATTGCTAGCTCAGGATGTTGGCGATTGTCCCCGGCAGGAACTTGTGCGGCTTTGAGCAGCCAATAACCCGCAAAGGCAAGGTAATCGTCATGGCGGTTATAGCTGTACCATCCTGGTGTGTCCGGGTTATCTGGGCCAGGGTGTTCCGGAAGTAGTGCCGGAGCCAGCAGGTTCAGCGGTAGTTGGTCTGCCTCGCGGCAGGCATCTTCCATGCGGTGGAGGATTGCGTCGGCTGCGTCGAGATATCCGTTTTTTAACAACATATAAAGCGCACAGGCTGCCCCGAAACTCTGCCCCGCACCACGTCCGAGCAGGTTTGCATAGCCATGCGTGCCAGTAAGGTGTGCAAGTGTCGCGGTCGCGTGATCGGCAATGCGTCGATGTCGCGGATTTTCGCTATCGGATAGAAGGGCTGTGCAAAAGGCATGGTATTGCGGGGAAAAACACTTTGGCCGATCAAGGAAAACTTGGGCGCGCCAATAGCGCAGCAGGATTAAGGCTAGGTGGGCGCGGTTGATGAGCTTCGACACAAATCCGGTTTGCCGTTTTTGGCGATTGATCAGACCAAGCATCTGCCAGTTAGCAACGTCCGGGCATTGCTGTTTGGTGCCGCGCAGGATTTCGCGAGTGATTTCGGTTTTGAGGCCCGGTGTATGAAGCAGCGCATACTCGATGAATTCGCGGTGGTAGGTTTTATCCTTCGGGTCAGATTTCAGCGATACCAGTGCGCGTTCGATGTTCCGGGCAAATCGGTTCGGATCGATCCGGCTCCAGAGATTGACGCCAAAGGCCTTGGCGTAGAAATCCGGTTGCTCGAACTGGCCGTTTTCGCGTTGACGTTTCGCAAGATCGTCTGCGATCTGGTGGGCGAGGGTTTGGCAACGTTGGCGGATATCATTGTCTGTCAGTCGAAGTGACATGTCACCTCCAGACCAAGAGATTGCCCCGCCTTGAGGTGGTTGAGCGGCACTGCCTGAATCTCTGGACAACGCCGTCCCGCACGTTCGCGCAAGCGCCACAGCAGCTTTTTGATTGGTGAAATGCGCCACAAAAGCCGAGAAACCCCGTTCGGCACGGAGAGAGTGAAAAAGCGATTTGCCCAGCGCAGCCAGACCTGATCAACCGGATCGCGGGGCAACAGGCGAGCATGAATGATCCAGTGATCGTCGCGGTCACGCAGATACATGTATGGATCAAAACGGCCAGCACCGTCGGCATCCTCAAGGCGCACGGTGATGGTCCCGCCATCCTGTCCAACGAGCTGTACCTGTTTGGTGGGATAAAGCCGGTATTTGTCGCTGTTGCAGTGGGTAAACGTCCTGTCCGAAATGATCCCGTATTTGATGGCGCTTTTGTCAAACACCAGCCGGATTACGGCATCTTGCAGGAGAATATCATCGAGCGCCTGAACTGAGAGACGAAGTTGGATTGTGTTCGGCGATGTTTGTTCCGTTTCGTACGTAATCTGCAACCGGCCATCCGATAAGTGCCAGATATCATCTCGGTGAATGGCATTTCGGGGTTGGTCGGTAATTGTGACAAACGAGTGCCGGTCGGAGCATTCCAATCCCCAAGGTTCAAAATGAATGTCGCCATATTGGCCGCTGATCAGTTTGTTGTCGGAGATCAAAGTTGTCAGTTTCTTCATGCCAAGACCTGCTGCTTTATCAGGGCTTTCTGGCAGGCAAACAGGATCAGAACCAAACACGCCATCCGAAACACGATTAGCACCATGATGTCGGTTGTGGCAGCTAGGCTTGGTAAGCCGAATGCAGAAGTTGCCATTGTGACGAGGCACAGCCAGCCAATCCATCGGGCAGCGGGATTTTCCTGAAGGATCAGGATTTGGCGGGTCAGAACTGCAAGCAATATCGGCCAGATTGCGCCCGCCTGAAGGATACCGATCAGATCATCTGATGGGGCGTTATAGACGAGGTGGGCCACGCTGGTGGGGAAGAGGAAAAGCAGACCGGAAATGATTGCCATTGGTGCCAGAAGCCAGATATCGCGCAATTTGCCAGTTTGTTGTTTGGCAAACAGGGTTGAGGCAATGGCCGCAATCAATCCGGCACAGAACAGGAAAATCCGTTGCGCTAGAAACATCGCATCGTTTCCAAACCCCAACAGTACAAAGTCGAGGTTTGGCACGAAGCCCGCCAGCAGGGTGAAGCCGACAAGGCCAAAATGGATGCCTTTATCGGTTGGGACGACTTCAGCGGTTCGGGTCGGTGGTGGTTCGAATGCAAATGCCGTTGAAAGTGCTAGGCTTACCAAAGAGATCGCGGGTGCGATCATATAAAGCGCCCAAAGTGATTGGGTGAGTGAAGCCCAGACCGCGACGGCAATCCCGAAGACCTGACCGGCAACAGCGATTACGCCAAGCCGCGAAAACCGGGTTTGGGCAGTAATAATCCAGTCGGGGGCAAGGGCGGCCGCAAGCGGTATAAGGACCAGCGGCCAGTAGTGGCCCATTGGCAGGCTGGTCGTTGTGGTGATCAGCAGTACTGAGATCGCAGCGATGAGCATGCGAAGTGCCACGACAAGAGCGGCTGTCCGAAAGTGGCGGTCTTGTGCCAAGCGGACCAAAAGCGGGCCGCTGCCAGCTTGTGTTGCAGTGACGGCAAGACCGATCATGGCGAGCAGCCCGAAATAACTCCCAAGATTGCTTTCTGAATAGGCGTGTCCGATCAAAACAAGGATCAGCATGCCGCCGAGCCGTGCGATCATGTTCGCCGCGATCAGCCAAAGCGGATAAAGCCCGGACCTTATGAACGAAAGCCATCTATCCATGGCGCGACAGAATGGATTCGTAAGCCAGATCAACACGGGCTCCGTAGGCATGTAGGAGGTCCCACGCGATTTGATCACGGGCTGTTAGGGCAAGATTGTGGCGAATGGCCGGCTGGGTGATAAGGGCGCTAACCGCTGTCACCAGTGCTGCGCTATCGCGCGGTGGGATGATCAGGCCGCTTTGATGGTTGATGACAGGGCTTCCGGCATCAAATGTCGTGATGACGGCGCAACCGGCTGCCATGGCCTCAATCGTGGCAAGGCTGCTCCCTTCCGTCAGGCTGGGAAAAACGAAGATGCTTGTGGCCAACATGTGATCTGCAACCTGATCATGGGGCAAGGGGCCAAGCCATCTAACACCATCGGGCAGGTTGGAAAGCAATCCTCTGGCGCACGGCTGTGCCGCGCCAATCAGGACCAGCTCGACGCGCAACCGGAACTGACGACGAATGGTTTTCCATGCGGCTAGAAGATGGGCGGTGCCCTTGGCGAGGGACAGGTTGCCGACATAAAGCAGGCGAATGGTGGCGTCGTCACGTGCCGGGCGTTGCCGTGCAAGTAGCGTTTGACAATGCCGCGACATGAAGGGGATCAGGTATATCTTGTCTTGCGCAATGCCAGCCCGTTCCAAGCCATTCGCGACAGCTTCCGACGGGGCAAAGACAGCGTCGGCATACTGCGCCTCTGCCGTGCGCCGGCCGGCAAGGAAATCTGAAATTTCCCGATATCGTTTGCCGTGGGCGGCATACTCGTCGGCGACTTGTGCATGACGGGTTTCAGCCAACTGGCCGGTTACATCCGAGATGGTGATTATATTGCGGGCTTTTGCCCGGCGCATGGCAGGCAGGCTGTAATTGCCTTGACCGTGCAAGATGCTGGCCTTAGGCGGGTTCCAGGCCGCGAGCAATGACAGGGGAATGTCGGAATATAGGTTTCGGGCTGGCAGGCGAAGCCTTTGGGCCGCTTGTCCAAGCAGATCGGGCAGCAGATGGCGACCGGGAATGTCACAGAGTGCAGTATCGACGTTGCGGGATTGGGGTTGAACAAGGCCCGTACCATCGTGGCGCCAGAAACTGTCCCACCGAACCAGTCTTTTCTGGGCTGCCAGATGTTGGGCGAGAATGCTGGCCTGATCGACGCGGCTGATCAGCCAGATCGACGGTACTGAAGTTGATTTGGGGAGTTGCGTGATTATCCCCATTGCCGTGTTTCCGATTTGCGGTGTGCTGCCTGATTGATGGCATTCCAGATCGTCTCGCCGTGATGGACGGGGTCGTTGTTAATGATCGCTTTTGCTTGATTTTGGCGCGTGGTTTCGAGCAGGGCGGGGGTGCCTAGAAGCTGTTCGCAGGCCTTGATCCAGTCGTTGGGGACATCAGTGGGCAGGATTTCCGGCCTGCACAAAATATCGGGTGCACATCCCGTCATCGGACTTGCCAGTGCGACAGTGCCGCATGAGATCGCATCAATCACGCCAACGCCATAGGCATCATTACGGCTGGGGAAAAGGGCGATCTTGCTGTTGGTCAGGATGGCCGGGAGTTGATCTGGCGGAAGTTGTCCGAAAACGTCTGCCTGATCATTGATACCCGATGCTCTTAAAGTCGCGATTGTTTCTGCGATATTCGTGCTGCCGACAATGGCAACCCGAGCGACGATGCCTGCTTTGGATAATGCTTCGGCGACCTGGATAAAGACATCAAAGCCCTTTGAACGTGTCGTGCGACCGCACCAGAGGAGATCATATTGCATCCTGTTGGTGCTGGCCTCAGGCACCGAAAATGACGGTGGAATGGGGGCAATCGAAATGTTCTCGCGGGCGATCCCGTGGCTTTCAAACCACGTCGCTCCACGCGTGCCGGCGGCGATAAACCCATCAGCACGCGAAATCATCATTTGGCGCAATCTACGGCGAACCGGATTTGCGTAGGCGGCGTCAGAGCCTGACCAGCCATCAAATTGCAGAACAGTTGGAATGCCGCGTTTCCAAGCCCAGTTCTGCGCCTGCCATTGCGCGATGCCGAAGCCTGCCAAAACCAGCGCATCGGTCGGTTGGTCGGCAAGGGGGCGCGTGACACCAAATGGTAGGGTGAAGGTCCGGTTTTCTCCCAGCGGGATTTGCACGCCGGGTAAGGTTACCTGTTCGAAGTTCGCCTTGGGCGTTGCCCAATTTCGTTGAGGTTCGCGGTGCTGAGTACATAAAACACGCAAGCCACCACCTGCCGAAATGGCGCGGTGATGAAGCGCGTCATAGGCGGCAAATCGGTAGGGTGGCACAAGGTTTGTCAGTAAAGTCACCCTCACCGCGATGGTCACCTTGAGATGCTGATATTGTTTGTTGCTCAATCATAAGTTACCATTATCTTCAACCAATTAGCCATAACCTAAAATTGCAGATTGCTGGTTTCGCTGTTCTGCAGACGTGTCGGGCGGGGTGACAGGGGTGGTGCATGCGCGACGATATTTCACGGCAAAAATCTGCCTTCTTCGGCTTGCCGCTTGATACGCGACGACGTGCCCAGATCTGCGCCACGATTGGTCTTAGGCTTCGCGAGGGGACTGCGGCGGAGAGCCGAAAGTGTTTCCGCCATCACAGCCTGAATGCGTGCAAACTGCCCGCCGCCTTGCAGGATGACATGCTGTTTGCCGCTCTGTCTCGCGCAGATTGCCTGTCGGCTGATGGTATGGGGATTGTTTGGGCTGCCCGCCTGATGGGCATCAGGGTGTCGGAGCGGGTAACAGGCATCGATCTTATGACCGATCTTCTGGCGCAGTTCGCACAGGATGGCACACGGGTCTTTCTGTTGGGTGCGCGGCAAGATGTTCTCGATCAACTGCAGGCAACATTGCCAGCCCGTTTCCCGGGGCTGATGATTGTGGGCACACACCACGGTTATGAGGCGGATGATGAAAAGCTCGCAAGATGTGTTGCCTCAGCCAAACCAGATGCCCTGTTCGTGGCCCTGCCGTCGCCGCGCAAGGAACTGTTTGTCGATCAGTTTGCGCCCAAGACAGGGTGCCGTTTTGCCATGGGCGTTGGCGGGGCGTTTGATGTTTTGGCCGGTAAAGTTCGCCGCGCCCCGATGATCTGGCAACGGGCGGGACTGGAGTTTCTTTGGCGCATCCTGTGCCAGCCGCGTTACATGATCCCGCGATATGCGCGGGGGCTTCTTGGCTTTGCCAAACTCGTTTTGCCAAGAGTAGTGAGTTATCAATTCAAGCGCCTGCGTGCGACCATTCAAAAGGTTACGACCCTTTTGGCCCTTTGCGCGATGTTGGCATCGGCTGCCGAGTTACAGGCCCAACCGGCGACAAGCATGAAGTTTGATCCAGAAAACCGGCAGGCAGCGATCAGCTGGATTGAAACGGAACTCGCCAAGGTCAATGAGCCAGATGATGTTCCGCAGCTGATTGATGCGCTTGTTGCCGCTGTCTTGTCAGAGGATCCCGGTTCTGAACGACCTGTTATCGACTGGCCGGCCACGGAGAACAGCCTTGAAGTGCTGCTTGGTCTGTTCAACCTCGGTAGCGGCACCAGCCGATTTCTGTTGGAAACCATACTGGGTGGTGTGGTTCTGAGACTGCTTGATCTGCATCCCGAGCCGGATCGACTTGCGGGCATCGTGCGCAGCCGTGCCGCAAATTTGGCAGAGCGTCTTTTTGAGCGTCGCGCGAACCGGCCGGTCATGTTTGATGGCGTGCAATCAGAACTTGCCGTGCGCACTGAAAGCACCGCGTCACCCACCATAATTGGCTTTGTGCAACCGTCGGAAATCGAAGAATTATGGGGGTATCCCTATCTTGCTGTCCGCTTGGAGAACGCGGGTTCCGGGAGCCTGTGGGATGATGAGGAATACGGGAGTCCTGTTGGCGTTCCAGAGCTTGAGGATGGAAGCCCCAGATGACAGAGCATCCCCACCATCCCGATCGTATGGCACGTCCTGCGACAGACCGCTTTGATCCGTCCTTGCGGGATCTGTTAGGCATTCTCTGGCAACGGCGCGGGGTGGCGGCACTCGTCTTTGTTTCTGTTCTGATTGCGCTTTTGAGCGTGATTGCCAACTGGCAGGGCGATTATCGCTCTGTCGCTGAGATCGGTTTTGCGCAGGACAGACAAATCACGGAACGGCTTTCGGAAGATACGGGGCGACGCACCGTCACCGCTCAGGAAATCGAAACCGCGATTGCCGAGGTGAAGGGTCAGGAAACCCTGTCGACAGCACTTTCGGTTTTGCGGGGTGAGGGCGTTTCTCTGACAGGCGGGCACGCGAACAGCAGTATCTTTGGTCAGCTCGCCGCGATGATTTCGGGGAAGCCGGATGCGCCAATTTCAGATGATCCAGAAACAGTTGCGACGCTAAACCTTCGAAACGGCCTGGAAGCTGCCCGGATTGGCAATGCGGCGGTAATCGAAGTTGCCTTCAGCGCAAGGCAGCCAGAAACAGCACAACAGGCCCTCTCGGCGATTGTTGAAAGCTATCTTTGGCAGCGCGAGGACCGGCAAAAGACGACCATCCGAAGGCAGCTTGGCGAGGCAGAGCGGCAATTCAACACGGCACAAGATGAACTGGCGGGGTTGGAAAACAACTTGACCACCGTACAAAGCGGGGCCGGTATTCTTGATGCCGATGAAAGTGCGCGGATGCTGGATCGCATCTATGCCCTGGATGAGCAGGCCGAAAAGCTGGGGCAGGAAGTCGCGAGCCTTCGGCTGGCGCGCGAAAGCCGGATGGACGCGGCTGGCCTTGATGATCTTTTGGCGATTTCCGATGTCGCGGTGCATCCGGTCGTAAGCCAAATCTCGTTGCAGCTTGAAACCCGAAAGCAGGAATTTGTCGCCCTTGATCAGCGCTATGGCCCCAAGCACCCGATCATGCAGGGCAAGCAGCGCGAACTTGATGATCTGCGAAGCGAGTTGGCGGCGGCGGCAGGCAATGTCGCCGATCAGATGGATATCGCGCTTGCCGGGGCGGAAGAAAAGCTTCGACTGATAACTGCCCAACGTGATCGTTGGGAAGATCGGGTGGCGCTTCGTAATACAAGCGTTCAGGGGCAGGCGGCCCTGAACCGCACGGTTGTGATGGCGCGCACTAACCTTCAGGAGCTTGGCCAACAAGTGCAGTCACTTCGCCGCGAAATGGCGGCCTTTCATGGCGATGCGGCGATCCTGCGTGCGCCAACATTGCCCGGGGCAACCGAATTCCCGACCAAGCGCGATCTGGCGATGCTGGCCATGATGATCGCGGTGTTTGCGGCTGTGGTTGCCGCCTTGCTGCGGCATTATTTCGATCAAAGTGTTGATGACGAATTTGATCCGCAAGTGGCTTTGGGTATACCGTTTTTTGCCCGCATTCCGGACCAATCTGGCTCAGGAAATTTGGCAACGGCGCATGATGAGGCCGCGGGGCATTTGGCGGTTCTGATGCGGATCATGGCGCAGGGGCCGGGGACAGAAAGCCAAAGCCAAGCTGATGGACAGGTGATTGCGCTGGGCTCCGCGCTATCTGGCGATGGCAAAAGCCACATTGCCCATGCACTGGCCGAAAAGCTGGCGGGTCTTGGTGCATCTGTGATCGTTCTTGATGCGGATTTGCATGATCCGGCACCGCCAGCGTCGCGGCCGCGTGACAGCGAAAACCGCAATGACCTGACCGATGTCATGTCGGGGGTTGTGGATCTGGATACAGCCCTTGCTGCACACGGGGATGACGAAGGGTATCGATATCTTGGGGCGCGGATGCCGGTGCCGGGAAGCCTTGCGACCGGTATGGTCGACGGCCAGTTGCCTGATTTGATCAAGCGCCTGCGCACGCGGTTCGATCATGTGATTGTCGATACACCGCCGATCCTATCGGTGGCGGATGGTGTGATTGCACTGGGCCTGGCCGATGTCAGGTTGTTCGCCCTGCGCTCAGGCCATAGCAAACGCCGCGACATTGCTCAGGCCCTGTCGCAACTGCGCGCGGCCAACATTATCCCGGAGGGCGTTGTTCTGAATGGTGCCAAGCCCCGTGCCGCCTATGGCAAGGCGCAACCATCCAACGTGATGAAGGGGCAGCTGACATGAAACTGGCCTTGATGGCGATTGCGCTACTGTTGTTGGGCACTGGCGGCTTGGTCTTGTTCTCGGAGGGCAGGGCGCTTTCGCAGCTTGAAAACAAAAGTGCCGGTTTTGCCAATGGGGACGGGTTCGCAACTGCATGGGCCGCACAGGAGTTTCTGCAGGCGCTTGCCTCAAGTGATACTGAATGGCGCCAGTCAGCCATTGGAGCACGTTTGGCAGAGATGCCATTTGATCCGCTTTTGCTGGGGCTTAAGGCTGAGATGTTGGTCGAGCTGGATGTGACCGCTAGTGCAAACCTTCTGGATCAGGCAACGGCGATTGCGCCGCGTGATCCGCGAATTCAGGCATTGCGCGACGGGTTACAAGCGCGCCTTCAAAACCTGCCATCGCCAGCATCACCACTGGCAGAATAAGGGCCGGCATGATCATGACCCAGTCGCCAATGCTGCCCACCACGCACATGACAAACAGTGCGATCACAAGCGCTCGAATGTCCGGTTGCTGGCCGCTGGCGAGAGCCGTTTTAATGGCAAGGAGGAAGCTTGTCGCCAGGATCAGCATGGCCGGGATGCCAAATATGATCGCCCCGTCGAGCCAGAGGTTATGGCTGCTAAACCAGTTCGCATTGGTGTTCAGATTCGGGGTGGCGAAATGAGCAATGACGAGCGCAATGCTGTCTGGACCCCAGCCGGTAACGGGGCGTTCCAAAATTGCCTGCAGGGCCGTGGCCCAAAGATCATCACGCTGGATCAGGTCACTGCGGACAAGGTCGGTGAACCGCGCGAAAAGCTCTGGCGATGCGATGGCAGTCAAGGCAGTGATCGCCATGCAGCCCAAAGTAATTCCAAGCAATCGCATGAGTCTGCTGGTGTGTGTGCGGGGTGTCAGAATGACAAACAGCGCCCCGCCAACCAGCGCCATGACGAAAGCCAGCCGCGAATGGCTTTGAACAAGGGCAACGGCGAAGATCATCGCCAGTGCCAACCAACCGCCGGCCCGATCAAGCTGTTTGGTGAAACTGACCGCACGGGTCGTCTGATAGAGAAACAGACAGGCCACAATGCCAAACCCCATCAAGGTGCCAAAGGCATTGCGATTGGCAAAGCTGCCGGTCCAGTCGCCCAGATGGGCCTGTTTGGCAAACCAGAATGTGGTGTGCCATCCCATCAGTGCGGCACTGGCCCCCAGAACCACCTGAAGGGCGCATGCAAACACGACCGTGCGGGCTATGAAGTGGGGAAGGCGCGGCTGCAGGCGTGCAACCAGTGCTGTCAGGGTGATTACGCCGCCAAGCCAGACCAGATAGGTGGCTATGCTCAGCCAGCCATTAGGTACAAGGGCGATGTGCGGTGCGTTGAACGGGTATGCCTGAACTGGCCAGATGGGCAGGCTTTGCAGGACAGACCAGCCTATCAATGCAGCGATCGCCAGCCAGAGATAGCGCAGGTGTTTGCCGACCAGAACCGGGCCGGGGCGCAGGCAGATCGTAAGAATGCCAAGACCCGTCAGAATAGCCAGAATGGCAAGCGCCCAAGGCCTAAGTCCGCCCAACATCAGCGGGGCGAGAATGATCTGTGCCATCAAACAGCTTTGCGCCAGCCAGAGCATCAAGGTCTGCCAATCTGCTTTGAAATCAGGAGCTTTAGCCTATCTGAATTTGCGCAGCCTGTCGCGTTGCTTGCGAGAGGCAGCAAGCCATGAGAGGG
>TARA_B100000674_G_scaffold287450_1_pt1 | contig 11734 bp, 8 predicted proteins | sample TARA_B100000674 | Tara Oceans TARA_B100000674 (sample SAMEA2622759) | marine metagenome | biome: marine biome (ENVO:00000447); feature: surface water layer (ENVO:00002042); material: "saline water (ENVO:00002010), including plankton (ENVO:xxxxxxxx)" | depth 5 m
CCCGCGACGTCACCGCGCGTCGCGCGTTCGCTCGGCGCCGTCTCACCGGTCCATGGTGGCGTACGTGATGGATGACGAGCGAGTGATTAAGAGCGCGTGGACGCCCGAGGTACGCACCGCGCTCGACGATGGCGAGGCGAACGTTTTTTTGTCTCTCTCGTCGTCGTCTTCTCGACCGAGGATTCGCGTCGTCGGTGACGACGCGCGCGCGCGCGAATCCTCGGTCGAGGTGCACCGCGGAAATCGTTACGCAACAGTCTCGCGGTGACGTCGTCGCGACGCGCGCGAGGGCGCGCGCGAGGGCGCGCGCGAGGGGAACGGGACGCGATGCGAACGATGATATTCACGTCGACGTCTCGACGCGCGCGCGGGGGACGACGCGCGATCGACGACGACGGGAGACGACGACGGGAGACGACGACGGACCGCGCGGAGGGGGACGCGCGACGGCCGACGATAAGATCGAGGACGGACGGCGGACGACCGCCGAGAGGGGCGTCGTTGGGGTGGATTGGTCGATGATAGTGTATAGAGGGGGTTCAATATGTAGAGTGGCATCGGGGTGGTTTTTTTTTGTCGTCTCCGTCTAGGGTCTGAGATGGGATGGACACCCGGGCGTCCGATTTGGGGCTTTGCGGAGACGCGCCGGGGACGACGACTGACGGATGACGCGTTTGATTTGATTTCACGCGCGCGCGCAGGAGGATGAAATGTTGCGAAGACAGATTAAGAAACTCGGGGGTCCGGGAAATTGGACCGCGATCGCGGAGGCGTTGCGAGGACGGTCGAGTAAATCGTGTCGGTTGCGTTGGTGCAACCAGTTGAATCCAAACGTCAAGCGAGGGCCGTTCACCAAGGAGGAGGACGATACGATTTTGGAGCAACACGCGATTCACGGGAACAAGTGGGCGGTGATTTCGAGAGCGATGCCGGGGAGAACGGATAATCAGGTGAAGAATCGATTCAACTCCACGCTCAGACGTTTGATTGCGAGCCAAAAGAAGGATCGCGCGTGGGCGAGTTCGGTGGCGAATTCGACGTCGATGGCGCCGGTGTCGCCCAAGCCCAAGGCGCCGTCGCGCCCGCAATCTCGACTCGGGGATAACAGAAGCGAAGGAACGAACGCTCAGTCGACGCACAGCAGATCGAAGCGCGAACGGTCGCTATCGCCGGGGGAGAGTGTAGAGCAAGCGAGTTCGCCCAAGCGATCGCGAAACGCCGAGCGAAGCAAGTTGGCTGACAGGCGCGCCACCGGTTCGAGCGGTGATTCTCGCGGCAACGCGCCCAGAAGGCCCAGTTCCACCGCGCTCGAGCGTCAAGGCTTGGATAATCTCATCCAAGCGTCGCTCTTGGAGCTTGAGCGTTTGAAGACGACGAAGGGTGAAATTCATGAGTGGGGCGCGATGCCGTACGGAGGCTTGCGCGATTGCGGTACGCCCGAACCCACGCGATCGGAAGAGGACGGCGTCGTTCCGACCTTGCTCGCGCCCAAACCGAAGCGCGGTGGGTTCTCCGTCGTCGTGCCGTCGGACATGTACGACTGGCGCTCGCACTCCCCGGCGCTCAGCGCGCCGTTCCTCGCCGGATTGAAGCGCGTCGACTCTTTGGCCAGCCTCAACGGCGACGCTCCCTCTCGTCCGAGCAGCGCCATGAGCGTGGGCGCGGCGATGCAAAATGCGCCCTCTATGTTACAATCGGACAGCTGGTACGCTCGCATGCTCGACAACCTCGGCGCTCGCAAGGCCGAGTCGAGCGAAGCGTCGGACAAGTCCGTCGTCGAAGTCAAGACGGAGTCCTTTGCAAAGGTTAACCAGCCGAACGGTGCGAGCGTGAAAGCCTAGGTTGACAACCCCAACCCCAACGATGAAAGCGCGCCGAAACCAATATTATCAACCGTACAGATATCAAGAACCACGAATGACGCGGAAGCGTCGTCCACAAAATATACCCAATATTCTTTCTCGTCGAAAAATTTTGACGATGAGTGCGACGGGCCTTCAAAGAAGAAAACTCCAGACGTGATTCGAGCGTTCGTCTCAACTTCACGCCTTTTCAGCGATCGTCGAGTAGCATTCATAAATCTATAACAATATGTGTGTGCCTACAACGTTAATACTACGGCGCTCACGCGGACTTCGCGAGTTCGTCGCCTCGCTTGGCGGCGGCGACGACCGCGTTCATCATCGCTTGGCGCGCGCCGGCCTGCTCTAACGCGTGCACGGCCGTGATGGTGGTACCACCGGGCGAGCACACTCTGTCCTTCAACACGCCCGGATGTTCCTTTGTCTCGAGCACCATCTTGGCCGCGCCGTAAAACGTTTGCGCGGCGAGCTCCAACGCGACGTCGCGAGGCAATCCGGCGCGAACGCCCCCATCTGCCATGGCTTCGATGAGAATAAAAATGTACGCCGGTCCAGAACCGCTGACGCCCGTCAGAGCGCTCATCTGGGACTCCATGATCACCTTGCACACGCCGACGGCGGACATCAGCGCCAACGTCTTGTTCCGGTCGTCCTCCGTGCACGTGCTTCCGACGCACAAACCGCTCGCCGCGGCGCCGACGAGACAGGGCGTGTTCGGCATCACGCGTACCATGGCCGGTGGCGACGCATTTTTCGCCGTCCACACGCTCTCCATCGTCTCCAACGTCACCCCGGCGGCGACGCTCACGAAAACCTTGGGTTTCAGCTCGTCCGAATCGCACCCTCGCGAAACCTCTTCGAGCACGGATTTGATGTACGGCGGTTTCACCGCCAAGAACACGACGTCGGATGACTTGGTCACCGCCACCGCGTCCGCCGCGACGACGCCACCGCGCTGCGTAAACGCCTCTCGACGCTCGACGTTCGATTTGTTGCACATCGTCAAATCGCTAAACTTGACCATGTTTGCCGAGACGAACCCGCACGCGAGGGCGTCCGCCATGTTCCCGTATCCGATGAAACCGACGCGCATCTTATTTGCTTTCGTTCGTTCGAGACGCGGCGTGCACTGACGACGATGCGTTGTGAATTCGCGAGGCTGAGGCGACGTTCATCGAGGTGCGCGGAGCAGACGCGGTAATATTACAGCAGCTTGATAGTAGGCGAAAGTAAAGCGTTCGGTGCGCTAGTAGAAGTAGTAGAAGTAGTGGTAATTGTATTGGAGCGGTGGTAAAAGGTGCGCGCGTCACGCGTCGCCGTCGTCCGGCGTGGAGGAAAAGTCGTACTCGAGGAGGACGTTGTTGGCGCCGTCGCAGATTATTCGCTTCTCGTCGGCGTACGTGCCGCCCAGCCAGATGGTGTGCCCGAGAACGGCGTATCTCGCATCGCGTCGGATAGTTTTGATTTTTTGACCCGGCTTGGAGCACGTGAGGTCCAAATCCCACACGCGAATCGTTCCGTCGTGCGCGCCGCTGACGAGTCGTCCGGCGCACCCGGTGGCCAACGAGACGACGGCGGCGGTGTGCCCGCGAAGTTCCGCGACGAGCTGAGGCCTGATGTTTGATTTTTGCGACTGTCGCATGGGGAGCGAGTCGAAACCGACGTCGTCGTCCATCATCATCCTCCACACTCGGATGACGCCGTCGCCGCCGCCGGTGACGATGCCGTTGCCCGCGCAGTAGGCGATGGCGCGAACCGTCGAACCTTCGTGCGCGACCCAGGCTTTAATGAGGGCGTTCTCTCGAAAAGACGTGGAATCGGCGCTCAAGACGCCCACGGAACCGTCGGCGTTACCAATAGCGATCACGCCCGTCTTTTCACACGCGCTCATGCACAGCGTAGGTTGGCCGTTGCGCCACTCGCCCTGCTTGGTGAGTTCGGGCACGGGCGGACGAGTGAAATCGTCGTCATCGGCGTCTATGAACGATTCTCGCGCGTGTCGCGAGCTCGCCAACTCAGCCATCGCGGCTGCGCTCGGCATGGTCGCCCATCGACACAGTCTACCATCGAGCGCCGTCGTCCAGAGCGAGCCCCTCGCGAAGGTGAGGCCCGTGACGACGTCGTCGTGTTGCACGCGACCAATCTCGTGCAGCGCCGCCGAGTTCGTGCACACCTCGTACAGGCGAACGGTGCCGTCTCGCCCTCCCGAACTCACGAGTCCGAGTCCGTGCTTGCCGAGCCTTTCCGTCTTCGTGATGGCCACCGAGGTGACGGCGCCGCCGTCGTGCGCGCCGAGCAATACTCTTTCGCCCAATGGTCTCGCGTCGGCGTCTTTCCAGCTCTTCTTGTGCGCTACCGGGGACACCGCGAGCGCGGATGCGCTGATAACATCACACACGACGACATCACCTCGAGACGACCCGACGACGGCGTACGGATACGCCACCGACACCCTTCGCACATAATCTTGTCCCAAGTCGAACGCCACTCTCGGCGTCGCCGCCCCCTCGTTCCAACGCTTTCGAGTCTCCGTCTCCGCCGCTTCTTTCCGCGATCGAATCAATCCCGCGAATTCATCCTCGTAATTCTCTCCCTGCGCCCGTCCAGCTTCATCCTCGACGACGTTCGCGGCTTCGTCTCCTCCCTTCGCCCCTCGTCTCTCCGCCGTCGTCGCCTCCTCCTCCTCCGCGTCTCGCATGTACCTCTCGTACCCTCCGGAATCGTTCGCGAACTCGGCGTTCCCATCGCGCGCGATCGTTCGTTCGCGCGCGAGAGCGACGCGAGGACGACGAGTCGCGCGCGCCGCACCTCTCGCGCCGATCGTCGACGATGACGACGCGGATGATGGTGATGACGATGATGGTCCTTCACACCGTCTCGACGTCGCGCACGACGAAGGCATCGCGCGCATCGACATCATCGCCCGCGTCATCTCCGCGCCTCTCTCCCCCTCGTCGCGTTCGTCGCGTTCGTCGTCGTCGTCTCCCGTCCCACGGTTCGATTCAATCATTCGTTTCTTTCAATCATCCATTCATTCGTTCGTTCGTTCGTTCGTCGATCCGATCGATCGCGCGAGATATTTCTCGACGTGCGGCGTGCCGCGATCGAGGGTGACTCTGTGTTGAGTCGTGATCGGTGGATTTCACGTGTGTGTGTGTGTGTCATCACGATGCAGGGGCGAAAACGTAAATACTCTTAAATGACACAAAGTGGGTGGAGGCGCATGTTCACCAAAACACAAATCATCGCGCCAACTGTCTGCATTCTTCGACCTGGGCGTTCCAATGGTGCGTGACGCCTGGCGCTTCGACAAGTCCCAGTGGGGTGTCAAGCTTGGCATCGCCGCTGCTTTAGTCCTTGCGACGACCGTCTTCTATGTCCGAGCGTTGACGCCCGTGACGGCGTGTTCAGACACGACGCTCCTGGTCTTCGGCATCGTCTACGTTGCCCGTCTCTACGGCGCGATGTTCTTGTTGTGGCCACGCCCACCGGACTGGCACGAGATCCCAATCGTCTACGTGGTGTTCATTCCGAGCGTTTTCTACACGTTGGCTCGTGGGAGGACGGATGTGTGCTCAGCTTTCGCGACGGCGAGCGCCACGCTGCTGTACATCCTAGGCTCGGCGCTCTCCACGATATCCGAGTTCCAGCGCTACATCTTCAAGAAGCACCCTTCGAACAAAGGCCGACTGATGATCACGGGCCTATGGGTCTACTCGATGCACATGAACTACTTCGGCGATTCCCTGCTGTTTACGGGATGGACCATCGCGTCAAGCGGCGTCGGGGCGTCGTGGACGTGGTGGGTCCCCATCGTGATCACCTCCTTGTTTATCTTTATGCACATCCCAGGCCTCGATGAGTATCTGGCACACCGCTACCCGAAGGAATTCCCCCGTTACGCCGCGACGACGGCGAAGTTCGTGCCGTTTGTGTACTAGCGCCTCCAGTAGAAGTCCACTCTCGTCACCCGAGGGACAAAATCTCGAAATCGGCGAGTCATGACCCAAGAATTGAAAATGAAAAAAATGAAAATGAACATCGAGCCTTTGATGCTGGGCCCGGGGCTGGCTGTTTTATGTGTAAACCCTCATCGTTTCATTCATAGTGAGATGTGTTTTAAGAAGGTCACGTCGTACGTGTGTCGCACGATGGACCGCCCGCCGTCCTCCCGAATGCGCGTCGTCTCGCCTCATCTCGAACTCGACGTCGTCACTCGACGACGCGAACGCACTCGCGATGGCGTTCATTCTCGGTGGATTTTCCCACCTCTTCGCGTTTAAGGGCGCGTACCAAGCGGAGGTGCGCGCGGACGACCGACGGCGACGCGCGAGGCGAGGACGAGGACGAGGACGCGGTGACTGACGACGATGACGGCGACCGGTGCCGACGCGCGCGAATCAGGTGACTGTGGGTGAGAACGAAAACGCGGAGAGCGCGATTCGACGATTCAGAAAGGCTGTCATGTCTTCCGGTCACATCCAAGAGGTGCGCGAGATCGCGCGCGACGACGCGACGACGATGACGACGACGGCTCGGGGCTCGGGGTTCGGTGAGAATAGGGTTATCCGAGCCGAGCGACGCGAACGGGGACGCGAGGGCGCGTCGAACGCGATGATGTACACGAACGAGCACGCAGACTGACTGAACGACGCCGTGATGTCTTTGTTCCTCGCGCAGACCCGCCGCCGTAGATACTTTGAGAACAAGCAGGACATTCTCAAGAGAAAACAGTCGACGCCGCGCAACAAGAAGGGCGGCAAGCCGAAGACGGCGGCGCAAGCCATCGCGGAGAAGGAAGCGGCCGCTTTGAACCCGCAAGGTCAACGCGGCGGTGGTGGACGTCGTTTCAACAAGTAAACCTCGTCACGTCATCGTCTCTTTCGGTCGGCGGCGACGCGTTCGTTCGCGCGCGCTCTCGCCCGCCGTCCGCCGAGAGACGCGCCGCGGCGCGTAATAGATTGATTGTTTGGGGACGACGTCGACGATGCGAGCGATCGACGTCACTGTGCGACGCTTTTATACTCTGTTTTTAGCCTGATTGATTTCCACGCGCGCGGGAGGCGTCTGTTGTAAAGACCACGCACCCACCTCGCGTCCTCGCCCGACCCCCCCCTGTCTCGGTCACGATCACGGTCGGTCGCCGCGTCATCACCGCACCGGTGGTCGGTCGAGTCGAGGGTCGTCACTCTCTCGCGTCGCGTCCTCGTCCGTGTCTGCGTCTGCGTCGACGTCGACGTCGAGGACTCGCGCGTCCTCGAGTGGATCGAGGAGCGTGCACCTCGTTCCTTCGTGCACCTCGTTCCTTCGTGCACCTCGTTCCTTCGTTCGCGCGTCGTTCCGTCGTCAAAGGAGGCGCGGCGGTGGTCGTTTGATTGCGTGGTGGTGTGATTTGACGCGATGTATCAACAACCGCGCCCGCAGCAGCTTCAGCGATCGCTGTCGCAAAAGAAGCGAGATCAGGCGGAGGCGAGAAAGGCGTTTAGCAACGAGTGGCAAGTCGGTCTCTTCAACGCGCCGTGTTCCAATCCGGGGTATTGCTGTTACGCCTTCTTCTGTGGGTCATGCGCGGCGTACGGACAGAGAAAGTTACAGATGGGACCGGCGTGGCCGTCGCAGTACACGTGCTGTAACGGCGGGACGTGCATATCCGGAAGGTGCGGCGAACGTTCCAATCCAGAGTTGTGTCTGTGCTGCGAGGTGTGTTGTTGCTTTCCGAGCGCCATGGCGACGACGCGCTTCATGATTCAGGACGAACAGCGAGTGATGAACACGAAGTGTGATAACTGTCTCATCGGCTTCATGCTGTGCACGCAACAACTCGCGTTGTGCTTGCGCTGTATCGCGATGATTACAAACAACCCGGATATCGAATCCTTGGCGGACGCCGTGGATTGTTTGGCGGATCTCACGTACGCGTCGGTGTGCGCGTGCATGTTGACGCAGCAACAGATACAAATTCAATATCGCGACTCTCGCGCACGGGGAGGCGTCGTTCCCGGCCCCATGGAAGCGCCGACGCCGCCGACGATGCAGCCCGTCGCTCGCTCGGGTCCGCGCGTCGTCCAACCCGCGCAGACGCAGACGACGTACGTGTACACGGCACCTCCGCCGCGTCCCGCACCACCCATCGCGCAACATCACGCGCCGCCTCCGGCGCAGAGCGATCCGTACGGAAGAGGCGGGAAACCGGCGAATTACTATCCCGATGTTTAGCTTGGACGAACGAGATGCGTGTTTTTCGACGAGGAAACAAACGACGCCGACGTTCTTTTTAAATGACGATGTATGTACTCTAACACAAATAAACGGTGTCACGTCGCTCACTCGCTCGCGCACAGACGCGCGAGGGACTCCTCGAGGGCGTCCACGCGCAAACCTCGACCTTGGCACGCGCGTTCCATCGACTCCTTCGCCACGCGCGCGATGTCGCTCGCCGCCGTCTCGAGGCGCATGAAATCGTATTTTCGTTTCGCCGCCGTCTGGACGAATCGGGAGACAATGTTCGACTTTGTACTTTCCACATCGACCGCGTCCTTCGCCGGCGGGCCCGGTTTACCTCGAGCCGGCGGCGCGGGCGTCGCCGGTTGATCGCCTCTTCTATTCTCGTCCGCCGGCGGCGCGTCTTCGTCCATGGGCGTCGGCTCGTCGGTCGCGTCTCGGGCGTTTTCGCGTCCCTCGCCCGGTTCACCATCCGTCTTCGCCGCCGCTTCCTCTCGCGCCTTCTTCTTCATCTGTCGCGCGAGCGCTTCTGGATCCTTCACAAAGTCCGGATTCTGCCACACCGGAGCGCCCTTGGGCGTGATGCCGTCGCCGCCCTTGCGAGTCGCCCTGTCGCTCCCAGAGTCGGACGGTCCCGCGGTCGTCGTCGTCGCCGTCGCCGCTGGTGCCGCCAGTGCCGCCGGTGCCGCCGCGCCGGACGACGAGGAGTTCGCGCGCTCGTTTCGAGCCTTTTCAATCTCTTGACACTGCGCCACGAGTTGAGGATCGAGCGCGGACGCCATCTGGGCGATAGTGTCTTCCAGCGCGTGCGCCTTGCTCAACATTTGTCGACCGTCAGTGTCGTCGGTTCGCTCGCCCCAGTACTGGTGCGCGCTCTTGGTGATGAGATGCACGTCCTTGAGGAAGGCGTCGATGGTGAGATACTTTTCGCTGTCAACCTTCCAGAGGAGCGTGGACAAGTCCATGGGCTCGTCGACGCGCTGCGAGTATCCGGGCAACTCCTCGTCGTTGATGGGCGCCGCGAGAAGATTCCACGTCTTTTTATACAAGAGTCTCGTGACGACGTCGCGCAGGAACATCCTCTGCTGACGAAGCGCGTGATTCTCGGCGGCGATGGTGGCTTGCGACACGCGTCTCGCATCGCGCTTGAGCGATCCTCCACTCTCGTCTCCGGGACGAGGCGCGCGAGCGAGCACTTCTCTCCTGCGCGCCGAACCTGGAGTCTTACCGTCGACGAGCTCGCCTCGAGACGCGGCGACGTCTTTTCTCTGCGCGATGTTGAACGCGGCGTCGCACAGCGGCGCGAAGAAGTCGGTCAACGACTCCGCGTCGTACGTGTCGGGCATCGTCACCGGTTTCCATCGCACCGAGGCGAAGGACGCTCGCAAATCGTCGTCGAGCGCGTCCACGCTCGCGACGTCCGCCGTGGTGAGGAGCATCACGGGTAAATCCGTGGGGATATCGCGGAGGAGCGTCGTGAGCGCCGCGCGAAGCGTCGGCGTCGAACTCTCCCACCACAATCGAATCTCTGGCAGGTAGAGCACCGAGGGCGCCGCGCGCCGCGCCTCCGTCACGGCGGCGACGAGAGCCTCCTCCGGAGTTCGACCCGAATCGCCGAGGAGCGAAGGCATGCCGATGGCGTGCACTGGAAACTGTTCGAGCGCGTGTAAAAGCGCCGACGTCAACTGATTGTAACCGCTCGTCTCGGCACCGTGAATGCACAGAGCCGTGCGCTGACACGGCGGTCGTCGCATGAATTCCAACGCCGCGGTGGCGGCTGATTCGCTCGGCGGGGCGCCAGCGGCGTCGTCTCCCGCGGCGGCTTGCGCGAGAATGTCCTCGTCCTCTTCCTCGGCGATTTCATCGACGATTTGACGCGCGCCAGAGTTGATACCCACCGCTTCTCCGTCGCCCTCCGAGGTGATGAAGGCTGCCGGAGGAAATGTCTGACGAATGTTTTCCAAGCATCGCTCCAAGACTTTTTCGAGCAACGGTATTTGCAGAGGAGTGAGCGGACGCGCGTGCGTCCTCGCCGCTCGATGCGACGCCGGAACTATGGCGGCGAGCGCGGCTCTGAAATCTGCGCGACTCGGGACGACTTGCTTTGGATCGATGTTCAAACGCTCGTCGCTCTCATAAATTTGCGGATATCGACGGCGAAGCGCGTGCACGGCGGCTTCGGTGCACAGCGCCTTGAGATCGGCGCCGCAATACCCGACGCACTTGGCGGCGAGATCGTCGATCAACGCGTCGGAGGGTCGTTGTTCCCACGCCTTGGTGTGAATGCGCAAAATCTCGCCGCGCGCGCGAACGCCGGGCAACGGAAACGCGAGTTCGCGGTCGAATCTTCCCGGTCTTCGCAACGCGCCATCGATGGAATCGACTCGATTCGTGGCGCCGAGGACGACGACGCGACCTCGGTTATCCAAGCCATCCATCAGCGCCAAGAGCGTCGCGACGAGAGAGTTGTGAATCTGGTCCGTCTTGCTCGATCGCACGGGTGCCAAACCGTCGAGTTCGTCGAAAAAGATGATGGCCGGTTGACGTTTTTGCGCCTCTTCGAACAGCAACCTGAGCTGTCTTTCGGATTCGCCCACCCACTTTGACAAGACATCGGCGCCTTTACGCATGAAAAATGCCACCTCCGAACCCGCGCGCGAGCACGACGCCGCGAGCGCACGAGCGATGAGCGTCTTACCGGTGCCCGGCGCGCCGTATAAGAGAACGCCTCGCGGAGGAGACATTTTAAACCGCGCGAACACCTCGGGGTACAAAAGCGGTAGAAACACCATCTCTTTCAACGCGTCGACGTACTTGTCCAAACCGCCCACGGATGAGAAAGAGAGCGTCGGATCGACGGTGACCGGCGTGATCTCCGCGTTCACGTCGGGACCGTTCGGCGGCGCCGCCGAGGAGGGTCCTCCGGCGGCGCCAGAGAGTGGATACGCGGGCGGCGCCTTGAAGGCGTCCATCGCGCCCGCGCCGAGATTAAACTCGCCGTCGTCCGAATCCTCGGAATCATCGATCCATCGTCCAGAAGTCTGTCGCCTCGATCGACGATCCCCCCTCGATCTCTTGTCTCTGTCGTCTTTCCACACGACGCCGCGGCGTCGATCGAAGAGTCCGGGTCTATCGCCGTTCGCGCCGTCGTTGGTCTCGCGTTCCCTCTCCGGCGGCACGTATCTGTCCCGCGGCGGTCCACGAGCGCGTTGCGGATACGTCTTGTTCTGCACCCCGATATCCTCCTCGTCCGTCTCGTCGTCGTCGTCGTCGTCGAGCTCTGGCTCTTCGTCGTCGTCGCCTTCGCCTCGGCGTCGTCTCGTGGTAAACGTCGGCGAAAGTCTATTCACGTTGCCGCGAGCGCGCGTGCTTCTTCGAACGGGTTCATCATCGCTCTCGTCGACGATGAATTCATCGTCGTCGTTTTCTTCTTCTTCTTCTTCTTCGATGAATTCATCGTCGTCGTCGTCGTCGTCTTTGAATTCGTCGTCTTCGTCTTGGTCGTACCTCTTTCGAGGTTTATTTTGTTGTCTCGTCGACCGTCTCTTCTCTCGCTTCACGAGCGTCGTCCCGTACGACATCGTTCTCGTTCGCTCGTCGTCGTCGTGTTCGTCGTCGTCGTCATCGTTGTGGTCGTCGTCGTGTTCGTC
>TARA_B100000674_G_scaffold73898_1_pt1 | contig 11728 bp, 9 predicted proteins | sample TARA_B100000674 | Tara Oceans TARA_B100000674 (sample SAMEA2622759) | marine metagenome | biome: marine biome (ENVO:00000447); feature: surface water layer (ENVO:00002042); material: "saline water (ENVO:00002010), including plankton (ENVO:xxxxxxxx)" | depth 5 m
CATGCTAGTACCAGACAGTGCGACGTACCCGTCTCCAGTGTTGGCATCGGGTGCATTGACGCTGCTGCCAACAAACGCCAGATTGGGCTTGACCCTACCCTCTTCCGTTGGCCCTTGGCTAGAGTAGACTGCAATTGCGGTATCTTTGTCCAGTGAGCCGACTGTTATGACATCCTCAGCGCTCCCTGGCGTCCCTATGGTTGCGGTTCCTCCGCTGTTTCCAGCTGCGATGAACAAGGTGACCCCTGCCCTCACCATCTCATTAGCCATCCTGTTCACTGACTCCTCTTCTGAAGATGTCCATTCTATTGCTCCGGTAAGGGCCCCTAGGCTCATACTGGCAGCCCTGATGTTGAACTCATGCCTTTTTTCTACCGTCCATTCCATTCCCGCCATGACTGCAGCGAAGGATCCACTGCCACCTCCATCTAGCACTTTGACACCCACGAGGTTTGCCTTTGGGGCCACCCCTATGTGCTGATAGTCGGGCGCTCCAGTACCAGCAGTGATGCCTGCACAGTGGGTACCATGACCATTGTCATCATAGGGAAATATCTCGGTCCCATTAGTTGCGCTGGGGTTGTTTATTGCATCGTAAAAGGCCACTATTTTCGGGTCGTTTGTGGTATTGTCATCATCGAGATCGTCCAAGGCCGTGTGATTTCCGTCAATTCCGGTGTCTATTATTGCCATTGTCACACCAGCCCCGGTGTAGCCCGTATCCTGCCATACTAGGTCGACACCGTGTGCTGGGACGACGTCTTGCATTTGGATTCCCAGAAGTCCATCCAATTCAACAAATACAACTCTGGGGAGTTTGATCAGGTCATGGAGCCTTTCCAATTCGATGGTTCCAGCGATGGCGTCGATTAACCAATATCTGAATTGGGTCTCGAATCCGACCTCTGCTTCTATCATAGCTTGGTCCTCTGGGGTGGGTGTGCGGTCGAAATCCACGATGACGGATATCCTTCCATCCTCATCCAAGTATTGGTGTCGGTTATTCTCGGCTGCGATCCAGATAGCGTCGTGTATTCGGTCACCGTCCAAGTCCATTGTGGTGCTTTCCCACCAGTTTCCGACTGGGTCTAGACCACGGTTTTCAGAATTCGGAGAATCACCGAGTGGTGTTGCAGCAGCCAATGCCGGAGCGAGCATGAGGATCGCTATCGATAGTGGTACAAGCCCCTGGCGTGAACTGGTTTCGCTCATGTTTACGCTATGCGGGCCTCGATTGGATGATTTCAACCAAGCGGTTTCAGGTTCCACCTGGAGGGCTTTCAAACCCTCAATCTTCTTTCGCATCCGTACTAGATTGACGCCGGGAGGGGGGTTCTTCAGATCGATTGGTACTGAGACCATGCGAATGCCAAGTAGCCGAGTGCGAAGATAATCATGGCAACACCGCACAAGGACAGTATAGACTTGTAGATGTGGCGTGGCATGGCGTCCCTCATCCTGTGAAGCATGATTGCGATGAGGCATTTAACCAAAATAATGCCAATTATGAATGTGACAGCGTAGGCCAGTGGTGCTAGCGGATCTAATGCCACCGCTGAGGCCATGATCGGCCCTCCGATTAAGAACCAGAAAACATAGACATTGGGATTCAGGAGGTTCGTCAACACTCCCCTCCCGAATGCCTTCTTGCTAGATGCCGGCTCAAGCATACTTGACAACGTCGGTGGCTCAATTGAGAAACACTCAACGCCCATTTTGAACATGAATAGGGCCCCCAATATCGAGATCAGGACTAGGATGGATGGTTTGTCCACGAGTATGGAGGCGAAGAGGTAGCTAACAACGATGAGTGGCCCGTCAGTGAAGATCGGGGCGGCTGCTGTCCATATTCCCGCTCTAAGGTCGCCCGAGAGGGTCTCCCTCACCACCATTGTGAGTAGTGGGCCCGGCTTGATTCCCTCGATCACGGCTAGCGTGAGTCCCGCTAGGGCGTAGGTGAGAATGAGTTCGGTGTCCATCTGAGTCACCACGGGTAGAGCGGGACATGCTGTCCGTCTTGGGCTTCAGCGCCTCTGTTGGAGTTTCATCAACAGATTAAGGACTTCCAAGTATATCCAAATCAAAGTCACCGTCAAGCCGAATACTGCTCTCCATTCAAGCTCCTTGGGGGCTCCATTCTCTACTCCCCTCTCGATGAAATCGAAGTCAGAGGCGAGCATTCCTGCTCCCAGCGCGATGACGAGTAAGGAGAAGATGATGCCAATCGGACCGGATCCGTGGATGAGTGGAATGCTCACCCCAAACAGCAACAGGATGAATGAGAGGAGGTACACCATCATGATTCCAAATACGGCACTGTAGAGGGCGATTCGGAAATTGTGGTTGACGTTTATGAGTCCTGATCGATATACCCCCAACATGGCCCCGAAGATCATTCCAGTGATTAGGAATGCTTGGATGGTGATGCCCTGGAAGCCGGATTCGGGGCCTCCGAAGTGCTCGATAGCGAAGGTAATTCCACCGATAAAAAGGCCTTGTGAAGTCGCATATGTTAGCACGAATAAGGGGTTTGCAAACAGGCCTTGGAAAGAGGATGTAAACCAAGATAGGAATAGGATTATGCTAAAAACGGCATTCAAAACGAAGCCCGCAAAAAACAGTGTTATTGCGGCTTCTGGCTGGCCGGTGAGCCCGAGGCCCCAAATTGTCATCCCTGATGTTATGAAGAGGAGGAAGGTCACAGCGCCTTTCTCAGTCACCCCCTCTATTGTCATCCCATGGTTCCGCACAGACGTGTTTCCGGCCTCCCACCATGGTTTGTCTGGGTAAGAGCTCTTTTGGAAGGTGGATTCGTTCAAAGCGACGTTGCCCGATCGGTACATGGTGCTCCGATGGGCAATGTATTTTCAATTACGCTGTCGATTTGTCAGGGATTTGGTTAGATTCAGAGTAGATCGGTCAGGTGTCGGCCAGTATGGCTCTCTTCCACTGCGGTGATGTCCTCTGGGGTGCCCTGGGCGACTAGGTTTCCTCCCCTTGAGCCGCCCTCTGGCCCTAGGTCGATAACCCAATCACAGGACTTCACTACATCCAGATGATGCTCGACAATTACGACGGTGTGGCCATTTGACCTTATTCTGAGAAGGACATCGACCAGTTGGTGGACGTCGAACAACGAAAGGCCTGTCGTTGGCTCATCGAGGATGTAGAACGTGTGCTTCTTTGGTGGCCGATGGAGCTCAGTGGCAAGCTTAACCCTCTGCGCCTCTCCCCCTGAAAGGGTTGTTGCAGGTTGGCCGAGTCGGATGTACCCGAGGCCAACGTCCTGCAATGTTGTGAGTATTCTGCTTATTTTTCTCTGATTCTCGAATAACTTGCAGGCCTCGTCGACCGACATCTCCAACACGTCATGAATCGTTCTCCCCTTCCACTCAACTTCCAGCGTTTCCCTGGTGTATCTCTTCCCCTTGCAGATCTCGCATGTCACCCATACGTCTGGGAGGAAATTCATCTCCAAGACCGATGATCCCGCACCTTTGCACGACTCGCACCTCCCGCCTCGAACATTGAAGGAGAAATGGCCTGGTTTGTATCCCCGCTCTTTAGAGAGGGTGGTCTCGGCGAATAGTGCTCTAATCAGATCGAAGACGCCTGTGTAGGTCGCAGCGTTGGATCGAGGGGTACGACCTATGGGCGACTGGTCAATGACGATCGCTTTGTCCACATGCTCCATGCCTTCGATCCCGTCATGGCGGCCAGGGGTCGTGTCCGATCGGTGCAGTGACCTGAGGAGCGCAGGAGCGAGAGTCTCCGTCACGAGGGAGGACTTCCCACTTCCGGAAACCCCCGTCACTGCAATCATGCAGCCAAGGGGAAAGGCGACGTCAAGGCTCTGGAGGTTATTCTGTTTCGCATTCTTCACCACCAACCATCCGCCTTGGGTAGGCTTTCGCTGGTTTGGAACTGGTATGGTCTTCCTTCCTGATAAGTAGGCCCCGGTCTCAGATCTCGAGTTGTCGATCAGATCATCAATTTGGCCACTGACTATTACCTCACCACCTTCCTTCCCCGCTCCAGGGCCCAGGTCCACAAGCCAATCTGCCTGCATCAAGGTGGACTCATCATGCTCGACGACGATCAAGGTGTTGCCCAGGTCGGTTAGTTCCCTTAGTGTGTCCAGTAAGCGGGAGTTGTCTCTGGGGTGGAGGCCGATGCTTGGCTCATCCAAGACGTACATGACACCCGTGAGCCTCGTTCCGATTTGGGTTGCAAGCCTTATTCTCTGTGACTCGCCCCCAGAAAGGGTGTTGGCTCTTCGGTCCATGGTGAGGTAGTCGAGGCCGACGAGGGCGAGAAAGCGCAACCTAGATTCTATCTCCTTGATCACGTCATTCCCTATGTAGAGGGATCGGTCGTCCAAGATCTCTGTCTTGTCGAGGGTCTCGCCGCTCGGGCGGTCCCTCTCCAAGTCCTCCCATATGGGGTCCAACTCTGTCGTTTTCCATGCCTGTACTATCGCAAGTGCCTCCATGACGGTCGATGCGGAGAAATCTGGCAGTGAAATACCGCCCACTGAGACCATCGAAACTGCGGTGTTCAACTTCTTGCCCTCGCAAGAAGAGCATGGCTCGTCGGTCATGTAGGCCGAGAGTCTTGACCTCGTTCGATCGGAGCTAGTGTCAGTCAGAGTTCTTCGAAGCCTGGCGAAGACGCCTTCCCATGGCCTGTTCATTCGATATGAGGATCCCCTATCGGATTCGAAATGGAACCCTATGGTCGTCGACCCTGTTCCATACAGAAGTATGTCCTTGTGGTCGTCGTCCAACGCATGGAATGGGACGTCTGTTGGTATCGAGTAATGGTTTGATACCTGAATCATCTGGCTTTTGTACCAACCTGACATCATCGACCTTCGAAAGGGCTTGATACAACCTTCTTCTATGGTGGAATTCTGATCGATCACCAGTTCAGGGGAGAATTCTCTCTGCACCCCCAGCCCTTGGCAGGCCGGGCAGGCGCCAAGCGGGTTGTTGAACGAGAAGACTCGCGGTGACATCTCGGGTAGGAAGGAGCCGTGGACAGGGCATGCGAATTCCTCCGAATATGCGACTATCTCCCCCTCTTCGAATTCGCATTCCGAGTCTGCTGGTGCCTCTATGTTCTCGATCGCGACGGTCCCGCCGCCCAACCTGAGTGCGATTTCTATCGCCTCAGTCAATCTTTGTCTGTTGGGTCTGGAGATACGGACCCGGTCTATCCTGACGTCGATGTCGTGACGGAGGTTCTTCTCGAGTTCCGGTGGATTTTCGAAGTCAGCATCTCGGCCATTCACACGGCCCGCGAGGTATCCTTGTTCCACCATGGCTTGGAACAGGTCCGCATGGGTTCCCTTTCTGTTCCTGACGACGGGGGACCAGACTGCGATTCCGTGATTTGAGAATTTCCACAGGACGTCATCCACGATCTCCTGAACTGTTCTCCTTGCCACCTCATTGCCGCACTCCGGGCAGTGTGGGACGCCGATCCTGGCCCATAGTAGCCTGAGGTGATCCATTATCTCGGTCACGGTTGCCACGGTGGAGCGAGGGTTATGGCTACCTTGCTTCTGATCTATGCTGATTGCGGGGGAGAGCCCCTCGATGCTGTCACAGTCTGGCTTCTTCATCTGACCGAGGAATTGTCTCGCGTATGAGGAGAGGCTCTCGATGTATCGACGTTGCCCCTCGGCGTAAAGCGTATCAAATGCAAGGCTGGATTTTCCACTCCCTGATACGCCCGAGAAAACCACGAACTTGCCTCTGGGCACCTTCACATCCACGTTCTTCAGGTTGTGAGTCCTAGCCCCCCTGACCTCGATCCACCCATCTACTGCTTGTAGATCCTGATGGTTGGCCATGTCGGTCATTGGGCTGCTTCCGACTCTCATGGCCCTTGAACTCATGCTCGCACCCACGAGGGAAATATCTCCATTTTTCCCGTAATATTGTTTAATTTTGAGAAATTCACTACTAAGTGTTATGAGTTCGGGCAACGGTGCCATGCGGAATGCCGTAAACGCCGGTTTTGAGGTGCTGATGGGGCCTGATGCCGATGATAAGGTCCGAAAGGTAGCCATCGCTGCTGCGGTCATAGGCTTCGCTTCCCACCTCCTTCTGTGGGCGCTGCACAACTCCGGACAACTGACGATTGAGGGTGACTCGATGGAGTTGGTGAAATCGCCTCTCTCTGCACTGTACACCCCATTCTCCATCTTGCTGGCTTATGAGGTATACCAACTCATCAGAACCATACCAGAGTCGTTCTCATCCTCAGTAGGGAAGCAATATGAAATCGCTACGCTCCTAGTTGTAAGGGACATTCTGAAGAGGCTCTCTGATGTAAACAGCTCCGAGGGTTGGGAAATAAGCAGCGACGTCGGCTTCCTGCTGGTCGAGTGCGCTGCCTTCCTAGCGTTGTTCTACACCTCCCTCGCTTATCACAACATGAAGAAGGGGGCTGATGACTCAGCGACTCTCAGCGAAGAGGTCTCGATATTCATACTAACCAAGAAGGCAATTGCGAACCTCATGCTGGTCGTCTTCGCAGTGATCGCACTCTCCTCGTTGACCAGTTGGATTGCAGCGGTACAGGACGGTGGGGGGTCCGTTGACCGAACCATCTTCTTCCTGGACTTCTTCACGTTCCTCATCCTCGCGGACATCCTCATCCTCCTTATCTCGTATTGGTTCTACACGGACTTCCGAAACCTCGCTCGTAACACCGGATTCGTACTCTCCACTGTGATAATCAGGGTTGCGATATCCGCTGCAGGGGTCTCATCGATGGTGCTCTTCACCCTCAGTGGGGTCCTCGGCATCGCGATTCTGAGGATGTTCGCGACTAACCAGCCAGTGGGCGATTCATCATGAGAAGCGGCACCACGCCACCTTGGCTCGAGGACGATCCCGTCCCACCGAAGTCGCCGTTATCGATCTGGTACCACGACCTCTACACGATGGGTATCGACCCCACCGCAAGATTCCCCCGCGATCGATACAAGATGCTGGAGGAGCGAATAAGGGATGCCCCACTCCCATCTCCTATCGAGTTCCGCGAGCCAGGGCTCGCCTCCGCAGATGACCTTCTGAGGGTACATGGGCCCGACTATGTCGACCGTTTCCTTAGTGGTCGGCTGAGCGACAGAGAAATCAACAGGATCGGGTTAAAGCCCTGGAGGAGCTCATTCACACAGCGAACGCTTCTAATCATGGGAGGGAGCATATCTGCGTTGGAGCACGTTTTCCAGCATGGGGGAATATCCGGGAACATGGCGGGAGGGACCCATCACTCCCATGCTGACTTCGGGTCTGGCTACTGCGTCTTCAACGACATCGCGATCTGTGCCAAAATCGCATTGGAAAGAGAGGATGTCGAACGGGTCGCAGTCCTCGACCTCGATGTGCATCAAGGCGACGGAACCGCCGCCACTCTCCGGGATACCCCGGGGGCCCTCACAGTCTCCGTCCACTGTGAGGCGAACTTCCCGTTCAGAAAGGTAGCCAGTGACTTCGACCTGCCGCTGCCAGCTGGGGCAGGGGACTCGGATTATCTTGACCGGGTGCAGGAGGGGCTGGACATTGTCAGCGGCTTCTCACCGGACGTCTTGCTGTTCCAGGCCGGCGTCGACGCTCTTGCAAGCGATGCTTTGGGGAAACTCAAGGTATCGAGGTCTGGGATGAGGCTCCGAAACCAAATGGTCCTATCCCACGTGGTGGACCAAGGACTGCCCTGTGTCATCTTCATGGGAGGGGGGTACTCCGACCCGATCAAGCACACCGTGGACGCCTTCCTCGACCTCTTTGCAGACGCTGCGATCGCGAATGGCCGCATGCAACGCACGACTGTACTGGGAGGACGGCATCGTGAACGTGAGGCGGTCTGATGCCAGAGGGGCCCGAGATCAGGCGTGCAGCGGACAAAGTCGCGCGCAGACTCGTTGGAGGCGTGCTGACATCGATCAAGCTGCCATATCCCCCTATCTCGGAGTTTGATGGAGTCCTCGGGGATGCGAGCGTCGAGTCTGTCACTTCCCGTGGCAAGGCCCTCCTGATGAGGTTCGACAACGGGCTGACCCTATACAGCCACAGCCAGTTGTATGGGAGGTGGACGGTCAACAGGATCAGCACCAAGGTGAGATGGAACAGGTCGCTCAGGGCCGAATTCGTCTCAAAAGGCCATGCGGTGAGGCTATGGTCCGCGACGGACGTCGAAGTCATCCCCACGAAGGACGAGGAGGCCCACCCATACATCGCCAAACTGGGCCCCGACGTACTGGACGAAACAACGAGCCCGGATGTGATCAAGAACAGGTTGGAGAGCCCTCGGTTCAACGGTAGGAGCGCTGCCTCGCTGATGCTGGACCAGTCGTTCGTGGCCGGCCTCGGAAACTACCTGAGAAGCGAGATACTTCATCAGGCTGGTGTGCATCCCAAAACGAGGCCTAAGGACCTGGACTCAGAGAACATCACCAAGTGGGGATCGCTAACGAAAAGCATCAGCATCAGGTCATATGAGAGCAACGGGCTGACCGTGAGTGACGAGCTTGCTGGGGAGCGGAAGGAGATGGGTGAGCGGCGGCGATCGTACAGGCACTCGGCATTCTGCAGAAACGGGAAGGACTGTCATGTCTGCGGGGCCACTATCATTCGGATCAGGGTCTCAGGCAGACGCCTGGACATGTGTCCTAAATGCCAGGTGGAGTCCTGAAAGAAGATCTCTTCTGGCCTCTAAAACGGCGTGGACCCAGGAAATATTGGCCTTAATCCTGCGAGTTGCATGATGATTAAATGCCTGAGTGCAGTTTGCAGATCATGAGTAGAAACCTCACACCTATCATGCTTGTTGCTGGACCGCTGATGTTCATGGGTGCCTTCTTCCAATGGCCGATCACAAACGAGGTTGGCATGGAAGCTGTCAACCTGTTAGACGACAGGGGCTTGCTCATGCTTGCTGTAGGGGGCATCCTCGGCATGTCTCTGACATTCGCAGGGCTCCACCTCCTTTCCATGGACATGAAGAAGGGTGCTAATCGGTGCTCGACCCAACTGCTCAACATGGCAGACCTGTTCATCTTCGGCACCTTTGGTCTCTTCCTAGCGGGTCTAGGGGCCCAGGTGGCTGTGATCTTGACCATGACGGACACCAGCGCTGTGTTCGAAAGCGACGCAGCGCGTGAGGCAGTGGCCGTGACCGTGTACAACGCCGGCAATGGAATATGGGCGTTGACACCCGTTGTATGGGGCTTGGGGATGATCAGCATGGGCCTAGCCCACGTAGGTCTGAAGGTGCCCACAGACATGACAGAGGGCATGTTCTTCATGCTGATGCCAATCGGATTCGTGAACACGCTGCTGCCTCTGATACAGGATGGGGAGCAGGCTGAGCTCCAGATCGTCTTCCCGCTGACCATGCTGCTCTACATCGCACTGGGTGGGCTGATGCTCTCGGGGAATATCGAGGAGCCTGATGGGGAGTAAGGCGGTTAGCCTTCTCTTGACAATGCTTATCGGTGCCCTCGGTCGCAGGACTCTGTGAGGGGCCTGAATCCAATCACCCTAGCCATGTTGCTGATCGGCTCAACGGTCGCAGGGTGCATCGAGGTCGGTGAGCCAGACCTGGATGGGGACGTCCTTGTGATCGGGGACAGCCTCCTTGACTACCACGCCCCGGACGCCGATGTCGGCACGGTCGCCGGGGAGAGACTGGGCCTGGAGGTCGACATGCTCGCGAGTGGCGGGGCCTCCATGCTTGATCGCCATGGGATCGCGGACACCTATGTCGACGAGGGTCACGTCCTCGTCATCGCGAGTGGAGGTGGGAACGACCTGGAGGGCTGTGTTTGCGGTGACGACTGCTGGGGGGTGATCGACCTACTGATCTCTGAGAACGGCAGCGATGGCGCCATCCCCGATCTGGTACGCCGTATCCTCGACGACGGGGCATACGTCGCATGGGTGGGTTACATGCGCCCAATGGAGGATGCCGATGAGTACGCGGACTGCGGGGGGGAGGTCGACCTCTTGCGCGAGCGCCTCCAGCGCCTCGACGAGTCTGAGGATGGCATGATCTTTGTGGATGGCGCGCTGATCGGCACGGGTGTCGAGGAGGGCCTGTACGACCCAGATGGCTACCACCCATCGCCCGAGGGCTGCGCCGCACTGGGCGAGGAGGTCGCTCAACGCATTGACGATGCCTTTGGGCTGAGTGCCCTCGAGTGACCGTCCAGAGAACGTTTACCGAGAATGACCCGTGTCAAAAACATGCAGAAAACCCGTTCCACCTTGCTCGTGATACTGCTGATGACCGCCGCCCTCGCTGGGTGCATCAGCGAGGACACCTCGGACCTGGACACCCAAAACACAGAGCTCACCCAGACCATCGCAGAAAGGGACCTGGCGATCTCGGAGCTCGAGGCCAGCATACCCCTGATAGAGGAGCAGCGGGACGCGCTGCTTGCCCTGCTCAGCGACTCGCAGGAGTTCGCCAACCAGACGCTCGAGCTCGCCGAGGCGATGAACGAGACGATAGCCGCCCTCCACGTCATGCTTGGGGAGAACGCGACCCAGGTCCTGCAACTACAGATCGATGTACATGAATGGCAGCAGACGGCTGAGGGCAACCGCGCTGTCATTAATGGTGAACTGAGTGGCAACCCACCTGGGTCCATCCCCTCTATCATAATTTATAGTAAGCTCCGAAATGCTGATTTTCGGGAGCTTCGAATGAGTTACCTTCATTGGGTAGAGGGTAATTTTTCTGGGGCAAATATTCCGAGCGCTGATATCTATGAGGTCTCTTTCCTTAATGGGGATTTACAGGGTGTCGATTTTTCGTACACTGATTTCTCTGGTGTAGATATCATTGGTACGAGCTTACAGGGAGTCGATTTCAGAAGCGCCTTCCTCCGTAATGTGGATTTCGTGGACTCAGATCTCAATGGGGCTGATCTAACCGATCTTTCTCATCAGGGGGTAACATGGGCAAACACAATCTGTCCGGATGGAACCAACTCGGATGACAACGGTGGTACCTGCTGGAACAACATCTAGAGAAGCCACATCGCCTCTAAGATGTCGCCCCTCCTGCCGTCGGTATCCGGTGGGAGGAGCGTGAGGCCGTTATGGGCGACCATGCTGTGCATGTTGCCACTGCCCTGATGGGTGTGCGTGGTGGCGAGCAATCGACCGTCCTCGGACCTTATCCTGATTCTCCTCAGGCAGAGCTTCCCGGGCGCACCGGGGATGTCCTCCTCGAGGGTGACCGAGACCCTCTGACTGATCTTCGGCCCCATCTCCTCGTGGTATCCCAGGGACTTCGCGATCCACGGCGCAACGAGGACGTGGAAGACCACGAGGCTGCTCACGGGGTTGCCGGGTAGGCCGAAGAGCGGGGTCCCCCTCCATGTCCCGAAGAGTGGGGGGCCTCCGGGCCTGAGCCTCACCCTCCAGAAGGAGATCTCCCCCTCCTCCTCCATGATCCTGCGAACGAGGTCCCACTCGCCCATGCTGACGCCACCGCTGGTCAGGATGGCGTCACAGTCTGCGAGGGTGTTGAGCGTTGCCCTCAACTCATCCAGGGAGTCGTTGGCGGACTCGTGCCTCACGGCCTCGCAGCCCATGGCCTCGACCAGGGACGCGAGCGCGTGGGAGTTCGACTCGTAGATCTGTCCAGGCTTCAGCCTCAGCCCCGGCTGGACCAACTCGTCGCCCGTGGACAGGATGGCGATCCT
>TARA_B100000674_G_scaffold376977_1_pt1 | contig 11704 bp, 7 predicted proteins | sample TARA_B100000674 | Tara Oceans TARA_B100000674 (sample SAMEA2622759) | marine metagenome | biome: marine biome (ENVO:00000447); feature: surface water layer (ENVO:00002042); material: "saline water (ENVO:00002010), including plankton (ENVO:xxxxxxxx)" | depth 5 m
CTTTCTACATCATCTATTGAATACTTTTTTTTAGAAAACTTAACATTATCAATAAATTTTGTTTTCTTATCATAAGTTTTTTGTTCTTCTTGGCTTAAGTTAATTGCACCAGACTTAAGAATATCATAGAATCTATTGATTAATGGACGAAATTCATCCCAAAGTGAATTTGAAATTTTTCTTGGTAAATAACCAATTTTTTTCCACTCTTCTTGAATTACTTTTATTCTACTAGAATTTTCAGCAATTTTATTACCCTCAATAATTTTTTGAACCTCAATTATTAATGCTTTCTTCATTTCAATACTCTTCTTAAGTTCCTTTTTTTGATTTTTATAAAAATTATTTTTGCTTGTATTAAATTCTTTTGTAACTATTCTAAAATCATTCCAACATTTTTTATTCTTATTTCTCTGAAGGTTTTTGATACTTTGGAATTCATTTTTTAGTTTATCAAATTCTCTAATTTTATTTTGCCAATCAGAATGTGAATTTGGCTCAGACTTAACTAAATCTCTCATCTTAAAGATTACATCCTCTTTCTTTTTAAAGTTTTCTTGTTGAATATTTGAGATTTCTTTTTGAAAATTTTGTCTTTTGGCGTGTATTTTCTGAGAAGCTGCCTGAAACCTTTTCCATAGATCATCACTATGTTCTCTGGATACAGGGCCAAGTTCATTTTTCCAAAGTCTGTGAAGATCATTTAAATCTCTGGATGCTTTAACAATATCATCTATTTTATCAAGTTGTTCAGCCCTTTCAATAATTTTTACTTTCTCCTCATAATTGTGCTTAAAGTCAAGTTCTCTAAGATCTCTATTTAGATGAAGGAAATCATAAAATTTACTTACGTGGTGCCTGTAGGTTTCCCAAATATTGTTTCTTTCAGTAATTGGAACCTGTCCAGTATTATGCCATTCCTCCTTAAGTAATTTAAATTTTGAATATAGTTTATTAGGATTCTCATCTACAACAATAAGATTTTTAATTTTTTCAATTAGCTCTTGCCTTTTTTCTAAATTTTCTTTTTGATTTGAACTTAGATCTTTAAAATATCTTTTCTTCTTAAATGAGTAAGTTTTTAAAGTTTGAAAAAATAAAGATTTAGATTTTTTAAATTCATCTGTATCAGATTCAGATGATTTTATAGTTGAATTGATTTTTGATCTAAGTTCTTCAATATCTTTTCTTTTGTTAACCCAATCATCAGATTCAATATTTTCGATAAAATCAGAAACTAATTTATCTATGCCGGATTTTTTTGTTTTAGGTTTAGAATCTTTTTTTGAAGATCTTTTTTCTGACTTATCCCTGGTGACCTCATGACTAGCATACTGTTTCACCCATTCTTTGTATGCCTTAGTCCTTTTATCTTTAGGCATCTCAGGAATTTCATTGGAATCTGAAGTTTTTTGACCATATTTCTTTACCCATTCTTTGTATGCCTTGGTCCTTTTATCTTTAGGCATCTCAGGAACAATTTTCTTAACTAGATTTTCAGAATCCGATGAAGACTTTTTTGATATTGAATCTGAGTCTTTCATTTTTAGCTATTAAACGATAAATGTAACAAAAAAAATGTAAATCTATTTTATCGATTTTTCCCAAAGGTTCCAAGACTCATCGGCTTGAAATTTTAACATCTGGTATCCATTTACTGTCCTACATCCAATTTTTTTTCCTTTTTTCATAAATAAAGTTTCTTCAGGATTATAAACTAAGTCAAAAAAGATACTTCTGGTATTAATTAAATTATAAGGTAAATTAGGGGAATAATTAATGTTAGGATAAGTCCCAACAGGAGTGCAGTTCACAATTAGAACACTATTACTAAGTATATCTTTATTTATATCGCTATAGGATAAATAATTTTTTTTCTTTTGTCTTGACACAATTTTATATGGTATATTATTTTTATTACAGAAATATTGTACTGTTTTAGAAGCACCTCCCGATCCAAGAATAAGAACGTAATCAAAATTATCCAATCTATTAATTTCCAAAGTTTTTTTGAACCCAACAATATCAGTATTATATCCTATTTTTTTTTGATTCTCAAAACATATTGTGTTTACTGCTCCAATTTCACGAGCAAGATCATTAATTTCATCCAAGTAATTAATAATATTCTCTTTAAAAGGTATAGTCACATTAAGACCAAAAAGATTTTTTCTACCAAAGACTAAATTAACTTCATCAATTGATTCAATATCAAAATTTATGTACTCACAATTTGAAAGTCTCTCAATTGAATTAAATTTATCAGTAAAGTAGTTTCTTGAAAAAGAATAATCAATATTCCTTCCTATTAAACCAAATTGTTTTATATCTCTCAATGTTTGTTTGCAAATCTTTCCAATAAAACTACAAACAAAATACCAATAAAAATATAAAATAATGTTAGCCAGGTTTCTTCTATTGAAAAATTTGGAAAAAATAAAGAAACCTTGCCATTTATTGCCTCAGTCTTCCATGGCCAGACTCCTCTTAAGGACCCTGCAATAAATCCAACAATAACTGATATTGTTATTGATTTGTATCTTTTAAGAAGAGTACTTAAGATATTTGATAAAAAAATTAAACCGCAAACTGATCCAATGGTAAAAAAAAGTATAACCTTTAATAAATAAACCCTGTCAGCATCATAAACAAAATCAAAATTAAATGAGAATATATCAATTAAAGTAAAGTAAAGTGCATTAACTGAGTCAACCATTATCAAAGTATAACTTCCCATTAGTAGTAGAAGATATGAACCAGAAAGACCTGGCAAAATCATTCCTGATATTGCAATCATTCCGGAAATGAAAATTATAAGATTTGAATTTGTTACCTCAAAATTTTCTGCAAAACTAATTAAAATACCTATTGACAAACCAACTAAGATCCCAAAGGATGTCTTAATATTTAACCTTTCTAGCTGATAGTATATCACATAGAATGAGCCAAGAATCATACCAAAAAATAGTCCAAATACATATAGTTCGTAATCTTCTATTAGTCTATCTAGTATTAGTGAAACACTAAAAAAACTTGCAATAACACCTGAAAAAACAACAGTAAGAAATTTACCGTTAATTTCTTTATAAAAATCTTTAAATCCTCTAAAAAATAAAATTTTAAAAGATTTAAAATTTATTCTTTTAATAGAATTTATAAGGTCTTCGTAAATTCCTGTAATGAAAGCTACAGTTCCGCCAGAAACTCCAGGAATTTTATTAACTGCACCCATCGCAAGTCCCTTAAGAAAAAGAAATATGTATTTTCTCATTTCAAATTAATATAAGAAAATTCAGATAAGTAGTGCCTTATTATCCGTAAATTCAGGAAAATATTTACTAAGTTTTATAGGTATTTTAGAGGATTTACTTCCACTTTGATAAAAATATATTGCCTCGTTTAACTTCCCATCTTTCAGAAGACATCCGCTTATTGTGAAATCAAGAAAAGGTTTATTTGGAAAATATTTTTTTGCTCTTAAACTTAGTTTTAGTAACTCTGACCACTCTTCAATTTCTAAAATACATTTCAATAAACTCTTCCAAATTCTCCAAGACTGATTTTCTTGAATATCGATGATTTCTTTGTAATAGTTAATAGCTTCAATTCTGTTTCCAGCAGATATACTTGTAAGTGCGTTTAGCTCAATTATTTTTATGCTATTATGATTGTTATCTAAGGCTTTTTTAGAAAGATATCTAGACTGTCTTAAATTATTTTTTTTAAGATAAAATTTAATCAAATATACCCATGCCTTCTCATTACCAGGTTCTTCCCTCAATGCTTTTTTAATAAATTCAATAAATAGTTTCTTATTATTTAATTTTTTATAACATTTTGATATTCTGAAAAATATGTATGAGTTAGGTTCACTTAGTTGTATCGAAATTTTATAATTTTCAAGTGCATCTTTATATTTCTTAACTTTTTCTAGAATTTTTGCTTTTTCAATGTATGCTGAAACAAATTGATCATCAGAAATAATTGCAAAATCAAATGCTGAAACAGCTTCCTTTAATTTTCCTTGCTTTTTATATATTTTTCCAAGCTGATGCCATGCAATTTTTGAATATGGTCTTTTTTCAAGAACATTGCTAAGTTCACTTATAGATTCATCTATAAATCCTAAATTTTCATAGCAAAAAACTAAATTATAAAGAGATTGATAATCTTCATCATCATAATCTAGGCATTTTTTAAAAAATGGTATAGCGGATTCAAAATCTTCAATTAATAAGAATTCCATTGCAATCATATTCCAGATATCAATCTTATCATCTATAAATGAAAGAGCACTTTTAAGTATCTCAATTGCCTCTTCACTAAGATTATTTTTTGAATAAATAGTTGCTTTTTGGAGATAAACCTCTCTATTTTCAGGGTCTATTTCATGAACAAAGTTTAAAATTTCATATGCAGCATCATATTTTGAATTGAAAATTAATAATTCAGAGTTAAGCAACATTAGATCTACATTGTTTGGATGTTGATTTAATCCCATTTTTACTGCTCGATCAGCTAACTTATAGTTTGCTTGATCGATGTAGTAGTGAGAAATATTTATGAAATCATTTGAGTCAAAGTAAAAAACACTATTTGTTTTTAACATTTGCTCAAACTTAATAATAGAATTACTGTTGCTACTCAAGAATATTATTTTATTCTAAAGTACACATCTACTTAGATCATATTTAGTTGGATGCTAATTTATTTTCAACAAAATAATTAACAAGTTAGATTACTCTATTTCAACAATTTCTAATTCTTTGTCACTATCACTGAATAAATCAGATATCTTATTTGGCCTTTCTTTTTCTCTCCAAATAAAACCCGGAAGCTTCATTTCATTTTTAAGAATTTTATTTTCAGATGACACGTTACCATCAGGTGTTCTATAAAATGATACCTCAGATATTTCATTTTCAATAAATTTAATTAAAATTGAGCTTGCCAAAGTTTTGTTTAAACCGATTAATTCTGCTTCATCTGAATACATATAATAAAGTAAAGTACTATTCTTCTCAACGTAAACATTATCTAATTTTCCATCTGAAAAAAAACCATCTAATTTTTCTCCTTTAATTTGATTAAACCTATCATCGTACAATGAATCTTTTTGACTCATGAATACATTACCTCGAATAATTAGAGAATCCAATTCTTCTGTTTTAACATTTGATTTTAAAAATATTTGATCACCTGTTATTTGATTACCGCCAAACCAAATAATTGGATTAAGTTTATTTTTTTCCTCGTCAGTTATTGTCTTTAGGAATCTAGAACTTTTAGGTTTCTTTAATAGTTTAATTAATCCAGTTTCTTGGTTAAAATGTATTGAGTCAGATAGACCTCTAACATCTGATTTAAGAATTCTTACATCATAATACCCTTTTAAAATCTTCTTTTCGTCTGCACCTGTAATTGTAATTGTATCAGAGTGAATATAAAGTGAATCATTTTTAATTATATTAACCGCTAATGCATTTTTTGTAACAATAGCAGAATCTTTGTCTCTGAATATTTCTCCATAATGTCCAGTAATTATTGATTTATTTATTGTGTCATTAATTTTGACATTAAATGAAGCCGATGCATAAGATTTTTCATTTTCAAAAAATATACTGTCTCCGTTTATTATTTTTCCGTCATAATTAATAGTAGCATCTTCTCTAAAATATCCTCTTTGAAGATTAGTATCATAAAATCCATTTCTACAAAATATATTATAATCAATACCAGTAATTAAAGTTTTATCATTGAAGATAGCTTGATTGGTCTCAGTGAAATATTCTAATTCCTCAGAATTTACGTTATATTCTGGATTATCAATGGTTACATTAGACTTAAAAATATATTTCTTAGGCCCCATATAATATGTGCCTGAGTTACTTTCAAGAGTATTATCATTATCAACTATTTTGCCCTTTGAATTATAAAACGCAATATTTCTAGGTCTATCAAGATAGAGTGTGTCAGTTTCCAGCTTCATATCTGGTCTTGTTAGCTTAACGTTTCCGAATGCAATAGCCTTTTTTGTCTTTCCGTCATATTCGAGAAAATCTGAAGTTAGTAACAATGAATCACCTTGATTAAAATTTACCTCTCCATTTGCTTTAAATGAATTTTCATTAAAATAATAGTATGATACATCTGACTCTATCCTTGCACCGTCATGAAATAAAATAACTCTAAGATTTTTATCCTTTTGAAGAATATTAGCATCAGGATATTCTATAGAATTTCGAATTGACTTTCCCGCTTGAATAATTTCAACTGTTTTTTGTTCTTGGCTATATAATGAAGCAGAAATAAAAAAACAAATTAAAATTATATTTGCTTTCATTTATCTCTATAAATAGTTTGAATTCGATCTGGTCCAACTGAGATTAACTTTATAGGAACTTTGACAAAGGATTCAATGAAACTAATGTAATCTCTTAACTGTTTAGGAAGGGCATGTTCACTTTTTACTTGAGTAATATCTTGATCCCATCCATCAAATTCAATGTATTTTGGAATAACCTCTTTAGATTTTATATCGTAGGGGAAATAGCTAATCTCTTGATCATCAATTAAGTAAGATGTACAAACTTTTAATTTACCAATTGAGCTTAATACATCTGATTTCATAATGTTTAATTCAGTAACCCCATTAATTTGAACAGAATATTTTAAAGCTACAAGATCCAACCATCCGCATCTACGATCTCTACCAGTTGTTGCACCATACTCATGACCCACTTCTCTGATCCTTTCTCCAGTTGAATCACATAATTCTGTAGGAAACGGTCCAGATCCAACTCTGGTAGTATATGCTTTAAATATTCCAATAATATTTTTGATTCTATTTGGCGCTACACCTAAACCTGAACAAGCACCAGCTGCAGTAGTATTTGAAGAGGTTACATATGGATATGTTCCAAAGTCTATATCTAGCAATGAGCCTTGTGCACCTTCAGCTAATATTTTTTTTCCTTGCTCAAGAGAACTATTAAGGTAGGTCTCACTCTCAATCAGACTGAAAGACTTTAAACATTCAATACCATTAAAAAATTCTTTCTCCAATTGATCTAAACTTATATCAAGAGATTGATTGAAATTTGAAATAATATTCAGGTGTTTCTCCTTAAGACTATTGTATTTTAATTGCCACGAATCATCAATAATATCTCCTATTCTTATCCCATTTCTTCCTGTTTTATCCATATAAGTAGGTCCTATTCCCTTGAGTGTTGAGCCAATCTTTTTTTTCCCTTTTGATGCTTCAGATGCTGCATCTATAATTTTGTGAGTTGGCAATATTATGTGAGCTCTTTTGGAAATAAATAAATTTTTTCTAAGATCAATTTTATATTTATTTAGTCCTTCAATTTCTTTGAGGAAGATTCCGGGATCAATAACAACTCCATTTCCAATTAAATTAATAGAATCTTTATTGAAGATACCAGATGGAATTGTATGGAGAACATGTTTATTTCCGTCAAACTCTATTGTGTGTCCAGCATTAGGTCCTCCTTGAAATCTAGCAATAATATCATAATTAGAGGTTATTGCATCAACTATTTTACCTTTACCTTCATCTCCCCATTGAAGACCTAGTAATAGATCTAAAGACATATATTAACTATTTTTTCTTTTTAGTTGTAGCGTATAAATATAGTGAATGATCCTTAATATCAACATTAAATATTTCCTCAATATTATTTTTTATTGTCTGAATTCGAGGATCGCAAAACTCTTTAACCTCTCCCGTATCAGTAATAATTAAATGATCATGTTGATTGTTGAAGTAACACTTTTCATATTGAGAAAATGAATCACCAAATTGATGCTTCCTAACAAGACCACTTTCTAGAAGAAGCTCAATAGTATTGTATAGAGTTGCTCTACTAACCCTGTAGTTTTTTTTATTCATTTTTTCATAAAGAGAGTCAATATCAAAATGACCTTCAATGGAATATATTTCATTTAGTATACTAAATCTTTCAGGAGTTTTTCTGTGATTATGTTTATTTAGAAAGTTTGTAAAAACCTCTATAATTTCCTTGTTATTTTGCTTATTAATTTGGGCCATAAATTTTATTTTCTAGTAACTTTTTCAATTCCTTTTATTTCAGATAACCTTTTTAATAATTTATTCAAAATTACTTTATTTTTTACATCTACACTTATAACACCTGAAAAAGTCCCATCATTAGTTTCAAAGGAAATTCTATTCATATTAACATTCATTGAATTTGAAATTAGTGAGGTTATTTCATTTACAAGTCCAATATCATCAATTCCTGTAATCTCAATTTTTGCATTAAATTCGTTACTCTCTGAATCAATCCATGTAGCAGAAATTATTCTATAAGCATAATTAGACCTCAAAGCTATTGAGTTTGGGCAATTTTTAGAATGTACTTTAATACCTTCTTTAACTGATATGAATCCAAAAACATTATCTCCGGGTATTGGGCTGCAGCATGGAGCCATTGAATATTTCAACATTTCCTTTTCTTTTCCAAAAACAAGCTTATCAAACTTGATAAAATCTTCATTATCATCAGATTTTTGAGCTTTAGATGTTGTACCAGTAATTTTTCTTCTAATAAAACCTAAATAACTATTGTAATCATTAGCAAAGTTTTTAATTTTTTTATTATCTAAATCTCCAGTAGCGACATTATAAAAAAGATCATTACTCGCATTAATTTTAAAGAATTTCATCATTTGACCAGAGACTTTATCATTTAACTTGATCTTGAATTGTTTAAGCTTTCTCTTAAGAATTTCTTTACCATCTGAAGCAATTTTTTTCTTTTCATCATTTAATGATGATTTTATTTTAGATTTTGCTTTTGAAGTTTCAACAAAATTTAACCAGTTTCTATTAGGTTTAACATTTTCAGAAGTTATAATTTCAACTTGATCACCACTTTTAAGGGTGCGACTTAGGGGAACTAACTTACCGTTGACTCTTGCTCCCCTTGTTTTAATTCCAATATCAGTATGAACATGAAAAGCAAAATCTAATGCAGATGATCCGCTCTTCAAAGATTTTAAGTCTCCATTAGGAGTAAAAACGTAGATTTCCTTTGAATAAAAATTTAATTTAAAATCTTCAACAAAATCAATAGCATGTTCAGTATCATGATTCAAGACATCTTGAAGTTTGTTTAGCCAAAGATCAACTTCACTTTTTTTAGATTCATTATGTTTATAACCATAGTGTGCAGCGTAACCTTTTTCAGCAATTTCATCCATTCTCTCTGATCTAATCTGGATTTCTACCCATTTATTTTTTGGCCCAACTACAGTTAGATGAAGTGCCTCGTACCCATTATTTTTTGGAAGAGTAATCCAATCTCTAAGTCTAGTAGGGTTAGGTGTAAAGTGATCTGTAATTATAGAATATATTTTCCATGCTGCAAATTTTTCATTTTTTTGTATTGACTTATATATAATTCTAATTGCAAATCGATCATAAACCTCTTCAAATGATATATTTTTAGTTTTTATCTTATTGTAAATTGAGTATATAGACTTATGTCTTCCTTTGATCTGATATTTAATTTTTTGATTTACAAGACTCTCATTAATTAGTTTCTCAAAGGATTCAACATATTTTTCCTGATTTACCAAATCTTTGTCAATCTTATTTTTAATCAAATTATATTCTCTAGGTTCAAGAATCCTTAAGCTTAAATTTTCAAGCTCGTTTTTGATGTTATAAAGTCCAACTCGATGAGCAAGTGGAGCATAAATATATAAAGACTCAGATGCCATCTGATCTTGCTTTTCTTTTGAAAGAAAATCAATTGTTCGCATGTTATGAAGTCGATCAGCGGTTTTAATTAATATTACCCTTATATCACTGTGAAGAGTAAGTAACATTTTGCGATAATTTTCAGCCTGAACGGAATAATCTTCATTTTTCTTTAAAGTTGAAATTTTAGTCAACCCGTCAACAATCCTGGATATATCAGAACCAACTGTTTCATCTAAATCATCAAGTGTTACCTGGGTGTCTTCAACAGTATCATGAAGAATTGATGCAGCAATAGATATATAGTCTAATCCAATATCTTTAGCTACTATTTTGGCGACTTCAAGAGGATGATGGATATAAGGTTCTCCAGACTTTCTCATCTGACCATCATGACCATTAAATGCAATAACTAAGGATTCATGAATTATTCTTTTTTCTTTAGATGTTATTTTTTGATAACTACTATCAATAACATCATTAAATAATTCAGTTATTTCCTTTGGCAGTATTTTATTTTCAACTAACACTTGTAAATTTTGTTACTTAAATTTACAAATAATAATTCTTGATTTAAAGCTAATAATTTACTGAGAGCTCGAATATTTATTTGAGTATCTTCTCCAAAGTCTAGTTTGATGTGTTTCTAAGCTTATATTTCTTCCAGAAATAAATGCATGAGTAACATTATTAGATACAATATCTAATGCATCTCCCTTGGATATAAATAAGGTAGCACTTTTACCAATTTCAATAGAACCAAATTCATCGTCTATACCAAGAATTTTGGCAGGATTAATAGTTATTAAACTAAGGGCTTTCTCTTTGTTAATGCCATAGCTAGAAAAACTTCCCGCATAAAATGGTAAATTTCTTGTTAATACCCTATCAGAAGCTGTCCCTGTGGGGTCTATGCTTACAAGTATGTTGTTGTCTAGTAATTCTTTTGCAAGTCTAAATGTGTTTCTTGGATCAGCATCTTCAGAAGAGGGTAGTCTATATGGCTGTTTTAGAATAACTGGAATTTTATTTTCTTTAATAAAATTTATTTGATCCTTTGAACCTGTTCCACCAACAATAACAATTTTTTCAATTCCGTAATCTTTTAGAAAACTTACTCCATCAACAATCTCTTTCTCGTCATCTGCATTAAGGTAGACAGTTGTTGTTCCCTCAAAAACCCCCTTCATTGCCTTGCTTTTCAAGTTCATTGATTTTTTAGTATTCATGTTTGCAAATGACTTGTCAAAAAAATCTCTTACATTTTCAATTTGTGAACTATAATTCATGTTTCTCTTTAAACCTCTATCTTCTCCTAACCACCATCTTCCGAATGTATATGGGCTTGGCCAGTTAAGATGAATGCCTTGATCATACTTAATTGTAGCGTCCTCCCAATTCCACGCGTCCAACTGAACTACTGATGAACTACCTGAGATAATCCCACCATTAGGTGTAATTTGTGCAATAAGAACTCCATTAGGTCTCATACTTTCGACTGCTTTTGACTCTGCATTGTATGCTATTATACTTCTTACATTTGGTAGAAATGTACCGGATTCATCGTCATCTACAGACGCTCTCACAGCATCTACCTCAACTAGTCCTAAATTAGAGTTAAGAGCTATAATTCCAGGATAAATATGATGATTAGTAGCATTAATAATCGTATCGTATTTTGTTTTATTTATATTTAAAAAATTCTCAAGCTGCTGATTATTTGGTATTTCATTTGTTGAACTAATCAAATCAAATTTTCCATTTGTAAATCCAATTACACTATTTTTAATAAGTTCCCCATTACCTACATGTGTTGTTGCACCATATATTAGTATTGATTTTGATTGTTCAGGAGCAGGTGTTTGCTGGGCAAATAATAGGTTTAAAAATAGTATGTTAAAAAAAATAAACTTTTTCATATTAATGTATTTCAATAGTTTCACAATTAACTTC
>TARA_B100000674_G_scaffold238136_1_pt1 | contig 11683 bp, 8 predicted proteins | sample TARA_B100000674 | Tara Oceans TARA_B100000674 (sample SAMEA2622759) | marine metagenome | biome: marine biome (ENVO:00000447); feature: surface water layer (ENVO:00002042); material: "saline water (ENVO:00002010), including plankton (ENVO:xxxxxxxx)" | depth 5 m
CTATAGGCATGGTAAATATATTAACACGGATATATCATTATACGGCTTTTTATTAGTATGGGAATAGCAGGTAAAATGGCAGCGGACTATTTGGAGCCATGGTAAGCTAGTGATTTAAAGATGCATTGAATCACTTCGACCGGTTGGGGTCTTGTCCATGGTCATACGACATGGCAACCACCAGACATCGATTGTCCCCCAACACGCAAATCGAAGGTATATAAGAAATGATTTCTTCAGATAAATCGCATATGTCCTCGTTGGTGAATAGTCTTAACTATCGCCATTCTGGACGCACATACTCCACTTTACCGTATAATTTGGTTAAAAACGTCAAAATAAAGGTCCCAACGGTGACAAAAGACTGGCGTCATTTGGTGTATTCCTTGGACAAAAAGTATCTTCGTAACAATGCGCTCGGCTTTAATGAATTCAGTAGCAACAATGTAGGTGAAGCGAATTTCAAGGCATTTTCTTTCTTTGTGCAGATGGTCCATCGTATGCGAAAGAAGAGCAATAACGACAATTTTGCTTGCTTTCTGGAATGGGTAAAGTCGGACGACGATGATTACGTCAGTCACAGTGGTATTCGTTTACATGCGTTCGCCAATTACAAGGCAAACAAGCCATTGACCGCTATCTTAGATGAAATGTTTTTAGAGAATGAACATCGTGTGGAGAATCGCAAGGCGAAGAAGAATCGAATGGATCACGATGTATGGATTTCGATTACTTCGAAATACGAATATGCTCGTCAGGTGGCAGATGTCTATACGGGTACATTCGACGCAACGGACGACATTGATAAGAGTGACTATGCATCGGATCATAACAAGGCGAACCCATTGTTTGTGTTTCGTCTGGATTCTCAAGGGTTTCAGGTAGATAATGGGTGTGATCTACAGAATTCACCTTCGAATTATTATGACGACGAAGGGAATATCATTTTCCCGGACGAATCGCGTATCTATCGAATGATGCCAACGGATATTATGCCAGACAAGTTCTTCTACAAGTACTTGCCGGACTATTTCTTTACAAGAATAAAGTATCCAGACGCAATCATCTCTAACGAGACGGCAGACAGTATGGATGGTACTCCCGGTACATTTGACCTTACCATCGAGCCTCGATTGGAGAGAGATCGGTACGAGACATTCCTGAATGGAAAGTCAACGAAGCGTGTGGAAAACACATGGACATTTGTGACGGACGACAAGTCTGAGATCGTAGACCGTGTAAAGGAGAATTTTCTGGTGTACGAGCCAAAGGAAGACGAGGAACAGATTCCGAATCCCCACGGAACCCGCAAGTGGTTGATGTGTCAATCTAAAATGGACCATTTGACTCTCTATGGAGAAGCCCGTACAGCTGATTCCAGTCAAATTATCTCTCCTTTGATTCAGACTCTGTTGACAAACAAGCATTCGTTATCGGATCTCGATGTGCTAAAGATTCGCGCCGAGTACAAATTGGAATATGTGACAGATCGACGCATGTTTCAAGAGGAAATGATGAAGGAGTTCTGTGAGCGCGTATGGGATGACGAGGAAGCGGATGTCTCTGGTCCAGCGAGGTCTATCATCCTGTGGAAACAGCATACCAGAAACAATGATCAGATGAATTTCCAATTCGAAAAGCTGGACAAGAACATGAGTATCTTTGCTAATCGAGCAATCCGTATCATGGATTTCTATGACCGGCGTCTGTTTGTTTCGGCGGCTCACAAGACCTTGTTTCTGCTTCAGCATGCCAAGTACGACGCATATCGCACGGAAACGAACCTCCACTTCAACCAGATCTATACAGGGGAGGGCGCCACATCGAAATCATTCCTGTTTGAAAAGATGGAAGAGCAGTCCATCTTGGGTACAGTGGAGACATTGACATATCAAACGAAAAAGGCGGATGCTGTGGACGGGGATTTGATTGATGTGATTCAAGTCTTTAACGAGGCACCTCCGGGCATGTTTCTGACAAATAAGAATTCAGATGGTGAGGCGGAGGCTATGTTTAAAGAGAAATTGACTTCGCAGGTGGTCCGTTGTAAGGAGTTCTATCGTGATGAGAATACTGGTGAGAGAAAGAATCGTATCGCGAAATCTCAGTCCATCGGCGTGGTGATGGGCGCCACCAACGACAATCCTTCTACGTGTTCAGAGGCAATGGCTACTCGATTCTTTTGGGGTCAATTTGAGAAGGGTAGCAGTGGTCGATCGATTCAAGAATGTATGCGTGGCGAAAGAGATATGAAAACGGATAAGAATTCGATGATGACGAAAGACTTGGGCTTGGCATATGCAAAAGAGGAGCAGATGCGCGTATGGTTGGTCTTTAAGTTGATGTTTATGAAGGTATTGCACAAGCCAACATTGAAGGCGGCAGATATTGTCTACGATCGAATGTCTCGTAATTTGAAATTCAAGTACAAGGTGAACATTCCACCGCGTACGAAGGAGCGTTATGAGATTCTCTGTACGATATTTACCATTGTGAATGCCCTCGACATGGTATTCAATATAAAGGGAGGTCTTCATGCGGGCACTCCGGAGAAGGCAAATGTGTTTCATCCGATGCAGCTGTTGGACATTGAACCTTATTTGTATTGTACTGAAGAGATGGCAGTGTTTGCCTTTACTCATATTCAGGAAGAGTTTGTCAATCCAAACGAGTACAAGGTGTTGCAATCCTTGTGGTCGATTCACAAGAACAACTTGAAATATATGGAAGAAAAGCAGGCTTTGGATGATGGTACCAGTATAAAGGATTACAATTACTCGTATTGTCATCTGAATCGACTCCAGCGACTGCTGACAGAGATTGCCAACAACATGCCTGTGGAATCGGGTCGTATGTCGAAGCATAACATTGAAGCGTTGATGAATTCTTTAAAGGATCGTACAATTTCTGGGCGCGTCTATACAACGGACTATCAGAGAAAAGTGTACAACGACAACCAGCCTCAACCTGACCTGAATTCAGAGACGAAAAAGCAATTTGCAGTGATCTGTTCCATGGAAGGTACATTTGTTCATATGGATCTGTTTGATGATGTCCGAAGAAATGCTTATGTGGACAAGGTAAAGGAGTCGATAAAGACGTTGCAGCATCGATATTCATATCACTATAGAAATCATATGTTGGGTTCAAACATACGCGAGAAGTCTGTGGTAAAGTATCCCAATCTGTTTGATACTATTGAATTGAAACGTGGCGATTCGGTGATTAAGATGTCGAATCCACTTTATATGAATCGCTTGGCGCGAATCAATGATAATGTATCGGATGCGAATTTGAGCGATAAGCAAAAGTATCGTATGATTGTTATGAAAAATGATCTCACTGTTGCCGGTGCATTTACACATGCCAAGCTGTTAAAAATGAATGTCCGTGAGTTTGTGTCCAAGTATACAGAAAAGATGGTAAACCACGATCATCGGGAGGGTGCTTATCGGTATCCAGAGGATTATATTCGTATGTATAAAGAGATGGAAGACGAAGATGTCGAAGATCACGATGAGTTTGATTTCGATTTCGATTGTGAACCAGAAAGTAAACGCGCGAGACTAATTTAATTTAATATATAAAAAGATACATGTATATTAACATATGACTTCTAGAGAACCGGTAGAACCCTTTAAAAATACTCCGTATGTTGGACTTTTCCAATACGCATTGCTGCCCTCTGTCATACGGCAGAATCGTAACATCGGTTCTATTCTTTTGCCGGGGCACAATCCATATGTTGGATATTATAATCACTCACAGAAACCCATGTACATAGAAAGACAAACAAAAGATGCCTCGACACAGACAGATCCTGATGCTGCCATGGTTATTGGCGAAAAGGTCATGAAAGCATATGGCGACGATTATGTAATATTAATGAAATGAAACGGTTGTATGTGAGTATTTATAATCTGTAAATATATTTAAATGAAATATCTTTTTTTGATACTCCTATTTGCATATGGAGCGAATGCTCAGGAAAGTGATTGCGTATATGCATTGGTCGATTCAAATATTGCATCTCAAGGCACTATCGCTGACGCCACAGCATGTCAGACGTACGCAGATGAACTCAATGCAGGGGACAGTGGTAGTAGAACTGTCACAACAATTGGCAACGCCGGGTTTCCACAGGGTTGTATAGTTACTGATACGGGTTCAGCAGTGTACTTTAACACGGGGGCTAGTTCTTATGGAAATTGTAATGTACAAGGTGTGAAATGTGTTGAATTGGATTGCACTGTAACGGATTGTCGTGATCCAGATGCCAGTAACTACAATGCTCAAGCAGACACTGCCGATAACACATTGTGTCGTTATAATTATCTATGTCCAACGGGGACGCCTACCACAGGTGTGACCCCAGACAAGGACAATCGAGATTCTTGTCAATCGTGTAATACGAACTATGTACTGGATGGACAAGCTTGTAAAGAGGATATGAACAATAATGGGATAGCAGACGACGATGAAATTGAAGGGTGTATGACCGAGGGTGCGAACAATTACAATGCGAATGCGAATGTTGCCACTACCTGTACGTATGATTACACCTGTGATAGAGAAGGTTTCGATGCCAATCCATGTGGATGCGCAACCGAACCGAATCAAATTGAATGCTTGGGTAAGGATGATTATTATATTGCGCAGGACCCTACATTGAATCCAGAACTAGATTTGGTATGGCGAACCGAAGACATCGATTGTGGGGATGGTAATTTCGTGACATTAAGTCAGGACCCCGGATTGGATAAATTTGCCTGTATGGATTGCACAAAGACCGATGATACTGGTGGTCGATTGGGATTCTTAGTAGAGTATTCATCTTTAAGACAGCGAAACGGGAAATACGATCACGGCAGATGCTGTGTCAATGGACATCATAAGGTATGTCAACAGCTGTTGAATTCCTACAAGAGCAATTGTGTGGATACAGATAAGGGTCACGTCGATAATCGTGCTTGTGCTTGAGAATAGTTTTAAGTCTCTTTATATATACATGTCTTTTACAAATGAAATATCTATCCTATAAAAATAACTGTGAAGATGATCTATATGACAAGGGACATCTTATGACCAGAGAGTGTACCGCCGCCTAAAAAAAAAATTTATGTGCTATCCACTACAGTGAATACAAAATAAATGAAGTATTTATATCTGTACATATTTTATAAATGAAACTTGTTATTGGATTATCAATATTTTTATCCTTAACATCAGCGTTGGCAAATCAATGGGAAACCAAAGGTTCATCCTCTACTTCATTATGTGCAGACGATTATGAAGGTAATGTTGCTCAGTACTGGTATGATTCTAGTGACGACTATTATAAAAGGTACGAATTTAGGGTCAGCACAATGTTAGATATAAACCAATGTTCAGCTATCCTTATACAAGTCCTTAACGACAAGGCAGGCTGCTGGAAAACTGATTTTCCAGATAGAACTCAAACCACTTCCCTTGGCACTTACAACTATTATGTCTTAGCTGATACTCAGAACGGGGATGGATCATGTCCTGATTCTGGTTCTGAATATAAATCATTTGATGGGGAATCCAATGAGCCTTCCCAATCTAGTGATTATTACACGGAAACTGATTCTTCGTACTGTTCTTTGTGTAGTCAGAGCCAAATCTTTCCAGACGGCACTAACGTTCATACAGCAATTCAATTGTGTTACGGAGAACATTGTCCAGCACCGGAACCAGTTGTAGGCATGCTTTCGGACAATGAAGCAGCAGCTGGACAGACACCCTATTTATATTTCTACGGGTCAAATTTTGTGGATGATAGTACACTACCATACATCAAAATTATACCATCTGGTGGGTCTTGTGCTTCTGTTGATGGAACGTCAGATGCTTTAGGGACATGGGCAGCAGGTCAACTTTCGTATTCTTCCAATGCAGCTGCAACATTCCAATTGGCAGTTCCCAGCTGGTATGCAGCAACGACTGGTAATATAGTATGTGTATCTACTGAATCGGAAGGTACATATTCTAACTTAGCTAATGGAGAGGATACAATCGCCACAACATTTTCCCTTGGTAGCTGTACGGGTCAAGCAAATGGTTGTTCTCATTATTTCCCCGCTAAAATTTCATGCACTGAAGATAGCCATTGTGTAGGAGTTAAACCTATCGGTGAAGCTGCTGGTGCCTCGGATGCCGACACTACGTGTACATCATTTGCACATGAGTTTACTACGGACACCCACTCCTGTGGCGAATTGCTAGCTTTCGTCGTGTATGGTGGTGGATTCTGTTCCTCTACAGGAGCGGCATCCTTTGGTTCTGGAATTACTCAGGGTATGTGTGAGACAAATGGTGCAACTTGGAATGCACTTGATTTCACACCGGGTTTAGCACTCCTAGTACATGGTACTAAATGTGGAATTTGTACTGCAGATCTTAATACTGATACTCAAAGTGGCGCTACGGCATATCAGGTAACATCGAGCGATGCTGGATACGGTGGTTATACTGCTTCTGCTCCTGCTCCTGCTCCGGCACCAGCCCCCAGTGGAGCATCGTTTACTGTTCTTGCCGACCCCGGAAATTATTGTAAGAATTGGCGAACATTGAAATTGCCGTTTACGGGTACTAATTCAGAATGTCAAACCATATTGAGTACCGTTGTACAAAATGGTGGTTGGTGTGATCCGGGTGGAATTGATCCTAGAATCAACGAAAATTATCCTACACAATCAGATTGTGACCCTGCCATGACTGGACATACATGGAAACCACTTACTACATACAATGATAAATATTATGCTGTCATAGGGAATGGTGGTGGTACAATGTACTGTGGATTCTGCACGAATGATCAAATTGACTCTGGTACTACTGCTGGGTTGATTCATTATGAAGTTGTAGGTGCAACACCTTCACCAGATTTTTACGTTGCCGCTGATCCAGAAACAGATCCTTTACCTGATGCACAATGGCATACGGCGGATGTTGCTTGTGGCGATGGAAACTTCGTAACCTTGGGTACCAATGGAGATTTCATCTGCAAGTCATGCAATGGCGATAGTGAAAAAACTGGACAAGAATGCTTTTTATATGAGTTCACAAAAGAAAGAAGTGCGGGTGAAGGTGCAGGTGTACATCACGGCAGATGTTGTGTCAATGGACATCATAAAGTGTGCCAGCAGCTACTGGACTCGTATAAGACGAAATGTACGGATGATGAGAATGATAAAGGACATGACCAAAATAGAGAATGTTCTGCTTAAAAACTATAATTATACTTATTATTTTTATTTGATTTCCATAGCTTTTGTACCTCATCTACCCAGTGTGCCGTCCACGCCGAACGACTCAACAGGAAGAGGCACGTAGAAATGAACCACCAAAAGGCTTCGTATTTAAAGACAAACAGGGTAAAGAAAAGCCATTCTAGTATCTCAAATGTGTAATTCGGTGTGTTAATTCCGTATCGAAACAACACAAACCGTTCCTTCAAAAACTCTGGACGTAGATAGTTACCATAATATTTTCTGGTAGGGACATCAAACGCATAGCAATTCGCTTCGTCTGATCTCCATTGATCGTACAATATCTCAACGATTGCATTCAATACAAGACAAATAAAGGACAGGACAATAGGTATGGTATCGATAGCTTCGTAATCTTCGTCTATTTCATGGCACATCTTTCTAAAATTCATTCCAACGGGAACGAAAAAGAGAAGTCCGACGACAGGCAGCAGAATAGAGGTCTGTTTGGTACCATGTTTGGTAAGGACGACCTGAGACATGATTCCTCGCCAGATGAAATGCAATACCAAAAAGGTCAATGCCACCCAGCCTTTATTGGTATGTGGCAATTTCATGTGAAATCGACCTTGCTCAAACCATCCAAAAATGAGTCCTAATAAAACCAACCCATGCTGTAGACCCATTGCGACACGGGGGTCGATTTGCAATGGCAATGCAGACTTGGAGAATTTTCCATATGGTATTGGGACGATAACACTAACGATAAATGCAACGATAGAATATCCCAATATCCACAACGACAAGTACGGAAACATTTAATAAACTCGTATAATATATTTATATACATCATTTTTAATTATTATTGATATCTATTCTGAAAAGTAATCAATTTCGCGACTACCCATAATACTTGGTTCAAATACTCGTGTACGGTCGCGTTTCGATCCATATCTTTAAATTCGATCCATTCAATTGCCTTCTTGAAAATAAACTTCAAGGCGTCTTTATCCAAATGGAAATCACCACGAGGGACCCGATGCATAGAATGTCTTCTCAATTGAGGAATCCCTTTCTTGATCCACCTCAAGGTGTCGTAATCCACCAAATGTGCCAAATGAAACAACGGAGACGATCGGTAGAACGGTCTCACTAGTTGGAGATTCCATGCAAGGTAATCCTTCGTGTGGAATGCGTAGAATTGAGGATGATTTCCCACATCTTCAAAGAAATCACGCTCCATTTCAAACATCCTACGCATTTCTGCATCGGTTTTATATGTTTTATAATCTTCTTCATCAGACTCCGATGAAGAGGATGCCGAAACGGGATACGTGTACCAATACGCCATTATTGAACTTTCTCAGAGATTCCTTTCGGTTTTTCTTTGATAATTTGCTGTAACTTCTTGAAATAGTCTTGTAGGGGAGGTATTGTAAACGTTTGATCCAAATAAATTCCAACTAATATGCCGACTGTCAACCAGAACATTTAATGGGGAATCATATACTTAAATAGATGGATTCGCTAATCGTGTCAGCCCGAAGAGGTCCACCGTCGATTTCAAGGCTTGCCTCGACGTATTGGAATTGCGATTTAAAACCATCATATAGTGTGTCCCCCTGTAAATGATTTTTACTTTAAATCGGTATTTACAGTAGGTACACAGCACTAAATAATCTCCTATACGAAGACTACATGGTTCGTATTTTAATCGCTGTACATAGTGGTACTTGTCATTGTATTTCGTTTTGAATGCTATCTCCATGCTAAGTGCCTCTCGAACAAATAAAAAGGTGCCGATATATCTGCCAATGTCGTCTGGCATTAAATCACTTGCGGTCGCGCGCATGGATATCTGTACCCACCTGTATTTATATATATATAACCCATAGCAAAATGGAACTGCTTCGCTGCCCGTCTCCGGAAACGGTAACGTCTCACCTGACAAATTCTATACGAAGCAACCGTGTAAAGGATCACGTATGTCACTTTAACAAGTGCACGATTGTCAACTTAAAGGTAGAAATTCACAAGAACCCAAAGACCCAGAAATATGGCATACGGGCTCAGTACATGAAATCTCCTTCGTGGATCAATCAGAACACATTGGTAAAACGCATCTACAGCATCTACATATGCAACAATACCGGTAAAATACATCACTGTCACCAGAATTGCGATGGAGATCGTATGAACAATGAGGACAATTGTAAAGTATGTTGTATCTCTGGAATTCAGTACGCCGCAGACCCTGTACGCTCGTGGAAGATCACCTCACGGTGTGTCCCCACCATTACCGCCAACAAACAAGATCCTTACAAATATTCTAGAGACACCGAAGGAAGGGTCAAATTGTCAGGCGTCCACAATCTAAAGATGACACAATGCATTCTCATGGCAAAAGAATTTCTACAGAGGCTACTGTTTTCAAATGAACGCATGCGAAGCGAAAAGCATAAAGCCAACGAGAATAGAAAAGACGCCGAGAAAATTGTCAACAAATACAAACGGTACTGTGATAGGAATAATCAGCCAAAAGTATACACTCATATGCTAACCATGTACTTGAACCGTATGAACAAGAAGCCTATGTACACGAAGCTGTTGCTAAAGGACAAGGATAAAAAGCAAGAGATTATACAAGGGTTTACTAGTCAGATGATAGGGTATTGGAAGATGATACTTTACCGGACGAACCTCGGTCGAGAGATGGCATCTCTCTTTTCCTTTAAATCATTCGTCCCCGCGTGCCTGTACATCATGAAGGCGGGCATCATTATGAACGGCATCTATATCATTGAAAAGTCCCGTTATCTGGAAGCCGCCCTCCCCGAAGCCAATACATTGGATACATACAACATCTCCAAGCCGTCCTTTACACAAACCAAGAACAATATTCTCAAGGCAATACGAGAAACCATCGAAGCAAGATCTGCCACGCCGAGTGATTTAAAGGAATTTAGTGAGGTAGAGAGTAAGAAGGTAACTTATTAACTGAACAAGTATAAAAGATTGAATTCCATTGTAAAAATGTCTTTCTTAGGGAAAGGACTTCCCAATCTAGGGAATACCTGTTATATCAATTCGGTGTTACAATGTCTGCGGTATAGCAAACCATTTGTATTTTTATTAAAGGAATACGATGCAAAAGATCAAAAATTACTGATGCAAAACTTTATTGACTTGCTTTACGCAGGCGCTTCCAAAACGACACTCGCTTCATTTGTACATCAATTGGCAATGAACAATCCAGAATTCAAAATACTCCGCCAATGTGACGCACATGAACTCTATCTCTATTTGGTAGATACTCTTTACAGCAATAAAAATTTTAAATTTAACAACGTGTTTGAAGGATCCATGCAATCGACAGTCTCTTGCGACGTCTGTAACCACCATTCCATTACCAAAACACCCTTTATATCACTGTCGCTTCAAATGAAACAAAACGCGATTTCATCTGTTGCAGAACTATTGGATGAATTCTGTACACCAGAGGCACTTTCGGCACAGATTCAATGCGATGGATGTCAGAAGAAGATGCCCTCCACGCGAAAGATCGATATTTGCGATACGCCAGCTATTGTGGTCATCCATTTAAAGCGGTTTCAAGGATTGAGAAAGATCGACACTCCTGTTTATTTGGATAAAGATTTAACCATAGATAATAAACCATATATGTTGTATGCCGTGTGCAACCATTCAGGGGGAATCAATGGAGGGCATTACACCGCAGCTTGTAGAAAACGAGATGGTACGTGGATCATGTGCAACGACAACTTTATTACAGACATCAACTCGCTGCCGATACAATCTCCAGTGCCATATCTACTATTCTATCGTATAAATGATAAGAAAAATTAACTTATATGTATTTTATTTTTGAAATTTTGTATTCTCTAGTCATGAAAGTATGCCGAAACACTTCGCAACACATGATTTATATATTTACAATAACGTTTTCCTACGGATTTGTATTTTTTATGAAATTGATGCTTTTGATTATGGATCCAAATAAAAAGTATAAATACATCTGATTTTTTCTGGAAATGTCGGAGCTTTTAATTGACAACCCAAATCGTTTTGTACTATTCCCTATTAAATATGATAATCTTTTTCAGATGTATAAGAAAGCCGAGGCGTCGTTCTGGACAGCTGAGGAGATAGATATGAACGATGACGAGACGCATTGGAACAAGCTGACCTCAAAAGAACAAGAATTCATATTGAGAATCCTTGGATTTTTTGCTGCCTCAGATGGCATCGTCGTAGAGAATCTCATTTCGAGATTTGCGAGCGAAGTGCAAGTACCAGAGGCTCGCTGCTTCTATGGATTTCAGACGGCAATTGAAAATATCCATTCAGAAGTATATTCATTGATGATTCTCAAATTTGCCAAAACCGAAGAAAAACGCAATGAATTGTTTCGTGCCATTGAAAATCATCCA
>TARA_B100000674_G_scaffold91664_1_pt1 | contig 11681 bp, 11 predicted proteins | sample TARA_B100000674 | Tara Oceans TARA_B100000674 (sample SAMEA2622759) | marine metagenome | biome: marine biome (ENVO:00000447); feature: surface water layer (ENVO:00002042); material: "saline water (ENVO:00002010), including plankton (ENVO:xxxxxxxx)" | depth 5 m
AGATACAAGGGGCAAAAAATGGCAAACAGAATACCACTAGTAGTAGATACAACAGACGGCAATAAGATAAAAGAATTACCAAGCGGTGATAATCTTGATCTTACAAATTCGTCTTTGTTGAATGCCACAAGTGTACAAACACAAACACTTTCAATTGGTGGTACTGCATTTACAGGTTCATACACTGATTTAACGAACACACCTACAATACCAGCGGACATTTCTGATCTGACAGACACACAAGGTCTTTTAGGACAAGGTGGTGGAGGTGGTAGCACAATCATACAGGGTGGTGGTGGTCTAATCATCACAGCAGATGATTCTGTGCAGAGAACAATATTACCAGGCAACACACTACAAATTCAAGGTTCAGGTGATGTTAGTACAAGTTTTACAAATGTGGGTGGCACAGACACATTAACAATTTCTGTTTCACAAACTCAGGACAATAATACCACATACACATACACAGCAGTCGACGGTGTTGATGCAAATTCTAAAAGATTAAGACTTACAGACAGTAATAGTGCAACACAGGACGTTACTCTAGTGGCAGGTACAAATGTTGGCATCACTAGAAGTGGTAGCGAATTAACATTAACATCCACAGACACAGATACAAGTTATGGATTGAACAGTGCCACAGACGGTGATGGTGATGTTGTAATGAGATTAACAAGTTCAGGTGGTGCAACTGATGATGTTAAAGTTACTCCAGGCACAAATATATCTGTCACAAGAACAAATGATACAAGTTTTGTAATAAACAACACACAAACTTTACCAAATACATTTGGAAGATTTATAGTTGGGGTATCTAATGTAGATGCCACTTCAACAGCAGATGCATTGACACTTAACGCAGGCTCTGGTATTTCACTTACACCAAATGTTGCAAACAGAACGGTGCAAATAGACAATACTTTTGTCGATCAAAATTTATTCCAATCTGTTTCTGCTGATTCAGGTTCAAGAACAGCACAGAATACCACAGACAGTTTAAGCATCATTGGTGGTACAGGTATAACAACATCTATAACAAACAATGTTTTAACTGTTGAATATGTTGGTGCGTCAGGTGGAGCACAAAATAATTTCGAAACTGTGGCAGTTGGAACTCCATCAGTAAACGTAGAATTAGTTGCTGATAGTCCAAACGATATATTATACATTGGAGGAGCAGGACACATTTCTGTTTCTGCAACAGGGTCAGGCGCAGGTTCAACAACAGATCAGATAACAATAGGTTCCTCAATCACAGCATTGTTCACAAGTGTTGATGGTGATACAGGAACAAAAACTGCAACAGGCTTGACAGAAACCTTAAAAGTTGTGGGTGGTGCAGAAATTTCAACGGCAGTTAATGGTTCAGGAGAACTTGTAATTGACTACACAGGTGCAGGTCTGGCAACTGCTGATAACTTTGCGTACAAAACAATTACAATTACAACAGGTGGTGGAGTTCAAGCAAGTACCAATGTAGATACTCTTAATATTGCACCTGGCACAGGTGTAAGTATTACTGGCAATGCGGCAACTGATACAATATCATTTGAAAACACTGCTCCAAATGTTGATCAAAACATTTTCTTAAATGTATTAGCAGGTGGACAAACAATCACAGCAGATACACCTACAGACACTTTGGCTTTTGTGGCTGGTACAGGAATCAGTGTATTAGGAAATGCCACAAGTGATGAAATAACAATCACAAACAGTGCTCCTAATGTTGATCAGAATTTGTTTGGTTCAATTGCGGTAAGTGGACAAGCCAGTGTAACACCAGACAGCACTGCCACAGCATTAAGTTTATTAAGTGGTGGTGGAATAACATTTACAACAAACAATACAAACAAATCTATCACATTAACTAACTCATCACCAAACGTTGATCAGAATATTTTTGCTCAAATGGCTGTTAGCGGACAACCTACAATAACAACAGCAAGTACAAATGAGGTGTTAACTTTTGTGGCAGGAACAAATGTAAGTTTAACAACAGATAATACAACAAAAGAAATCACAATCAATTCAACAGCATCAGGTGGTAATCAAAATTTATTCTCAGAAATTGCTGTCACAGGTGGTGGGTCAAACATTGTAGCAGATTCAAACACTGACACACTTACTTTCACAGCAGGAACAGGTATAAGCATCAATGCTAATCCAACTACTGATACAATTTCAATTACAAACACATCACCAAACGTAAATCAGAACTTGTTTGAAACTTTCAATGGCGATTCAGGTTCATATGTTGCGGCGGCGGCGACTGATGAATTTAACATTGTGGGTGGCACAGACATTTCAACAAGCATTACAGGTTCAACATTAACCATCAACTACACAGGTTCAGGTGGCGGTGGTGGTGGAACACCTGGTGGTAACAACACAGAAGTTCAGTTTAACAATAGCGGATCATTTGGTGGAGATTCAGACTTCACTTACAACAGCACAACAAACACATTACAGGTTCAAAACGTGGTGGCGAACAGTATTGCTCCACCTAATAGTTTGGTCGGAACTTATTCTATAACTTCTCCAACCACAATCACTTTAAATGCGGCAAGTGGAGCAGGTGAAGTTAAATCAGAAGTACCTTTTAAATTAGTATCTAAGACAGTAACACAATTAGGAAGTTTATCAGCATCTGCTGGAACAATGGTGTATTGTACTGACGAATCAGGCGGTGCTATACCGGCTTTCTACGATGGAGCAAATTGGAGAAGAGTCAGTGACAGAGCCATTGTCTCTTAAAGATAGATGAGTGATTTACAAGAAAACAACAAACAACCTGAAACAGTATCTACAAAAGATCAAAATGAACTAGTAGAAATTCTAGTTACTACAAATGAAGGAGTCGACTTTCACATTATTCATGATGAATTGTGCAGAGATACTGCTAACGACGACTCAGTAGATTCCAACATTGTACCAGATAGGGTATGTGAATGTGTTGCTGAATATCCTAACAATGACAGGGTCACAAGTTATAAGTTGAGTAGAGCAGAAGCAACCAAACTAAAAAATGATCCAAGAATATTCAGTGTTGATGATCCTTCAGAGGATAGGATAGAAAAAGATGCTGTTCAAGATGGAGATTTCAACAGGATTGATAACAGTAACACAGGTCAACAGGAAAATTGGGGATTGTTATGTCACACAAATAAAGACAACAACATTTATCAAGCAAATGAATCTGATCCAGGTGGTACTTATGATTATGTGTTGGATGGTACAGGTGTAGATGTTGTAATAATAGATTCAGGTATTGAACCAGATCATCCAGAGTTTCAAGATGCCAACGGAGTCAGTAGAGTTAAAGAAGTCAATTGGTCCACGATATCTGGTGTCAGTTTTACCCAAAGTGCTAATCATTACAGAGACCATGACGGACATGGCACTCACGTGGCAGGCACCGTGGCTGGAAAAACATTTGGTTGGGCCAAGAATGCAGACATCTATGCAATGAAATTGGCAGGACTGGAAGGTCAAAACGATTCAGGCACAGGAATTAGTATTTCAAACTGTTTCAATGCTTTAAAAGATTGGCACAACAAAAAGAATAATCCATCTGATCCTGCATACACAGGAAGACCTACAGTGGTTAATATGAGTTTTGGGTTTACGACTAGTGTTACTCAAATAGATAATACAATTTATATTAATGGTTTTGCAGTTACAGGTGGAACATACAGGGGCACAGGTCATTCTGTGAGTAATAGAATTGATCTTTGGGAACAGTATGGATTTCAAGGAAGATTTTTTTCTAGGGGACTTGCTGTGAACAATACCTATGACACATTAGTTGGACAACTTGCAGATGCTGGTATTCATATTTGCATAGCCGCTGGTAATAATGCCTACAAAATAGATGTGTTTGGCGGCAATGACTATGACAACAATTTAACAACAGCAATTAACACATATCCTTATCATAAAGGTGCAACTCCAAGACTTGGAACAAACGGAGACAAACCAGGTTTTATGGTTGGTTGGCTGAACAATGCAGATTACAGCACAGGACTTTATGCAAAAAGTCAATCAAGTTGTTGTGGTCCTCAGGTTAATATGTATTGCTCTGGACAGGCTATAATGTCGGCAATGCCTAGAAATGCAGATGCACAAGCAGAGAATAGTGCTGAAAATTACTTTGGTAATTCTACATACAAGCAGAAAAAAATTCAAGGCACATCAATGGCTTCACCTCAGATGGCTGGAATGGTTGCTTGTCTTTTACAAGCACATCCAGACTGGTCACCGGCACAGGCACAAAAATGGTTTGAATCAAATGCTTCAACTAACATCTATACAAGTGGTTCATCAGATGATTGGGAGCATCAAGTTTCAGGTGCTGATTGGCCTTTTAATGCAGGCATTTTAAGAACATTGTGGGGATCAACACCAAGGGTGGCTTATTTTGCAATGAAAGGTGATAAGCCTTTTAACATAGGATAAATACAGTTATGGTACAGAGCACAATCAATATTGGAACACTAGCAAACGATGGCACAGGTGACGATTTAAGAGAAGCCTTTATTAAAGTTAATAATAACTTTAACGAATTATATCTAAGAACACCGGAAAGCACAACTGCTTCAAACAAGTTGCCAGATGATGCCACAACTGCTGGAGTATTTGCGGACAAAACAAACGACAATTTAAATTTTAAAAGTTTAAAAGCAGGTCCAAACATTTCACTCAGTAATGATGCCAATCAAATAACAATAACTTCATCAGGAATTGTAACAATCTTTCTTAGCACACAGAATGGATCATTAAATCCAATCGGTGCACAAGGCAATGTAACATTCACAGGCACAGGTGGAACAAGAACATCTGGTGCAGGCACAACATTGACCATAGACAGTCAGTTAGCAAATGAAACAACACCAACATTAGGTGCCGATCTAAATGGTGGTGGCTTTGATATCACAAATGTTGGCACAGTCACAGCAACTAATTTTAATGGTTTATTGAAATCCAAAGACATAGCAGATCTAGATAGTTTAATTGGCTTTGACTTTGGTAACATGGATGGTAATATCAACAACATTTTAGAGTGGGTAGAATCATTTAATCCAGTTAATATGGGTAGTTTTACTGCACCTTCTACGAAGTCAATAAACTTAGGTTCCATCTAATCCACTTTTTACATCCAGATAAATATCTATATCATGCATGATTTATGGACAGTACAAACAGGACACAATCTCGGCACATTTCAGGAAAAGGTGCCTACAACCATTGCATTACCAATCAGTGGAGCAGACACAATTCAAAAAATAGCAGGCACAATACCACCTGGATTGAGATTAGAAGGGTCCAACCTTACAGGTACACCTTTTCAGGTTAGCAGATCAACACAATACGAATTTTGTTTAAGAGCGAAACATGATACAGGTATTCAAGATAGAACTTTCACAGTCAACATAGAAGGCCCAGACGCACCTACGTGGATTACTCCATCAGGTCTATTGCCAGTAGGCGGTAGTAGCCAATTGTTTATATTGGACAGTGCATATGTTGACTATCAATTACAAGCCATAGATGCAGATTTAAGTGCAAACACAACACTAGAATATTATATTCCTGAAGGCAGTGGCACATTGCCGCCAGGACTAACACTGTCAAGCACAGGAAAAATATCTGGATTGGTTGATCCAATACTTGCCCTGGACATAATTTCTAGCACAGGTTACTATGATTCGAATGACTATGCGTCTGCGCCATTTGATTTCGGCTTATCCGGTTCTGTGGCTAATCAAAGTTTTTATTTCGATATAAAGGAATTCCAAGATTTATACAATCAAGGAGTGACGACTCGTAATCAAAGAAAACTTAATAGATATTATTCTTTCACTGTTAATGTAACAGATGGAGATTCAACAACAAGCAGAGACTTTCAAATATTTGTTGTAGGTGATGATTTTTTAAGAGCAGACAATACAATTATGCAGGTGGGTACGGGTGTATTCACATCAGATGGAACATTTTTAAGAAATCCACAATGGCTGACACCAGCAGATTTAGGTTTTAAAAGAGCAAACAATTATGTCACAATATATTTAGAACTGTATGATCCAAACACGATACCAGGTCAAGTAAATTATATTTTAGAAAGAAAAAATGATGACAACACTGACAGCAGATTGCCTAAAGGAACATCTTTAGATTCAGCAACTGGTGAAATTGCCGGCAGAGTACCATACCAACCTGCAATCACAGAAGAATATAAATTCACAGTCACAGCAATAAGGTCAGGCACAGAATCAGATTTGGTCACTGTTAGTATTTTTCCATTTGAAGATACTCAACAAGGTTTAGATCAAGTAAAAATTGTAAAACTTTCCACAGATCCAAATGATGGATTAGATGATTTACAAAGTTTGGTTAACAAAAAAATTACAATTAATAAAACTGAATACACAATATCAGGTGTTGATGGATCTGATCAAAGATTTGATGTGTTAACTTTAAGTTCTGCTTTAGTTAGCAATGATTTATTAGTGTACACAGGAACAGTGTATGAACCTGTGCCATATAGAAATGGTATACAAAATACAATCACAAGAGCAAATAATGAAATTTTTGTTTACAATAGAGTTGACAGAGACAAATACAAAACAAGAACATTAAGAATTAACAATGTTGATTACGTGATAGATGATATTCAAACTATTTTAAGTGAAGGTCAACCACAGGATCAAGGCATAGCCAACGCCACAGCACTGGAAAAATTGGTTTTAAATATTCCATTGCAATCAGGATTTGTTAACGAACAGAACATAAGCATAGGTGCATTTAAAAATGAAGTGACCACAATAGACATACTATTAAAAAGTACAGACACAGAACCAAGAAAGAGCAAAACATTCACAGTAAAAGTTCTAGGTGAAGTGGATAGCACCATCACATGGAACACTGCTTCAGCATTAGGTACTCTTAAAGCAAATCTAATGAGCCATTTAAAATTAGATGCAACAAGCACTGTCCCAGATGCTAAAATGAAATACTTTTTGATCAGCGGAACTCTACCTCCAGGATTAAGTTTAACAATTAATGGCGAAATTATAGGTAAAATTAGATTGTATCCTGACGGAACTTTACCAGGTATTACATCAATTGACAATGGAAGTTTTACTTTAGACGGTGGCACAACAACAATAGATGAAAGTTATTCATTCACAGTCAGAGCACAAGATAGATTTGGATTCAGTTCTGTGCAAAGGACATTTACAATAGGAGTGCAAAAGACGACTACACTTGAATTTACTGACTTGTTTGCACGTCCTTTTCTAAAACAAAGTCAAAGGGAATTGTTTAAAGATTTTATTAGTAATCCAAATATTTTTGATCCAGAAAAAATTTATAGACCAACAGATAAAAACTTTGGATTGCAAAAGGATTTAAAAATGCTCATGTATTCAGGAATAGAAAAGAAAAATGTAGCAAATTATGTTACGGCTGTCGCTAGTAATCATAAAAGAAAAAGATATAATTTTGGTTCAATTAAAGTTGCTCAAGCAAAATATGAAGGCACAAACACAGTGGCGTATGATGTGGTTTATGCAGAAGTTATAGATCCTGCAGATAGCACTACAGGAAATACTAAACAAAAATTAGATTTAAGAGCATTAGAAAAGGTACGTGTGAATCAAACGCAACTTGAAGTTACAGATGACAGCACCAAATTAAATGTAGGTGGCAGTGTCTACACAATATTTTTCCAAGGCGACACAAAGGCACAGGTATCTGCTGTTGGAACTAGTCTAGAAGTTTTAACACGTACAGGCAGACTATTGATAGATGTGCCGAACGGCAAATTATTTGTTGATATGCAGAACGGTCCTGATCTTTTAGTAGGCACAGTAGAGCAATTGAATGCTGACCCTTTCAGATTTAGACCTAAAGGAGATGTTATCAAAGTTGATAGCAACCTATTAGATGCGAGTGTTACTGATGATGACTTAAGATACGTAAGCAATATTACCAATATGAGAGCAAAAGTAAAAGCACTAGGCACAACTGAAGGAGGTCTATTACCACTGTGGATGCGTACAGCACAAACAGGAAGTCTTTCTGCTTTAGGATATGTACCTTCAGTGCCACTTTGTTATTGCAAACCAGGTGAAGGAGAAAGTATAGCATTGGCTATCAAAAACAGCAATTTTGATATGAAAAATATTAATTTTGAATTAGATAGATACATTGTAGACGGTACAGCAGGGAATAACACTGAACAATATGTGCTCTTTCCTAACTATCACTATAACATATAACATAAATAACAGTAGGATATAAATTATGGCAAGCACAATAGACGATACAAGCATAGACGCAACATTTCCAGTGGCTGGACAGGACAATAATAGCCAAGGATTTAGAGATAATTTTAATACAATTAAAACAAACTTTGTTGCGGCGAAATCAGAAATAAGCACACTACAAACAAACTCAGCAAAATTGAATGCAAACAATAATTTTTCTGGAAATGAAATAAGTGGCGCATTATTCAAAACAAACTTTACAAAACATCATGAGATGGGTTCAGTGACAACTGATCAAAACATCAGTGTTGCTAATGGAAACTTCCAAACAATTACTGTTGGTTCAAATGTTACATTAACACTTTCAGATTTTAGTAATCAAAATAATGCTTTTGAAAGTGTGGTTGTTTCTATTCTTAAGTCAGGTGGAGATAGAACAATTACATGGGCAGTAAACGGTGGCTCGTTAAAACAAGATGCTGGTATGCCTGATCCATTTATAGCAGACAGTACAACTAATCCAAGAGTGGTTGAATTTTTTAGTTACGATAAAGGTGTGACTGTATTTGCTAGATATGTAGGTCAATTTTCGTAATATGTTATGTTTCATCCTTTCACAAAAGACCTGAAAGACGTTCCAACAGCAGAAATAGAAAAAAAGTTACAGGAGTTAAGAACCAAATATCTTAAGGCTCGTAATCCTGAAATCCAAAAACAGTTAAACTTTTTTATTGTAGACTTTCAAGAAGAATTGAAAATGCGTTGGTACAAAGAACAACAAGAACTGCAAAAAAATTCTGGAAAAGATCTTGACAATTTAATTAATGTCGAGTAATATATAGAATGCAAAAAATAAATACAGCACAAAAAATACATCAAGTTAAATCTGGTAGAAAGAAATTTAAACGCAAATTGGTATCCAAATTAAAAGCCAAAGCAAGAAGATCATTGACTTATTAGTCAAAATCAGTTACAATTACATATGCAGATTGATTCTTTAGGATTGCCGAAGTATGGCACACAGGATTTAATGGATCTTGTGTACAAAGGTAAATTGGACACTTTGTTCAAAGTGTATGCAGAAAAGAATGAAGAAACCACGCAGTTCAACAGTGCTGTGAAAGAATCCGGACAAGGACCAGCAATAAAATTTTATGAACAACTAGATATTGGCAGAGAAGAGTTTGATAAACTTTTGCAAACAGAATGGTTTATGCCAAATAGTTTTAAAAACTTTGATATTGAAAAATATATAGATCAGATGTGTCCAAATATAGAAGCAAATAAACAAAGAGTAAAAGATGAATTAGATGCTTTTAAGAAGATGGACATGATGAATTTGTTAAAATTTCTACACTTTTTGGTAACATTTATGAAACAAAACAAAATTGTATGGGGTGTAGGCAGAGGCAGTTCGGTAGCAAGTTATGTATTATTCCTATTAGGAGTACATAAAATTGATTCTATTCAATATGGCTTAGACTGGAGAGAGTTCCTTAGATAAATACATACATAATAGGAGAACAACTAATGGCGGTTAAACAAACAGGCAGAAGAACATACAAAACCATGCAGGGTAAAAACGTTGACATGGATCTTTTAAGAAAACGTAATGAATTAACTCAAGCAGTTGGCAATGCCAAAGTAAATGCTAGAGGTGATGAATTAGGCCCAGGTGGCAAAATTATCAAAAAAAGAGAAGAAGTTCTTGCTGACTACTACAGAGACAATCCAACCAAAGTTCCTTCAAGAAACAAAGCAGATGCACCAGTAGAAGAAACTGTTGTAGAAGCACCAGTAGAAGAAACTACAAAAGATGATTGGGTTGAAGACGCAGACGGAAATTTTGTAAAAAAAGATAGCGAATAATGTCCACTGTTAGAGTCTACCAAGCAGAAGAACTCAGACCAATTCATGATAGAGTACTTGTAACCGAAATGGAATTCGGTGAACAGAAAACTGCTGGCGGAATCATAATGCCAGGTGATGATGGTATCGCAAGAGGTATTCATCCTAGATGGGGTAAAGTAATTGCCAAAGGTCATGAAAACACAGATGATTATGAGGTCGGCGATTGGATTCTAGTTGAACATGGAAGATGGACTAGAGGAATCACATTAGAAAATTCAAAAGGCAAAGTGGTTGTAAGAGCGGTAGAAGCCGAATCAGTTTTGGGAACTTCAAAAGAAAAACCGACTGATGCAATTACCAGAAAAACGGATTCAAATCAAACTGCATTAGCAGAATAATTCTTGACAAATTAAACAATACATCATATACTTAAGATATGAGAATTCCAGAAATACGAAGCAAAGGACTGAACACTACTGGACTGACAGGTATTGTGTTAATGACTCTACATTTGACTAATATGATTAATGGTTGGTGGTGGATCCCGCTTTATATTATTTTGATATTAAGTGGTATAGGTCAAGAATATTATAGGAAAGATTAATGTATAAACCATTGCCTAACGGAATCACAATTAAAGAGTCTAATGTGCAAGGCCTAGGCGTATTTGCCACAAAAGATTTTGATGCAGATGTTATATTGGGTATTGTGCATATTCTAAATAAAAATTTTCCGCATGGTGCGATCAGAACTGCCTTAGGAGCATTTTACAATCATTCAGATGATCCTAATTGTAAAAATGTTGCAGGCTTTTGGCATCAATTACCTGTAAAATATTTAATGACTTGTAAACCAATCAAAGCAGGTGAAGAACTTACTGCCAAATATAGTTTATACGATGACTTCAACGATAATAATTAGAAGGGAAAAATAATGGGTCCACTCTTGACAGCAATAGCAATAACAACTATAATAGTAATTGCAATATTATATTGGGTACCAATAGTATGAAAAAATTTTTACTTTTTATTGAACGCATTCCATTACTACACGCACCAGGATATTTCCTTGCAGGAGTTGGATTGATCTTATTAATATTGACTTTTGTGTTATGAAATATTTGAGTGATTTAAAAAAATTTATCCGTAATGAAGAGTTATTAACAAGAAGACTTATTGTAAAAAACTCACGTAAAAATGACTACAATGATATAAAAAGACAGTTGCATGATATGAAACTAAAAGAAAAAAGAGAAAGATATCTTAGAAATAATTATCCTTCGGTCAAACTGGCTTACGACAAATATAGATTAACAATGGATTTGGTAGAGAAAAAATGAAAGAACTTTGGGTAGAAAAATATCGTCCTAAGACAATAGATGAATATGTGTTTAGAGATGAACAACAAAGAAAGCAAGTGCAACAATGGATTAAAGAAAAAACTATACCACACTTGTTATTCAGTGGTAATGCTGGTATAGGTAAAACAACATTGGCTAAAGTATTGTTCAATGAGTTAGAAGTGAATGATCTAGATATATTAGAAATAAATGCAAGTAGA
>TARA_B100000674_G_scaffold116748_1_pt1 | contig 11665 bp, 9 predicted proteins | sample TARA_B100000674 | Tara Oceans TARA_B100000674 (sample SAMEA2622759) | marine metagenome | biome: marine biome (ENVO:00000447); feature: surface water layer (ENVO:00002042); material: "saline water (ENVO:00002010), including plankton (ENVO:xxxxxxxx)" | depth 5 m
CATAAATGATGATTTGGACTGGTCTAAAATTAAATTTAATTTGATATCAATTAGCTCTGAGGAAACTAATAACAATACCAATCTTATAAAAATATTTGTTAATGAAAATGAAGAATTTACCAACTCCGATTTTGATGTTCAATTAGGAAATAATGATTTAATCATAGGAGGAAAAGTTAATTCTTCATTGACGCAAGCCTCAAATTTTTGGACTGGATATTTTGATGAAATAAGACTTTGGAATGAGGCTTTAACGTCTGATGAAATAGGTTTTCATTTTTCAACACCTGAGAAGTTAATCACATCAACAGATAATGCAGAAACTGATATTATTGAAGGTAGTTATGAAGATCCACGAATATGTAATCTAGTTGGCTTGTGGCGGTTTAATTACAACAATCCAACATCAAATATATTTGATGAATCTTGTTTGGAATTAAACCTTCTTTCACAAAATGCCATTAATCCCCCAGGATGTGCTTGCAGTGATATTAATGGAGTAATTTATACTCTTCCAGGTAATAGTGTTGGGTTCTCAAAAATTAGTCTTTAAAAAATAATTGCATTGATTATTTAATTTCTAATAATAAATTTTAGCTCTTATAGGGCCCTTAGCTCAGTTGGTTAGAGCAGCGGACTCATAATCCGTTGGTCCCAGGTTCGAGTCCTGGAGGGCCCACAGCTAATATAAAACCCCCTGCCATGGGGGTTTTATATTATTTATCAAAAGGACAATCGTGGATAAAAAAACTATAATTGATGGTGAACATGTTTATTGCCTTTCTTCTAGTGAAGCAAAAATGCTTTATGAACATATTAATGGCTACTTAAATACTGAAGTAGTTATTAATGAAAATGATATAATAATTGATATTGGGGCGAATATTGGAATTTTTGGTATTAAACTTTCAAAGCTATTTAATAATAAAATTACAATTTTGTCATTTGAACCAATTAAAGACATTTATAATGTTTTAAAAAAAAACTCACTTTTAACTCGAAATAAAAACTTTAAAGTTTTTGAATGTGGTATTTCAAATAAAAATGAACAGGCCAATTTTACTTATTATCCAAATAGTCCAGCTCTATCAACTGCAAATCCTGAGGCTTGGGATGATAATAAAGATTTAATTACAGCTGTAGAAGGTAATCTAAAACATTCACCCAGTAGTTTATGGTGGACTAAGTTTATACCTCGTTTTTTATATCCTTTAATTGTAAAAATATTAAAACAAAACCCTGTTAATATTAATTGCAATGTAGAAACAGTATCGCAGATAATTGATAAGCAAAATTTATCTAAAATAGATCTATTAAAAATTGACTGTGAAGGAAATGAACTTAAAGTCCTACAAGGTATAAAAAAAATACATTGGAGCATTATAAAGCAATTAATTATAGAAGTTCATGATATAGATGGTAGATTAGATAATATAAAAAGTATTCTTGAGCAGCAAAACTATAGAGTAAAAGTTGTAAAAGAAGAATCTATGAAACGCACGAATTTATTTAATGTAATTGCAATTAGCTAACTCTTTCATCAACTAAACTTTTAACAATTGATGGATCTGACAGAGTTGATAAATCCCCGAGTTTTTCTAATTCGCCCTTAGCTATACTACGTAAAATTCTTCTCATGATTTTGCCAGATCTTGTCTTAGGAAGCACAGGAGTAAACTGTATTTTATCAGGAGTTGCATGAGGACCAATAATTTCTCGCACCTTATTTTTAATTCCAATTACGGTTTCTTTAGATTCTTTAACCCCAGACATTAATGTTATATAAGCATAAACTCCCTCTCCCTTGATATCATGAGGATAACCGACTACAGCAGCTTCCGCAACTTCATCATAAGAACCAATAGCTCCCTCGATTTCTGCTGTGCCTAAACGATGCCCTGAAACATTTAAAACATCATCGACTCTTCCAGTAATCCAGTAATAACCATCCTCATCTCTTCTTGCACCATCTCCAGTAAAATAATACCCTTTAAATTGAGAAAAATATGTGTCAAAAAAACGTTGATGATTTCCATAAACAGTCCTCATTTGGCCAGGCCAAGATTTTTTTATCGCAAGCAACCCTTCTGCCGGATTTTCTTGAATCTCATTACCTTCTTGATCTAATATTACTGGCTCAATACCTAAAAAAGGAAGAGTTGCAGAACCGGGCTTCAATTGAGTAATTGCTGGTAACGGAGATATGAGAATTCCTCCAGTTTCTGTCTGCCACCAAGTGTCAACGATTGGACATTTTTTTTCTCCAACAATATTATAATACCAATTCCATTCAGGGGACTTAATTGTTTCTCCAACCGTACCAAGTAATTTTAAAGAACTTCTATCATGTTTTTTTACAAATGAGTCTCCTTCCTTCATGAGTGCTCTTAAAGCTGTTGGAGCTGTGTAAAATATATTTACCTTATGCTTTTCAACTATTTGCCAGAAACGCCCAAAATCTGGATAATTGGGCACCCCTTCAAACATCATCGTAGTTGCTCCATTACACAATGGTCCATATATAATATAAGAATGACCAGTAATCCATCCGATATCTGCTGTACACCAGTAAATATCACCTTTTTGATAGTCAAATATTGTTTTATGAGTATATGATGCATAGACTAAGTAACCACCTGAAGTATGTAATACACCTTTTGGTTTACCTGTTGAACCAGAAGTATATAAAATAAATAAAGGGTCTTCTGAATCCATCTCTTCAGGCTCACAAAGTTTTGAAGAGTTTTCCATTTCATTGTGCCACCACAAATCCCTATTATTTTTCATACTTATACTTGATCCAGTTCTCTTAACTACAAAACACTTCTCAATCGATTTACATTCTCTCATTGCTCTATCAGCATTTTGTTTCATAGGGATATCATTTTTTTTCCCTCTGACACCAGTATCTTGAGTAATAATTGCTTTACATTGAGAATCATTAATCCTGTCTCGTAGAGAATCAGAAGAAAAAGCTCCAAAAACGATAGAATGAACAACTCCTATTCTAGCGCAAGCTAGCATTGCAATAGCTAACTCTGGTATCATTTGCATATATATACATACTCTATCAGATTTTTTAATATTATGTTTCTTTAGTACATTTGAAAACTTGGATACTTGGTCACGAAGCTGATTAAAAGTATATGAAATAGATTCATCGGGATTATTTCCTTCCCAAATTATGGCGATTTTATCACCATCACCTGATTCAATATGACGATCAATACAATTATATGAAACATTTAATTTTCCACCTTTGAACCAATTAATTTTAGCGTTATTATAGTCAACTTCTGAAATTCTGTTCCATTTTTTATTCCAACTAACTATACTTGCCTTTTCAGCCCAAAACTCATCATTGTTAGATATTGAAAAATTATATTCATCAATATAGTCATCCATTCTATTAACATGAGCTCTACTTTTATCTTTGTATTTTATCATAATATTTTGATTTAAGTCACTTATTACTAATTTATATACAATTAAATTAGCAGAATAATATAATTTAAAACGGGAGAATAGATTATGAAACGATATATGATTATTATACTGACAATGATTTTTACTCTTTCTAGTTTTGCAATGGCTGGAAAAGTTAGTAATAGTAAATCAAAAGCTAAAAAAATCAAGTACACACGTGCTAAGAAAAGTAATATTAAATTAACTGCAGCTGACTTAGCAATAATTGATAAAGCGATTCAAGGTAATTTTTCTAATTTGACTAATGACGAAAAAGATAAGCTTGCACAATTTTTAAGTGATTTTGGTGCTAACACTGCTCATGAAAAAGGATCGCGATCTTCTAATAAATAAGTATAATTAGCAGATTCCATGTATATAAAAACCCCCTAAAAAATATTTGGGGGTTTTTTTTTATATTTTTTAAACAGTATTTTCTATATTATCTATCTAATCAAACAACTAAATGATATTTTTATGAAAAAATTTGTAGCTATAATTATTCTAATAAGCTCATTATTAATAACTAATATTAATGATAACTGTAAGATTATTTCTTTAAATCATATCAAATCAGAAAATGCTATTGCTATGCTAAAAGCTATAGGGTATTCAGTAATTGACTACACACAAGATGAAGAAGCTTTTATCCCTAAAATAGATTCTTTTGAAGACATTGATTCAAACAACATTGGAATTAATATTATCAAATATCCTTTTGGAAACTCAGAATATTTAGATTCCAGTGCAGATGCTGACTCAGCATTAGAAAGTATGGCTGCATATTTAGGTGGAAATTCGATGCCGAGTATTATTTCTGGAGAGCCGCCTGAACGAATAATGGTTTGTTATGAAGATGGGTATGAATCTGATTTTAGAACATTATTAGAATTTTTAAAAAATAAAATTGATATTGCTGCATCTCAAGTAATGATTGAAGCATTGGTTATAGAAATTAATAGTGATGAACTAGAAGAGCTTGGCATCAATTTATCAGGACAAGGAGAAAATTTTATAGCATCAACACCTGATGTTACAAATGTTGACGGATCTGAGATTATTTCAGGTTTGGCTATTCAATATTCAGATGTTCCTTTACTTGATGAAGATGGCGTTACTTTGGAAAGTGCATTCAATGCAAACTTAGAGGCTATACTTAATTCATCTAGCGGTGAGATATTATCCAAGCCATCAGTTATGGTTATGGATGGAAGGCAAGCTCGCATTCAAATTGGACAGCATATCCCAATTACTAGAACTACTTCAAGCACATCTTATACTTCGGAGGACATTGAATATATACCTACTGGAATAATATTGAATATTAGACCAAGAATAAGCAGTAATAGCAATGAAATATTAATGCAAGTTGAAACAATAATCACTGATCCAGAAAACCTATCATACAATAGTGATGGCATATTAATAACTCCAATTATAAATAATAGAAAAGTTGAAACTTTCATACGAGTTGAAAATAATAATCCATTTATAATAGGTGGACTAATTAGTGATAAAAAATATGACACTAAAACTGGAATTCCCTTACTTTCAAAAATACCTTTATTAGGAAAACTATTTTCTACAGAAGGTACTAATAATGTTAAAAAAGAAGTTATTATAGTTTTAACACCTCATATCATATCAACAGAAAATAAAAGTTTTAGCCGAGTTATTCCACAAAACTCTCATCTGTTTGACTCTTTTGGAAATGAACTATTCCCTAATAGTTATAGGTTGAAAGATGATGACATTTTTGACTTGTCATTCATTCAAGAAAGTCCAATAGTATCTAAAATCAATAATTTGATAAATCAAAATGAATTAAATGATTTTGAAAAAATTGACCCGCAGACTTTTAAATTGCTATCGAAGTCAGTGTTGCCTGGAGAAGATATTCTAGTAAGGAGAATGATATATGAAATTATTGAGCGAGAAAACTATTACGAATATATAAATCCAGATAAAATAATTTTCCCGAAACATGAGACAGGAATTGAATCCTTAAAAGATGAAATCAAAAAAAACGATGTTTTCAAATCTGAGTATCCAAAAGGTTTATTATTGAAATTTTTAACAACTGGTAATGAAGCAGATAATAAGCCATTCATTCGTCCCGCATTTACAACTGATATAGTAAATTTTGATAATAATTCAAATTTTAAGGATATTCTATACGAGAAAAATCAAAATAATGGAAACGCGATATTAATATCTGAGCCAAAACACTTAAGAAGGTTGTATGAAGTTATAATATTAAAGAAAATTTTACTACTAAACCCAGACATGAACTTAAATTTAAAATCATTTAAAACTGGGGTTGAAATTATTTTTCCATCAATAGAATCCTTAGTAAACAACGAACTTTTTGTAGATCAGGATATTGCTCAATATTACTACGAAACAAACCTTTACTACGAAGCATTTGAGAATGAGTTCAATCAAAAAATAAACCCCATTTTAAACAAAATTAAATAATGGACATACTATCAACAATATATAAAGAACTTATGGGAGGAACAGATACTTCATTATTAATATGGATTCTTTTAGCGTTTCTTTTAATGGTTCTTTTATCTAGAAGAATCTCAAAATTTAAAGAATTAGAAAATAGGACTAGACTACTATTTCTTGCTGATCTTATAATTTTTCCAATCATTATTATTTTGTTCTATCTAATATCATTGGCAATTGACCCATCAAATGCATTACCGTTTTCATTCTCTCTATTCTTGATAACAGCTTCTTGGTTTTTAAATAGAGCCATGAGTCTATATTTTTGGGATACAATGTTTTTTGAAAAAAGTGGTGAGAAAGCTCCCAAACTATTACAAAACTTTATTTCTTTAATAGTTTACATTTTAACTGCCGCCTTTATTCTTGGTTTTATTTTCAATAAACCCATAACAAGCATATTAGTTTCAACGGGTATATTTGCAACCATTATTGGATTTGCGATGAAGGATCTATTAGCAGATATTATAAATGGAATCTCTTTATCAATTGAACGCCCCTACAATATTGGAGATTGGATTGAGCTAGAAGATGGCACCTATCTTGGTAAAGTAATCGATATAAAATGGAGAACAACTCGTTTAATATCACGAAACGATAGTATGATCGTAGTTCCAAATAATCGATGTGGAAATATGATCATCCACAATTTTTCTAAACCTAACAGAGTATATTCGTGCAATTATTTAATTTCAATTGATAGCGTCTTGTCGCCTGAGCTTGTTCAAAAACAGTTAATTTTAGGTATGCAAAATGTTAAAAATATAGTGCAAGATCCAGCTCCAAGAGCCTACTTAGCAAACGCTACCTCAGAGCCGTTTCATTACAATATTAGGGTTTGGTGGAAAAGCTATGAGTTTAGTTACTTTGGTAGAGATAATCTATTTAAAAATATTACTAAAAGTCTAAATGAAGTTGGAATTTCTCAATCATCTGTTAACTGGCAAGTATCAAAAAGGGGTGCGCTAGAACCAGCTAAAGCTAAAAATGTTAAATCTATTGATGATCAAGTAAAGAATGTTGATATTTTCAAAAGTTTTAGTGATGATGAAATCAATATTTTAGTTACTAAATCTAATGTTAGAGATTTTGAGCCCAATCAAAATATTGTTACTGAAAATGAAGAAGGTGACTCTTTATTTATTATTTTATCTGGAAATGCTAAGGTGTCAACTATTAAGCATAATGAAAAAATAGTATTAGGTCTTTTATCCTCAAGTGATGCTTTTGGTGAGTTTTCTTTATTAACAGGAGATAAAAGGACTGCAACTGTTTCTGCGACTAATCATCTGCAATGTTTAGAAATATCTAAAAATGCATTAAACAGTGTTATAGAAAATAACCCGACTATTATTGATGATCTTGCATTGATAATGGCAGAAAGAGAAAAAGATAACAAAAAAATTGATGATGTAAACAAAAAAATGTCTGCTAAAGAAATAATCGATTTCTATAGGGATGAATTTAATAAAAAAATAAAATCTTTCTTTAATAGAAGTTAATCAATTTTTAAATGTGCATATAAGCTGATAAAATAAGAGCTTATTAATCCCCAGCTAAGATATATAAACGGTGATTTAGGGATCCACATATAGCCCATTATTGTACCAAGCATAATCATTAAGCCAATACAAATTAACATACTTTTTCTAATAGTTTTTTCTTTAACTAAACTTACTCTTGAAAAAGATATTATAAATAAGCCAATTATCATTACCCACAACCCGAAAAATCTGTATATTTGTTTTAAATAACTTGGAAGAGTTTTATTAATGTCATCATTAAATAATTTATCAAAAGTCATACCTAATCTATCTTCATTAGCGACTTGATCAAGCATCCAAGGCTCAGAGACCATCATCCATCTAGCTCCTAAAAAAATCATGACAATGCCTATTAAAAAAAATGGAATTGAAAATAAATAATATCTTTTATTAATCATCATGAATAACTTAAAAAAATTTTATCATATATTTTTATTTCTTTCCTTATTGTTAAAAAATAATTATATCAATAAGTTTCAATACATTAAATCAATTTAATAAATGAAAAGTAAACTATATTTAATAAGACACGGACAATCAATCTACAATCTTGAAAATCGATTCACCGGCTGGAAAGATGTTGATTTGACTGACCTAGGAACTAGTCAAGCTAAAGAAGCAGCTAAGCTGTTACAGGATGAGAGTTTTGATTTAGCATTTACATCTAACTTATATAGAGCACAAAAAACTTTAGATATAATTCTGGATGAGTTAAACATGAGTTTAGATGTTATAAAAAATGAAGCTCTTAATGAAAGAGATTATGGTGATTTAGTGAGCCAAAATAAATCAGAGGCAGCTGAAAAATTTGGTGAAAAGCAGGTACAGATATGGAGAAGAAGCTTTGATACACCTCCACCAGGTGGAGAATCTTTAAAAATGACTCTTGAACGTACCCTTCCCTATTTTAATTCTGATATTAAACCTCATTTATCAGATGGAAAAAATATTATTCTATCAGCCCATGGTAATAGTATACGCTCTATTGTGATGGATTTGTTCAACTATAGTTCAGATCAGATACTTAAAACAGAGGTAGGCTGGTGCGAACCTTTAGTATATACATTCAATGATAATCTAGAAGTTATTGATTTTGAGTTAAAGAAAAGACCAAGCGAACCCAGCAAAAGTCACTTTCCAGAATATAAACTATCTAATTAAATATCAATATTAGTTCATTAAATGCTTATCAAGAAATTTTTCCATTTCTTGATAAAAATCGAACTGATTTTCTTCATTATAAAAACCATGCCCCTCATCATCTTTAAGTATGTACGGAACATCAATTCCTTTAGCTTTTAGAGCATCAACAATTTGATCCGATTCAGCCTGCTTTACTCTTGGGTCATTTGCTCCTTGGGCAACTAATAAGGGTGCTTTTATCTTATCAATATGAAACAATGGAGAGGCAGCTTCTAATAACTCTTTTTCTGTCTCTGGATTGCCAATCATCTCATACATCATTTGCCTGCCTAGCTCCCAATACGGTGGTAAGGTTTCTAAAAGTGTGAATATATTAGAAACTCCAACATAATCTACTCCGCAGGCATAAATGTCTGGTGTAAATGTGAGTCCTGCTAGAGTTGCATAACCACCATAAGAAGCTCCATATATTGCGATTCTAGCTGGATCAGCTATACCTTCTTCAATTAACCAATTTACTCCATCAGTAATATCATCTTGCATAGTCTTACCCCACTGCTTAAAGCTTATTTCCCAAAACTCTCTACCATATCCAACACTTCCTCTAAAATTCATTTGAAGAACAGCGTATCCTCTATTAGCTAAGAACTGGATTTCTGGATTGAATCCCCAGTTATCTCTGGCCCATGGTCCGCCATGAGGATTTATAACTACAGGAAGTTTTTCTCCTTTTTTATAGTCTAAAGGTAAAGTTAGATATCCTGGAATGGTCAGCCCATCTCTGGATTTATATTTTATAGGTTTCATGAACGCCATATCATCTTCATTTAACCAAGGACTCAAGTCAGCAAGCTTTGTCAAATTATCATTTTCTATATCATAATAATAATATGTACCTCTTGATCGATCGCTATATGTGACAACGATTGCCTTAGTCTCATCTTTACTCAAGCCGGATATTGCGACCTCAACTCCTTTTAATTGAGATTCAAGAGTGCTTTGGAGATTTTCTCTCCATTTATCAAAGAAATGTATTTGTCTTTTATCAGTAGTATATGATACTCCTGTAATTACTTTTCTTTTTTTAGAACTCATCAAACCATATACATCCACTTCATCGTGTTCAAATATCAATTCACCTTCTTTTGCAGTTTCTAAATCAAATTTAAAAATAGCACTTTTATCTCTGCCACGGTTTGATGATACGTATAACTCTTTATTATCAAATGTAAAGAATAAAGGTGAAACAGACTCTTTAAAATTCGTTGTTAATATTGACTTAAAATCATCATCTTCATTTTCTCTGTAAAGCAAACTTGTGTTAACTCCATCAGATGTTGTTGCAATTCGTAGTTTCCCATCATGGTCAGTTCCCCATCCAGATATATTTCCTGGGTTCTCTGCAATCATATCCATATCTCCGTTGTTTACATTAAGGCGGTAAACATCATGAATCTGAGGATTTCTTTTATTAAGAGCAACAAGCATAAAGTTTGGATCATCTTCTAAGTCATCAGTAATACGTGCTTGAATATTTTCAAAAGGAGTTAAATCAATATTATTTTTTCCATCAATATCAACCGCATAAATGTGAATATTTTCATCTCCACCCTTATCTTGAACATACGCAATCCTGTTATCGTTTATCCAGAAGTATCCGTAAAGACTTCTCTTTGATGCATCTGTAATACGAATCTCATCATTAGAATCAATAGGTCTAACATAAACGTTCATCATCCTATTTCCTTCTTCCCAAGGTTTCATGTAAGATATGTGCTTACCATCAGGTGAAAGTGAAAATGATGACATTTCAGGGTTTCGAAAAAAATCTTTAAGTGGAATCATTGTGTTACCTGCCATTGAATACTCTCCTATAAAAAATAATATAATTAAGATTACATAATTCATAATAAAATTAGCCTTTTTTAATTATTTATTATTACTGTGATTAATTGTACCTTAATATATATCGAATAGGATAAAATTGAATATGAAAAATAAAATAGTTAGCGTTGGATCAATAGCAATTGACGAACTTCACACATCAAAAGGATCTAGGCCCAATATTATTGGAGGATCAGCAACTTTTTTCTCTGTTGCGGCGTCTCGTTACAATCCTGTTAAATTAATTGGTATTGTAGGGGATGATTTTCCGAAAGAAGGTTGGGATTTATTCAGTAAATATAATGTTAATACTGATATGGTAACTATTGAGAAAGGGAAAACATTTAGCTGGGGAGGAAAATACTCAGATGATTACTCAACAAGAGATACCCTGTATACTGACCTTGGAGTATTTGAAAACTATACACCGAATATTCCTGAATCAGTTGAAACTGAATATCTCTATCTTGGAAATATTCAACCATCCCTACAGCTTGATGTTATTAATAAAATAAAATCAAAGCAACGGATCGTTAGTGATACAATGAACCTTTGGATTGACCTTGATTTAAATGGTTTGTGGGAAGTAATTAAACTAACAAATATTTTTCTTCTCAATGATGAGGAAGCGATGCAATTGACCGGGAAAAAAGATCTTCATGAAATTGGAAAACAACTTCTTGAATCTGGACCAGATACGGTTATTATAAAAAAAGGAGCAAATGGATCAACTCTATTTTCCTCAAACAGAATTATTGAGATGCCTGTATACGATCAAATTGAATTATTTGATCCAACTGGTGCTGGAGACAGCTTTGCCGGTGGATTAGTTGGATATATATCAAAATATGGAGAGAAAAATATTGAGGATGCGTTGATTCATGCAACTGCGACCGCATCTTTTACTGTATCAGATTTTGGAGTAACCGGCCTAACAACAAGTTCAGAAGAATCTTTCGAATCCCGCTGTAAATACATCAAATCTAAACTTTAGTCACAACTTTTATGTCAGATTGTCTGCCTGGGTGACATAATGTCATTATAATTAACCTGAATTCGGATTGGCACACCTATTGCATGTATTTAATTGAGTTTATATAACAAATTAAGTAAAA
>TARA_B100000674_G_scaffold348720_1_pt1 | contig 11642 bp, 16 predicted proteins | sample TARA_B100000674 | Tara Oceans TARA_B100000674 (sample SAMEA2622759) | marine metagenome | biome: marine biome (ENVO:00000447); feature: surface water layer (ENVO:00002042); material: "saline water (ENVO:00002010), including plankton (ENVO:xxxxxxxx)" | depth 5 m
TATCATAGGTGTTGGTGGAATCTTCAGTGCCAAAGATGCTTATGAAAAGATTACGTCTGGTGCTAACTTATGCCACATGATTACAACAATGATATTTGATGGTCCACAGAACATCAGTGAGATCAACAGAGGCTTGGTGAAACTTATCAAAGCAGACGGATTCAAATCAGTTGAAGAAGCAGTTGGATCACGTAATCCATTATAATGCAAGTTGAGAAAACAAATCCAATTGAGATAACGATCTCCGGAGAAGAGAAATCAGAGTTCCTTCAAGGGCTGATCACCAACGACATAAAAAAGATCGACGGAACTTTAGAAAGTTTCATACTTACTCCACAGGGTAAAATAAAGCATCAAATAGAAATAACAGACCATGGTGACCATTATACTGTGCTGTGCTCCAACAATCAAAATGATATAATGTCGTACCTAAACACCTACGCAAGGCTATCAAAAGTTCACGTACAGCACCGAGAACTAGACAAGAGCATGTTTGACAGCACGTACTTTATAAAAAAACTATCCGAAGGTAAGTTGGATTCTAATTTTATGATACAGCCATCATTGTTTCCTAGCGAAGTCAATGAAAGCCTAGTTGATTATACCAAAGGTTGTTATGTAGGACAAGAAGTAGTTTCAAGAATGAAGCATAGGCAAAAGAATAAAAAAGTGATTAAAATATATAGATCAGAACAATTAAGGTCAACGCACTTACCTGCCAGTCATAAAGTTTTATTAGAAGTGGGTGATTACAAGATAATCAAAGAGCCAATAGAATGACACTAGGAATGGCATGGGTATTATGTTTGGTAGGAACTCCAGTATCAATCGGAGTAATGATATTAATAACCTATTTAGAAAACAAAGATCGAAAGGACGAGGACTAGGGATCAGACCGGCGAATATTGCATTATAATTGTATGTGCGGTTAAATTTTTAGGAAGTCCTATTTTAATGTAAAACTCAACATCAAATCACTTCGTGATTTTCATATTCGTTTTCCCATGACATTAGGGCCACCGTTCCCAACGCGGTTCTAGATAAACTTCAAGGTGCTCCACAGATCATCACTGCAACCCTACTGCCCAATCACGTGGGGGACATTGTGAATGGCGAGTGGATAGTGCGTGGTGCCTTATGAACAACATGTGGCAGAGTAGAGACATACTCGAGAATATTCTGACTCGATGGATGTTGTAAACTAATCTGAATTGAGCGGTTCTGACGGTAGTTTATTGAAGTCCTAGAGTTGAATTAGGCGTGTGACCTATTAGAGTTGAACATGTGCTACAGAGTGATCTATACGCATGGATATTGCTACACGATACTCCTACTGCACCTGCACAGCCGCCGAGGGGCCTAAATGCGGATAAATCCGCAAGTAAAGGCTACGCCTTATTTGTAGATGTCTAGTACTTGGCTAACTACCGGATGACGTTCTATGTGTTCCTGTCCGAAGTTGATGGTGTTGATGAGTGAGTAGCGATCCGGTTCCTTTGAGTATCGCTGTATGAATTCCTGTAGACCATTGCGATCGTAGCCGCGATCGTGTTGTTGCAAATCACCAGTCACCACCAAACGTGAGTTGTCACCTATTCTTGTGAGCAACATCTTCATTTGTTCAGGAGTAGCATTCTGCATTTCATCAGCGATAATCCAACAGTTCTTGAAAGTCCTCCCACGCATGTATGCCAATGGTGCAATTTCTATCTTCTCCTGCTTCATGAAGTATTCCGTTTGTTTTGGTGACCAGTGTTCTCTAAATATGTCTACTATAGGTCTTATCCATGGCGCCATCTTTTCCACCAAACCACCTGGTAAGAATCCATGCTTTTCATCAACACTCACAGCAGGTCTCGTGATAACAATGCGTTCAATATCTTTGGCCTTGAACGAATTGACTGCTTCTTGCACAGCCAGATATGTCTTTCCAGTTCCTGCAGGGCCAAGGGCGATCAATATGACCTTGCTCCAGTCTGACAAGTATCTGTGATACAATCTTTGCTGATCATTTCTGGGTTGAATCTTTTTGTACGTTGGAGTATAAACTTCATCGTGGAAGTCTACAGTATCATGGTATTTCTTATGTCGTTTGTTTTTACGTGCCATGTTTAAGCCTACATTAATATTTAAGTTAAACTTTAATGAACTAAACTACTGTGTTATTTGCCAGTGAACACACCTTTGGCGATTTCATACCAATACATGCCGCCTTCACGCAACAATTCGTTTTGCGTTCTTAATTTTTCTAATTTAGATTTGACTTTGCGATATTCACTTGCTTTGATGTTAGGACTTGAACTTAACGTGTCCAAAACATTATCAATTATCGGGCAAGTGTGATTAGGAACTTTAGGTGCTTTGTTTTTTAATGTTGAAAACTTCTTGCGTTTGGATCGTGGCTTAACTTCTTCACTGCCATATGCTTGTAGTGTTTTTGCTTCGTACCATTTGTATGCGTCTTTAAAAAAGATTTTAAACAACATAACCACTGCCCTTCTATTAATTATTTAAGAACAATCGGTGCGTTGGTTAACACTTTACTTAATCAATATTGTAATTAAAAAGTATGTGTCCATTGCGTTTGACACTTTGTGGAAATGATTCTAAATTAAATACTCTTATATCACCTTTGGTAAGAACACGATCTAAATTGATACCTCTTGTTGTGTCCGGACCTCTGTTACCCCATTGTTGTTTTTTGGTAAACGTGATTAAATTATTTGCATGACTTTTAAATCCATTTGTCTTAATCAATGATTCGTGTGTAGGATCATTGTATGCTTCTTGATGAAAGTCAGCACCTATCAAACATTTGTCTGTGTGTATAAAATTTTCAAAAAGATATTTCATGTCTTTCCAAATGTCTTGTCTGCTCAAAGTAAATTCATCATACACTCCTTCATGACAAGGTAAAGCAGAAATAAATTCAACTCCTTCGATAACACATGAAATTGCTTTGCCACCTTGATGTTTGTCATCAATCTTTTTTAACAATTCTCTGCTTGGTAAGTCAATATCCTTTTCATTGTGATACGGTATGTTTGAAGCAATTACTACACTAACATCATCTCCATAACCTTGTCCTGCACTGTGAACGTATTCGAAATCTAAATTCCATATGTCATCTGTCATAACACGTTGTAAGATACACACGTCAGTGTTTTCAGTATGTTTTTTAAAATGATCCCAACCATACACTTCCATATGATCAGCATTCCATTGTGTGATTTTTAATTCTTTCATTACCATCTCCAAGGCAACATACTAAGGCCTATTAAGTTTAATACAAATTCTGCGACAACAACAAATACTAAACCGCCTACTATTTGCCATGCCCACCATTTCCATCCTGTAAGGCCACGCGACCATTGTGCAAGTTTACTGTTATGTGCTTTATCATATGCACCAGTCTTGTTGCCTATTTTATTTGCCCAGTAGTTAGGATCGACAATGTTCTTTAACATTTTTAACATTATCCGCCTCCGAATCCTGTCCAATTCCATGGATCAGCAAATTTGTCTTTGTCAGACTTGTAAGGCTTGCTCAAACATCTTATGAACAATCCAATCAATATACCAATCAATAACCAAGTCATACTATTTTCCAATTGATATGTTTAGTTTGTACTTTTGTTTTGCTGTCTAACCATTCGTCTCTTCTTAATTTCTTCCACCACCAAACAAAACGAGCCATCAATTCACCACGTTTGTCTTTGGCATAGCAAACTTCAACAGGTGTATGCACTTTTAAATTAAAGTCATTGCTCCATCTTTGTACATCTTCTATACGCCAGTTGTAACTATTTGCATCAGTCTGTGCCCAGTGAAAATTACATTTAGCTCGTACAAGCATATATCCACCCGGCTTCAACCAACGAGAACAAATGGCTACATTTTTTCTTACTTCTTCTCTTTTACCTGTGTGTAAACTTCCATGGCATATAATAACATCAGCCGAACCATCTTCAAACACTTTGTCTCTGAGCATGTCTGTGTATGTTCCAACGTAGTCAGCACCTTCGACACCTCTTGCATCAAAGCCAACTAAATTTTTAATGTGTCCTTTGAATTTATTTCTATCACAACCTGCATCAATAACTAAACTTGGTTTCATATCATTGATATAGTTTACAAGTTTTTTCTTTGCTCCTGGCCATGCTGGTATCTTTTTTGGTTCTCTATCAAACTTGGTCATCCAATTTTCATATTGATTGTCCACAGCATCTCTTTCAGAGGCAACATTATATTTGCTAAACTTTTCGTAATCGTCTTTCATCATTGGACTGGATCCAGATGTAACTCATTTACATTTATATTTTCAGGAGCATCAATTACCCATTTAATATATTCTGCCGCCTGTGTAACATTCATTAATTTTCTTGTAGGATGTTTTTCATTTACTTTTTTAGTTGCCAGTGATCCAAAAGAAACATAACTAACTCTTATACCACTACCTCCCCAAATACCTAACATAGAATATTGATGACTTAAACTTTTTAATGCTTTCTTTTCTTGTGGATAAATCCACACAGCACCTTTGGTAGAACGATCAACAGTTGAACCTATGTTTATAATGTGTCCTTCCTTGTTATAATCTTTCCATCTTTTCCAAACTGTTTCTAAAACTAAAGTTTGATTAAATTGATGTAATGCACTACTGTTAACAAATACATCATATTCTAAACTTGCCTTTGCTATAATATCACGTCCTTCTTTGGTACATAAATCATAACTGTTTGTTCTACTAACAAATTCTGTTTGTGGACATACTTCTGAAAACTTCTCTGCTAATCCGTAGTTGGGGTTTCCAGTCATCATTATTTCTTTATAGTATTTCATTTTATTGTTTCCAAAATATTGTTCTATCTACTTCCCATTCGTCTAAAAACATTATTCCATAGCCTGCCACGTGCCCTGCAACAATGGCTAAACCAAAACATGTTACTATCAAAAAAGAAACTTTAACTAAATCTTTCATTTTCTTTTTCCCGGTCGATTTGTTCTATGATCAATTTGACCTTTTCTTTTGGCAATATGAATTTCTTTTCTTTTCTGTCTACGTGCTTCAGTTCTTTCAGCTTTGGCGGCTCTTGATGCCTCCAAACTTATTTTTAATTCTGCTTCTTCTTGGGGCCATACTTCGTGAAAATATTTTTTAATCATTATTCCAATTGCCTTTCATTACTTCTTGCCTCTTTGATTCTTGCTTGTTGTATATTGATACTGTCCATAAAAATGGAAATGCAATTAAAGGTATTGTGGTTACAAGAAATAAAACTACAGCACCGTTTATATGTTCATGACTAAAAAATGCTACAGCAACGACAACAGATAATATAATCAAAAATATACTTATGTTTAATTTTGTTATATATTTTTTAATGTTTATTGTCATATGTATAATCCTATGTAGAATGCTATTATGATAAACACTATCCAAAAAATTAACTTCTTCATTTTATTTCTTCTCCTGCCCAAACTTCATGAAAATATCTTTTAATCATTTAGTTTCTTATAATATTCTTCACGCCTTTCTTCTTGCAATATATCTAAATGTAATTTTATTTCTTCCCATGGCATTCTAATACCATAGTCTAATGAATTCTTATACAGATGTTCTGGACAATACTTATAGAATAATTTTGCAGGATTTTTTTGCATCTCATATGCTTGTTCAACAATGGATCTAATCTTTTCCTTTTGCTTGATTCCTATATCAAATCTAGCATCTGGTTGCATCTCGTAATTCCAATCGTGTGTTTTAAGAGCATCTATGTATAAGTCTTTCAAACTTGTTGTCATTTAATCTCCTTCATAGTTTTAATAAGTTCTCTCCAGTATTCTGCATGACTGTGATCTAAAAGTTTTTGTCTATTGTGTAAAAGTTTTGGCCATACACGTTTGTACAAGCCATGTAGTTCTTCTTGTGGCATAGCATTAACTCTAATAATATTTTGCATAACACTATAAAATCTTTGTGCATGATCTTCTATGTTATCATAGTGTTCATCAAAAAACTCTGGAAACGTTTCATAACCATTTTCTTTTAGATATGCAAGTAAGCCAGGATGACCTAAAAGTATAAATGGTTGTAAATTCATTATTGGTTTGTAAATTTTTTCTGTAACAAAGAATGACGGTTCTGCTGGCCATGTTTCTGTTGTAACATTAAAATACGTGTCAAGATAATGTTGAGCAGTCATTCCTCTATTGTGCCATGCGTCTTGTGTTGCATCAACATCAAGATTCATTTCTTTTATTTTATAATTCTTGTGAAATTCTAACATATCTATAAGACCTTGATCTCCTGTGCCTTTTTGTACAGGCTGGAAACAAAAATGTTCTGGTATGTATGGTATGTCAAATTTATTTAAGTAACTTACTATTCCATGTTTGAATAAATCATTACGAGCAAACTCTGTCATCAAAAATTTACGGTGAGGTCTGCCACCACCATTTAAACATAAAAACTTTTTAGGTCTTAATCTATCTCTAGTTTCTTCTGTGGCTGGTACTAATTCTTTTGGTTCATCTTCTCTGCCAACAACTTGACTTTTGATATAATCTGAAAACTCCCAAGCAAAATGATCAAAAGTAAAAACATTTTGCATATAAAAATTATAATATGGACCTTGTCCAGTGTTTAGATAGTTTTGATAATTTTTATCAAACTTTTGATCACCAAATATTAATATAAAGTTTTCAGGTGGTATCTTTAACCAACCCAAACTTCTTTCTATAACATTGATCCAATTAACTTGATTAACTGGAAAGGCTTCATAAGCATAATACAATACAAGTTTAACAGCACCACGTCTAATCATATCAAGGGTGTATTCATTGATATTACCAAACATATTTTCTGTAAGCAATGAAACATCCATATGATTTGGTTCCATTACATACCAGTCCTTGCAACCCATATCTTCAGCAATGTCTTCTGGCTTGACATTATCTACATAAATTCCTGCCTGTGCTGATAATAGTGGAAAAAAGCCTCTGTTATATCTTTCTAATGGTATAAATCTAGTAAGCACATTGATATCATATCTGTGCTTCCATTTAGTACTCCATTCTTTGATATATTTGGGGTGAAGACCGTTAGGCATTGGAGTTCCGTCTTCACTCCAATTGTCCCAAACTAATCTTATCTTTATACTTTCACCTGAACCTAGCATTTTTTACCTTATTACAGTTATTTATACAGTTAAAACTAGTTATATTATAACTTTATATTTTTGTGAATGCAAGTAAATACTTCTGAGTAGGGAGACGCGACTCCTGGCTCAACAAAAAGTAATAAGCAATCTTTTAAAAGATTGCTAATATATCGATATAGGAGCAATTAAACAATGGCAAGTTATGCAATTCAAAGACGTAGAGGTACTGCCGCAGAACATGGTTCATTCACAGGTTTAGCGGGTGAGTTAACAGTAAACACTACTAGAAACTCAATTCACGTACACGATGCTTCAACTGCCGGTGGACACGAGTTAGCGAAAGCTGACTTATCGAACTTGGCCACTACTGCATTAAATGGTTCTCTTTTAATAGACACAGATAATGCATATGACTTAGGTTCAGCATCAGCAGGTTTCAGAAATGTATTCATTTCTGGTAACTTAACAGTATCAGGTACTACAACTACAGTAGACACTACAAACACAACTATCAAAGATACGCTTCTTCACTTAAACAGTGGTGTATCTGGTGCCAACTCAGCAGACGTAGGTCTATTCATAGACAGAGGTTCATCTGCAAACGTTTCATTCTTATGGGATGAATCAGCAGACGAGTTTGCTTTCGCTACAACATCAGGCGAAGATGGTACAACTTCAGGTAACGTAACTATTGACTCGTACGCAAACATCCACGCCAACGTTGCAACATTAACAGCAACAACGGCAAGATATGCGGACTTGGCTGAGAGATACGAAGCAGACGCACAGTATGACGCAGGTACAGTGGTAATTTTCGGTGGCGATAAAGAAATCAAAATGTCAAACGGTGAATACGATCACAGAGTGGCAGGCGTAATTTCTTCAGCACCAGCTTACATGATGAACTCAGAAGCAGGTGATGACGCAACACACCCATACGTAGCACTTACAGGTAGAGTACCGTGTAAAGTAACAGGTACAATCAACAAAGGTGACTTATTAACTACTTCAGCAATGGCAGGTCATGCTATGGCTGGTGAAGCAAAAGCAGGTCACATGATTGGTAAAGCGTTAGAATCTTTTGACGGCGAAGCAGGTGTAATTGAAGTATTAGTGAACTTAATGTAATAGGAGAAAATGAATTATGGCAAACATGAGATATTTTAACCTTAAAGCATTAGACAATGTAAGGGTTTCAAACTTAGACGTTAACATTAATGTTAGACGTGTATTTGATCCTTTTCATAATGACTTGTCTAACTACGGTTCAGTAACAGAAGCAAACTCAAACTTTCCACAGCACAACTTAGGTGCAGGTGAGTCAGGTATTGGTTTCTTAGGTACATTTATGGACTTAGGTTCTGTTGCAGACACAGTTAGATCAGACGGTAATAACTACGATTACGGTACAATCGCTTAATAGTATCTAATTAAGAAATTATTAAAGGGTCAATTGTTTTTACAGTTGGCCCTTTTTTAATGACCATTTAATCTACTATAGAAACCTATAAATACTATGCTGTACATAGAATCCTATGTACGCAATCATTTATAATAAGGAGAGATTATAATGGCAAGTTATGCAATTCAATTCAGAAGAGGTACGAATGCAGAGCACTCATCATTTACAGGTTTAGCAGGTGAAGTTACAGTTAACACAACTAACAACACTTTGCACGTTCATGATGGTTCAACTGCTGGTGGTCACGAAATGGCTACAAAATCTTCTGTAGACAATTTATCATCAACTACAATTATTGATGGTGATGCTGATACTCACGTAAAAGTAGAAGCAACTACAGACTCAGACACAATTGACTTTACAGTAGCAGGTACGACTATCGCTAAATTTAATTCAGCAGGTCTTATTCCAACTGTTAACTCAAACGGTTCAACAGGTTTTGATTTAGGTTCATCAAACTTTCAATGGAAAGATGTGTATGTATCATCAGGATCTTTATACGTTAATGGTCAAAAAGTTCTTCAAGACGATTCAGGTACTATCCTTTTAACAGCGGATGAAGACCAAGGTCTTACTATGAAGACAACAGGTACTGGTGCGTCAACAGTACAATCAGAGGCAGGTGTTAATTTAACAACAACTGGTTCAGCTGATATTACTTTACAAACTGCATCAGGCCAAATTGAACTTAATGGTGACATTATTATTCAACAAGGCAAAACAATCAGCACTTCAAACTCAAGTGCTTTAACATTCTCAGATCCTGTAACTTTTTCAAGCACAGTATCTGGTCTTACAAACATCGCTAACGACTTAACAATTTCAGGAGGTAAAGATTTAACAGTAACAGGTAACTTAACTGTATCTGGTACACAAACTATCGTTAACACTGAAACAGTTACTATCGATGACAACATCTTAGTTCTTAACAACAACCAATCAGGTTCTCCAACAGAGAATGCAGGTATTGAAGTTGAGAGAGGTGATGAATTAAACAAACAATTACTTTGGGATGAATCAAATGATTACTGGACTGTTGGTTCAGAAACATTTGTTGCTAACTTATTTCAAGGTACAGCCACAACGGCAAGATACGCCGACTTGGCTGAGAGATATGAAGCAGATGCACAATATGATGCAGGTACTGTGGTAATGTTTGGTGGTGACAAAGAAATCACTGTTGCTAACATAGAAGCAACAACAAAAGTTGCTGGTGTTATTTCAACTGCTCCGGCTTACATGATGAACTCAGAAGCAGGCAATGACGCAACACACCCATACGTAGCACTTGCAGGTCGTGTTCCTTGTAAAGTAGAAGGTCCGATTGCAAAAGGTGACTTACTTGTAGCATCAGATGTACCAGGTTACGCAAAATCATCAGCATTTGTTGGTGGTGCTGTAATTGGTAAAGCATTAGAAAATCACAATGACGGTTACGGAGTAATTGAAATTTTAGTGATTGCAATGTAATTTAAGGAAAGGATATTAAAATGGCAAACATGAGATACTTTAACCTTAAAGCATTAGACAACGTAAGAGTTAGTAACTTAGATATTAACTCAAACGTAAGACGTGTATTTGATCCAATGCATTCTGATTTATCAGATTGGGGATCAGTAACGGAAGCAAATTCAAACTTCCCGAAACACAACTTAGGTGCAGGAAACAGAGGTTCATTTTTAACTAACGTTATGGATCTTGGTTCAGTAGCAGATACTGTTAGATTTGACGGTGGAAACTACAACTTCGGCACTATTGCTTAATCTTTAAAGCATGAAAGGGCTGTGCGTAACAGCATGGCCCTTTTTTAATATGTTATAATAGCACTTAATATACGCATTTTAATTGCTGTTCTACATTATAAATATTAATTGAACCGCACCGAACGAAGGCGGGAATACTATAACAACGAGGCAGACCCTCCCAAATACGTTAATACAAATATAGCTTATTAAAGGGAGATATTATAATGGCTAACATTAAAAACTTCGGTTTAGCTGGTATAGGCTCAGACGTACAATTTGGTAAATCAGGTGGTAGATTGGTATACGATTCATCATCAGCATTTTTCAAATTTACAACTGATGGCTCTACATTAACTCAAATCAGAGCGGCTTCTCCATCAAACGCGGCTGACGTTGCAACAAAATCTTATGTTGATGCAACTAAATCAGGCCTTGATGTGAAAGACTCTGTTAGAGCGGCTACAACTGGTAACATAACTATCGCAACTGCTTTAAACGTAGGTGACGCAATTGATGGCGTTACATTAGCAGACGGTGACAGAGTTCTTGTAAAAGATCAAACTGACGCTTCTGAAAATGGTATCTACACAGCAGGTGCTTCACCGGCAAGAGCAACTGACTTTGATTCAGATGCAGAAGTAACTGCTGGTGCTTTCTTCTTCGTAGAAGAAGGTTCAACTAACGCTGACTCTGGTTTCGTTATCTCAACAGACGACGATATCACAGTTGGTTCAACTGATATTGCATTTACTCAATTCTCAGGTGCTGGTCAAATTACAGCTGGTAACGGTTTGAGCAAAACAGGTAACGACCTGGCAGTTAACGTTGACGACTCAACATTAGAGATCAACTCTGACACGTTGAGAATTAAAACTACTTACACAGGTCAAGCATCTATCACAACATTAGGCACAATTGCAACTGGTGTGTGGAATGGTACTGACATTGGTGTAGCACATGGTGGTACAGGTGCTTCTTCAGCCGCTGATGCTAGAACTAACTTAGGTTTAGCAATCGGTTCTGATGTACAGGCATTTGACGCACAATTATCTGATGTTGCTGGTTTAACTCCAGCCGACGGTGCTTTCATCGTTGGTGATGGTTCAAACTTCACAGCAGAGAGTGGTGCAACTGCTAGAGCATCTTTAGGCTTAACAATTGGTACACACGTACAGGCTTATGATGCACAATTGGCTGATATCGCAGGTTTAACTCCAACTGATGGTAACATTATCATTGGTGATGGTTCAAACTTCGTATTAGAATCAGGTAA
>TARA_B100000674_G_scaffold495136_1_pt1 | contig 11622 bp, 9 predicted proteins | sample TARA_B100000674 | Tara Oceans TARA_B100000674 (sample SAMEA2622759) | marine metagenome | biome: marine biome (ENVO:00000447); feature: surface water layer (ENVO:00002042); material: "saline water (ENVO:00002010), including plankton (ENVO:xxxxxxxx)" | depth 5 m
AAAAAAGAATATTACCAAAAAAGTTTTAGATGCTTTAGATGATATTAATGATACTAAAGTTAAGGGAATAAGTGAAAACGTACCTGTGGGGATGAAGAAGAGCTTTGAAACCTTTGCAGGCGTTCAAGGTACTCCTGTTTATGAGGCATTTAAATCTGGAAACCTACATTATCATAGATATTTGATGGTGAAATTATGAATGGCTATACATGTCTAATTACAGGAGCTACTGATGGAATCGGTAAAGAGGCTGCTATCGAGCTAGCAAAAAAAGGATGTAATCTGATTCTTATTGGAAGAAACAAAGAGAAAGGGGAAAAGGTTGTAGAGCAGATAAGAAAAGTTGCTGACAATCATGTAGACATTGATTACCTGATAGCTGATCTTGTGTTAATGAAAGAAGTTTCTAGAGTTGCTGATGAAGTATCAAAAAAATATCCTAGAATTGATGTTCTGCTGAATAATGTTGGAGCATATTTTACATCTAGAGAAGTAACTGAGGAAGGGTTTGAACGAACTTTTGCCTTGAACCATTTAGGATATTTTTTGATGACGAAGAAATTACTGCCTCTCGTTGAAAAAAGTAATTACAAAAGAATCGTTAATGTTTCTTCAAGTGCCCATTATGGTATTGATTTTGAATTCGATAATATGAACGGGGAAAAGAAATATGCTGGTTTTGATACTTACAAAAAATCAAAACTCGCTAATGTGATGTTCACTTATGAATTAGCAAAAAGAATCGAAGGGACTGGAATTACTGCAAATTGTTTACATCCAGGATTTGTATCTACAAATTTTGGCAAAAATAATAATTTCTTCTGGAGAAATGCAATAAGACTAGCAATGATGTTGACTGCAATAAATGTAAAAGATGGTGCAAAAACTAGTATTTACTTGGCTTGTTCAGATGAAGTAAAAAACATTACTGGAAAGTTCTTTGCTAATTGCCAAGTGAAAAAAGGTTCTAGTAAGGCTAGAAACGAAAAGCATAACCAAAAATTATGGGAACTTTCTGAAGAATTTGTGAAGCCTTTTCTATAGTGACTAGTGATAAAATTACTATGGGCACTAGCTGTTAAAAGTTGGCACTAGTGATGAATCTTTATATGCAATTATCCAGAAATGTAAATATGGAAATTAAGAATAGATACACAGAATTAAGCAATGGTGAAGTAAGATATTCCATAACTGGAGGCCCCTCAAAAACACTAGTTGTACTCTTACAAGAGCCTAACTCTTCAAAAAATGTTTTCGATGATCTAACAATGAATATTGTAAATCAAGGGTTCCAGGTTTTATCATTTGATTTTAACGGAAGAAATCAATTGAATTACTTCTCTGAAAAAGACAATGATGACATTTATGCAGAACAGGCTGCTGAATTAATTTCGAAATTTATACCTTTTGAGATTGAAAGGGACATTAATTTGATTGGAAATTTTTCCGATGGAAACGTTACTGAAATTGTTGCAGATCGGCTTGAGCACTACACCTCTTTGACAATGAACATGCCTTCGGAAGTCTCTCAAGTGCCTAGTTCTTCTGGACTAGTATCATTGCTGCATAACTTTCAATCTAGTGGAGAGATTAGTGCATAACCTATAAATCTGTACATTAAAAATTACACTATGGATACAAAGACTTTGTTTGGCGCATTATTAATTGCTGGAATTCTAGGTGGATTCGCAATAAACGGATACTTCATGGATAACGAAAGTTTAGATGACAATATCATAGACGTGGAAGTTGGAAACGAAGCTCCAAATTTTAAAATAACAGACACAGAAGGTAATTCTTTTAACTTGTCAGATTTTGAAAATGAAAAAGTTGTCGTACTTGAGTTTATGAACATGGGATGTGGATCTTGCCATAATTTTGAAAAAAATGTACTCAAAAGCTTTTGTAATAACACAACAATGCCTCAAGATGTTGCTGTAATTTCATTAACCCAAACTGAAAATGTCAATCAGGAAGATTTAAATGAGAGAGCTGAAGGAAAAAATTGGGCCTATGCCTTGGGAAGTGAAGAAATGACTGATGCATTTGGTGCTGAACGTAGTCCTAGTATTGTAATCATAGATAAAAACGGTATAATCACATTTTCAGAAAGTGGAGCCATGACTGAAGGTGAACTTGAAGAGAAGGTTAACGAAGCTCTAACTAATTCTAACTAAAATTGCATAACTAATAGCAATGATACATATCCTGTAAACATAAGAAAAGGAGTATCCCATGTATGTGGTGAATAAGCTTCTGTTAGTGTCATAACAGCAGGAACCAACAACATTGCAAGGACAAACTGTGGTGTGGTGAAATAATCGACATGCATTGCTATTACAATAAAACCTGTAATCAATACACAAGCACTCCCTTCAAATGTTCGAAAATATTCTTTATCTGTAAACAATGCTTTAGTTTTATACCTATATTTTCCAAATCTAACTCCAACAGGCTCTGCTAATCCGTCCCCAATCACATTAATTAAAATTGGAATAACTACCAACGATTCTAAGCCCCATTGTCCAAATAACCAAATCATTGGTAACATAACTGCAAAACCGACTGCAAACTGTGTCCAAAGCCAAGACAATGTATGCGGCCTATCTTCTGGCCTATCAAATCCTTCAAACATCAACTGAAACGGAGGTATTGCTTGTCTAATTGGTTCATAGAATGAAACTAAGGATAATGTTGTAATCAAAGCACTTATTGCTAAATAAATAAAATCTGTAAAAGTTTCAGCATTAAATTGTTGATCTATAAAAACAGGCAAGAAGAAAATCGCAAAATGGTTGATTTTGCGCGTATAGTTTACTTTAGTTCCAAAATATCGCGCCATTGCTCCTGTTGAAATCATCACTGCAGTAAGTGCAATTCCTTTTGCTAAAGTAGATTGAATTTCTGGAGTTATTTCCATAAGCATCAATGGTGGACCGGGCGAGATTTGAACTCGCGCCCTCCTCCATGCCAAGGAGGCGATCTTCCAGACTGATCTACCGGCCCGTCAGATTGTCATTTTAGTGGGCCTTTAATAGAATTTTAGTTTATTGACCACTTTTTAGTAATTCCTAAGCATATTGCTAAAATAGGACCTATGCCAACAGCAAACATTACAGTTCCTAAACCAAAAGTTCCTCCCAAGAAAACCCCTAAACACAGTACTGAAAGTTCAATTGAAGCTCGAACTTTTCCTATTGCAAATCCTGTTCTTTTTTGAATACCGGTCATCCATCCATCTCTTGGTCCGGGTCCCAAATTTGCTGTGAGGTAAAATGCACTACCAATCGCAACAAGTATTACTCCAACTGTGGCTTGAATTACTTGAAGTAGAATATTTGTTTGAACTGGGATATGAGGCTCCATAACGTCAATTGATAGTGAAATTAGAATAATATTAGACACGGTACCTATGCCTGGAATTTCTCTAATTGGGATCCATAAAAAAAGAACTAGAACTCCAACAATAAATGTAGAAAGACCTACTGTAAATTGAGTTTGCTCAGTAATTCCTTGTGCAAGTACTGTCCAAGGACTAACGCCTATTCCTGCGCCAATCAAAATTGCCTCGCCAGTTCCAAAAATCCATAAACCTGAAACTAGTGCTAATAGTGTTGAAAGTTTCGGCTTGAAATTAAGAGGATGCTCAGAACTCCAAACTGTCTTTGGAACCTTATGAGCTGGACGAAATAGCTGCAGTAAATCCAGTTTGCTCAATTATTTTAACCAATTCCTCGGCACTAATCTGACCGTTTGTTTTCACTACTCCTGAGTTTGTCTCATGAGATATTTCGGCAGATTCGACGTTTAAATTCATTTCGAGTACGCCTTTTACTCTACCTGAACAACCGCCGCAAGTCATTCCATTAATTTGAAACTCTAAGGATTCAGTCATGACTATTCATCTGAAGCTAGATTAAGAAATCATGCCCTATGTGGCTTCCAAGTTCTAAGAGTTAACGAATTAAAAACTACACTTACACTAGAAAATGCCATTGCGCCTGCCGCAAAAGCTGGAGGAAGTAACCACCCTGTCCAAGTAATCAAAGCCCCCATTGCTAATGGAATGCCTATGAGATTGTAAACAAATGCCCATGCTAGATTTCCCTTAATTTTTCCCATAGTAGCTTTTCCAAGTTCCAATGTAGAAACTACGTCTAACAAATCATCACGTAGAAGTACGATATCTGCAGCGTCAAGAGCGATATCGCTTCCAGCGCCCATTGCAATGCCAACATCTGCCATTGCTAAAGCTGCAGCATCATTAATTCCATCTCCAACCATAGCTACATTTGACCCCTTTCTTTGTAGTTTTTTTACAAAGGCTGCCTTCTCATCGGGTTTCACTTCTGCTTCATAGCTAGACACTCCGACTTCTTCAGATATAACTGAGGCCGTTTCAGCTCTGTCGCCTGTTAACATAATAACTTTGAGACCTAACTCCTTTGCCTTAGATATTGCTAAAATTGTGGTTTCTCTTAGTTCATCCTTCATTTCAATCCAGCCCATTAATTTTTGTTCCTTAGAAACTAAAACGGTTGTAACTCCTGTTGAAAGTACGCTAGTTAAATCATCCATTATGTTCGAAATATCGACTCCTTGTTTTTCCATTAATGCCTGATTGCCTACTGCATATTCCTGATCTTCTAGGTAGCCTACTAGTCCCAGTCCTCCGATATTTTCAATTTTATCAAATTGCAATAATTTATGTTCAATTTGTTTAAACTTTTGTGAAATTGCTTTTGCAATAGGGTGTGTCGATGCAGATTCTAATGATGCAGCTATGGTTAGAACGTCATTGTCTTTAGAATCTAATGATTTAATATTGATTAACGATGGCGAACCTACCGTTAATGTTCCAGTTTTATCTAAAACTAATGTATCGGTATTATAACTTTTTTGAAGGGCATCTATGCCTTTGATTAGTAATCCATATTGAGCTCCCACTCCAGTACCTACCATAAGGGCGGTTGGAGTAGCTAATCCTAGAGCACATGGACAAGCTATTACTAACGTAGATACTAGAACCATTATAGCAAGTTCAGTTGAGTTATACTGTCCATATCCTTCTGAAAAGAACATCCAAGCCAGTGATGCTAGAATTGCACAAACGACCACCAATGGTACAAATACTGCAGAAATTCTGTCTACTAATTTTTGAATTGGGGCCTTGCCCATCTGCGCTTCATCAACCAAATGTATAACGTTTGCTAAAACCGTATCATCATGATGCTTTGTTGATTTTATATGAATTGAAGAATCCAAAACAATTGTCCCTCCCATCACAGGATCATCTTGCTTTACAAAAACAGGGTTAGATTCTCCTGTCATCATCGAAGTATCAATTGAAGCTGAACCTTTGACTACTAGGCCATCAAGAGGAATGGTTTGTCCAACTTTTACCAGAAGCTCTGTTCCTTCTGGTATATCTTCAACTGGAACTTCAGAATGGGAACCACTTGAATCTAAAACGAATGCTGTTTTAGCTTTAAGATCCATTAATGAAAATACGGCATCAGTAGCTTTGAGTTTGGCTCTGGCTTCCAACCAATTCCCAAGCAATATGAATGAAATAATGAATGCAGCTCCATCGAAAAAAACATGCTCAGTAGATGAAAAGATAGACGGTAAAAATTGTAAATACGGTGCGAATACCACTAAGGATGACCAAATCATCGCTGTTGTGGTGCCAATGTGAACTAATACGTCCATATTTGCTCTACCTGACAATATGGCTTTCCAGGCTCCTTTATGAAATTCTATTCCTGCATAAATGTAAACTATTGACGATAAAATAAAAGCAACAAACAAGCGTAAATCAAGCTCAAGAAAGTTGCCAATATCTGATAATAGCATTGTCAGAAAAAATGTTGGAATAGTTAAAATCAAAGACGTAATTACTTGAAATCCAAGTTTTCTTGTGTTTTCTAAAGATTCTTGTCTGTATTTCTTAGGATCTACATACTCTTCCGCACCAAATCCTCCTTTGCTAATTGCGCTCTGAATCGATTCTATATTTTTTTCAGCACCTTCTGACAACCTAATGGTGGCTTTTTCGAGAGGAAGATTAACTCTGACTGATTCTACGCCTTCCAAATTACTTACAATGGACTCAACTGACGCTACACAAGATGCACAGGTCATGCCTGTTACGCGTATGTTCAAATCGCCCATGATTCAATTTAGAGATGAATTGAAATAAAGGTTTCTTCGTGGAGATTTATTGTTTGAAATCGGTAAACGAGATGGACTTGCACGACTTGGAAGAATCAAAACCAAACATGGTGTACTAGATACTCCAACATTACTCCCTGTTGTTAATCCAAAGATAATGACTTTATCTATGAAAGAATTATCTGAATGTGGTGCTCAAGGGATTATTACAAACAGCTATATTATTTACAAAAATCCTAAATTAAAAGAAATAGCCGAAGAAAAAGGAGTGCATGGCTTAGTTAACTGGTTAGGTCCAATAATGACGGACAGTGGAACTTTCCAATCACACGTATATGGAGAAATCGAAATGAAACCAGAAGAAATACTCGATTTCCAGAAAAAAATTAAGGTCGATATTGGAACCGTTTTGGATGTTTTTTGCGAACCTGAAACCAGATTTGAAGATGCAAAAAGGGAATTAACTGAAACTCAAAGGAGAATTGAAATTGCCGATGTCAACAAGGGCGACATATTCTTGGCTGCACCAATTCAAGGCGGAAGACATCTTGACTTAAGGACAAAAGCTGCTGAAATGGCCTCAAGAACAACTGCAGAGATTTTTCCGATAGGAGGAGTCGTTCCTCTTATGGAAAAGAATAACTTCAAAATTTTATCTGAAGTTATTTTAGCTTCTAAAAAAGGACTTGATATTTCAAGGCCAGTGCATCTTTTTGGTTGCGGCCATCCAATGGTTTTTGCATTGGCTGCTTTTTTGGGATGTGATGTTTTTGATAGTGCAAGTTACGCTAAGTTTGCTTCTAGAGATAGCTTGATGTTTACATGGGGAACCAGAAACCTAAATGAACTAGAAGAATTGCCTAACGAATTTTCAGCTTTCCCTGGTATGACTGCCGCTAAACTAAAAAAGCTCGATAAAGATAAAAGACAGAAAATAATTGCAAAGCATAATCTCATGGTTTCTTTTGCTGAAATCAGAAGAATTAAACAGGCCATACACGATGGATTACTATGGGAACTGGTAGAAAGTCGATTACGATCTTCTCCAGCTTTAATGAAGGTATTTGACGTAATTGAAAGTAATATTGATTGGATTAGTAAGTTTGAACCTGCTTACCGATTTAAAACTCCCATAAAAAGCGGAGAAAAATCAAATATTAGACCTGTTTTTTCTAATCTAAAAAATTCATTCAAGTCTGGTGAAATGCTGCATCCTTACTTTGGAAAAGTACCAAACCATCTATCTGAGACCTATCCATTTCATCCCGGATTATTACAAGATGATATCGAAGGATGGAAGATGCAAGAGTGGGACATTAGTCGTGTTAAAACTATTCTGGACTATCAATTCGGCCCAGGGGTTGGAAAAATATTTACAGATGGCGAAACTGAATTAGTTATAAGTAGAAAAACTAAAAGACTGAGAAATTTACTTTTAGATGGCGAACACGTAGCATCACTCTCTCATCGAAGAGGAATGTTTATACTTCAAAGACGAGGTGCTGAGTTACTGCACGAGAATTCAAAGAAGTCCGCTTACCGTGTTGTTGTTAATTCCGAGACTGCAGAATTTAATCGAAAAGGAAAAAGTGTCTTTTGTAAATTTATTGAGGGTATTGACTCGAACCTAAAATGTCTAGATGAATGTATTGTAGTCACTCCAAAAGATGAACTAATCGCTTTTGGAAAATTAATGGTAGGACCTAAAGAAATTGAGCTTAATCAGCAGGGTATGGCGGTAAGAGTCCGAAGCGGAATAGAGTATTCAAACAAATCGTAAGTTCTTTAATCAAAGTCCTACATATCATTATTATGCAACGCAAAGCTATAATGGCTGGAATCGTAATTTTTCTCCTTCTCAGCACTGGCTTTGTCGGGATGGCCACTGAAGAAAAATTGGACAATAATATTTCTTCTGAAAATAATCTTAACTGGTGGGATACTTATTCTAGAGATAAGGATCGTAATGGAATTTCTGACTTATTGACTTGGAAACTTGCACAAGGTGAAGAGTTTTTCAAGGCCGGAGAAGCTCGAGTATTTGTAAGATATGACCATCACCCTACTGATTACGACATTGAAATGCTAGAAGATGCTGGCATCAAGGTTACTTTCCGAGCTCAATACATTGACTTAGTGGGAACCACAATGCCTAGAAATTTAATTTCTGAGGTTGCTACTTGGGATGGAGTCGTCATGCTGGATGATATTGGTAAAGCCGAGCCACACATGGCTGACGCAGTGCCTGCAATGGGTGTTGATGATGTATGGCTAAACCATGGAATTTACGGTGAAGGAATTTCTATCGCAATTGTAGATACTGGCGTCGATAATGCTCACGTTGGCCTAGATGACATGGATGATAATCAATTTACATTTGATGACATGAAGGTCATTGCTTACTACGATGCTGTTCAAGATGCTGTTATCTGCTCTCCTTGTCTTCCCGGAGAATCAATCGATAGTGGAACCCATGGAACGCACGTAGCAGGAATTGCCGCAGGAACTGGGGCAGGAGACAATACGGGTACTCCACACATCGGAGTCGCTCCAAAAGCTAACTTAGTGAATGTTTTAGCATGTTGTGATGGCGATATTGAAGATATTATAAGAGGTGTTGAATGGACCATAGAAAATCAGAAGCAAGTTACTCCTCATATCAGAGTTATGACTTCCAGTTTGGGAGAACAACAAGTAGAATTTCATATCGATAATGATGGTAGCTCTGCATGGAGTCAGGCTGTTGATGCTGCTGTTGAATCTGGACTTGTTGTTACTTTGAGTGCAGGAAACGAATTTGGATCTGCAACTGGTGCCGGATGTAATACTATTGATTCTCCTGGAGATTCAAGATTGCCAATAACCGTTGCTTCTCTTGACAAAGATTTAAGCTTAGCAATTTACAGCTCTAGAGGATATACTTCAGATGGGAGAGTTAAACCTGATGTCGCTGCAATAGGTAGCAACATTATGGCTCCAAATCAAGGAACTGGTACTGGTTACACTAGTAAAAGTGGTACTAGTATGGCTACTCCACTGATGGCTGGGATTGTTGCTCTAACATTAGAAGCAAATCCTGATTTAACGCCGAGTGAAGTAAAGGAAACTCTAGTAGCGGGATACTCTATTGAAAGGGAAATTCTCAATGATGATCCTGATGCTGCTTCTAATAACTGCTCACTTTTTGAAACTAGACCAGACAATGAGTATGGCTATGGTCAAGCTGATCCTTTAGTTTTCGTTGAGATTGCTGGAAAAATAGACCCTGAAGTCTCTGTAAACTGGAGTTTAGAATATGACATGGAAGAAGTTAACGGAACAATGGTTCCAGTTAAACCTAAGTTATACAAAAATGATCTTTTGAAAGGTACTGCCATTACTGCAAATAAGCCTACTAACGGCGGAGGAATTCAGATTAAGTTTGGAGCAAGTGAATGGTACTCTGCTACTGATACTTCAACTCAAAAAAATTGGGCTACATGGGAACTATCTGTGCCTTCTGATTTAGTTATTGAAAACAATCAAACTATTACCCTGTCTGCAAGATTGGTTCTTGATAATGGCGAATCTATGTCTGCTGTTAGTAGTTTCTCCGTTGTTTATCTTGACGAAAATCGACCTTCTAGTCTATTACTCGAAGGTTTAACCGATTTGGCTGGTGGGTTGTTCTTACCTGTGATTCTTCTATCAATGGCTGCAACAGGATATATTTTTACACAAAAAAGAAGATCTGAAAGTAATGTAGAAGTTGAAGAGGCTGGAGATGATGACTTTGTCTGGGAAGATGAAGGCAGTGTAGCTGGACAGGCAAATTTAATGACTACAATGTTTGGAGGAATGAGTGCTAAAGCGCTTACCCTTTGTTCTCTATATGTTGCACAGGGAATACCTTCGGGATTTATCTCATTTACACTAATTGCCTACTTGGCACAACAAGGATTTACTGCTGCTCAAATTGGAAATATGTTATTCTGGGTTTATTTGCCTTGGGTTTTCAAATTCCTATGGGGGCCATTTGTCGATAATTATCATTATTTGCCAATGGGGCGCCGCAGGCCTTGGATATTAGGTGCTCAAGCTGGTATGGTAATTACTGTTATAATTATCGCACTAGTTCCAGGAATAGAAAGTAAAATCACTCTACTCACGACACTACTGTTCTTACATAATTGTTTTGCATCCTTACAAGATGTTGCTGTTGACGGTTTAGCTGTCGATGTTTTGAGTCCAGAAGAATTCGGTAAAATTAATGGTTTCATGTTTGGTGCCAAACGTTTCGGTACAATGGTCGGAGGTGCAGGAATCGGTATGTTCATTGGATCTTTAGGTATTGCAGGCGGATTATTCCTAACAGTTCCTATGCTGCTATTGATTATGTGCTTACCTGCATTCATCAGAGAAAGGCCTGGAGAAAAATTATTCCCATGGGGTGAAGGTAAAGCTGTTATTAAGGTAAAAGATGAACCAAAACCAACTAAGTCTAAAAAGAAAGTTTCGAAAGAACTAAACTGGGATATGGGAACTCACACTCTTCAATCTCTTGGAGTTGATTTTGGAATATTAATTGCTTTATATCTATTTTTGTTACTAACTGTTGGTGATATAGCCGGAAACATGACGGTTCTATTACTTACAGCCGGTTGTGCTGCTGCCTATTTCTATTTCTTAAGAAATAACACTGTTGGCCAACAAGCATTTGACTTAGCTCCTCAAAAAAGTGATATTGTCAAAGCCTTATCCCTTAGAGCTCCACTTATTGGAATGCTATTAGCTATGCTCACGTATTTCTGGGAATTTTTAATTCCTGTTCTAAATGTCCTTTTCATTCAACAACTAGGATGGAGTGATGCTGAATATGTTGCTGTTACAGGAGGGTGGGCAGTAACTGCTGGAATAGCTGGAACAATTATTGGTGGACTTATCGCTGATAAATTTGGTGCAAGACGTATCGCAAGTTTATTTGCTGTTTTAACTGGATTGTCAATATTTACTATTGCTCTAGCTGAAGATTTATGGCAGAATAGAACTGTCATGACTTGGTTAATTGTCATATATCCTTTCTTCGGAGCTGCCATGGGAATATCTCTAATTTCCTTATTCATGAATGTTACGTGGCCAAAAGTTGGAGCTACTCAATTTACATTGTATATGGCTCTTTTGAATTTCGGAGCCTTATTTGGATTAAAAATGGCAGGATATTTTGAGGAGAATTTCACATACACTACTACCATTATGATTGGAGGAAGTTGCCAGCTTCTTATTGCATTTGTATTGCCCTTTATAGATCCTGGACAAACCCGAAGAGAATTAGGTAACGAGTTTTAAGCGATAATCCTTAAATGGAGTTCTTTCTGGAAGGTCGTCTTGGTACAACAAGACAGGATTTAAGAAATGAGTAATAATATCTATGTAGGAAACTTGCCATGGTCTTTCAAAGACGACACACTA
>TARA_B100000674_G_scaffold189257_1_pt1 | contig 11615 bp, 9 predicted proteins | sample TARA_B100000674 | Tara Oceans TARA_B100000674 (sample SAMEA2622759) | marine metagenome | biome: marine biome (ENVO:00000447); feature: surface water layer (ENVO:00002042); material: "saline water (ENVO:00002010), including plankton (ENVO:xxxxxxxx)" | depth 5 m
GACTATTCGCATCGATAACTTACTCGAGGATGCTAGAATCTCATTGGGGATTGATAGGGTTCCGAAGAAGATGAAGGGACTAAAGAAGTTGATGAGTAAAAATCAGACTCCCGAGGCTGTTGAAAAGGGCATTCTACGTGCAAAGCACGGACTTCCTGTATTCAGAGATGGAACCATTAGATTCGATATGAGTGACGTTCCTGTAACTCACTTCACACCAGAAGAGATAGGTGTAGAGTGGGGTCAATTGAAGCACCTTGGCTATACTCACGATTGCTTCGGAGAAGAATTACAAAGCGATACGCAGATGCTAGAAATCTTTCCACAGGATTTCATTTTAGCAAGAAATGGTGCAGATTATTTCGTTCGAGCTGCACAATATATCGATGAATTGTTGGTTCGATTTTATGGACTTGAGCCTTACTACCATGTCGACAAACCAGAAGACCTTGTCGGGCACCTAATTTGCGCATTGGCGCCCCACACATCCGGAGGCGTTCTTTCTAGACTGATTGGTTTCTCAAACAGTTCTGGAGGATATGCGCACCCGCTTTTCCATGCTGCAAAAAGAAGAAATTGTGATGGTGATGAAGATGCGATTATGTTGCTAATGGACGGTTTGCTTAACTTCAGCAGAGACATTTTGCCGGCTAATCGCGGAGGGAAGATGGACGCCCCATTGGTTTTGACAACGAGGTTAAACCCTACTGAAGTCGACAAAGAAGCCCTGAATGTTGATTCTGCATGGCACTACGAAAGGTGGTTTTACGAGGCGACGCTTGAGCAACCTCATCCCAAGGCTCTTGCAGACAAAATGGACTTCATAGAACGTAGACTTGGAACAGTAGGTGCAGTTCGCGGGATGGGTTACACACATTCAACCAAGAGCATGGCCGAAGGTCCACCTCTCTCAGCCTACAAGACACTAGAAACAATGATTGACAAAATGAATGGACAACTCTCTTTGGGTCACAGACTTCGAGGTGTGAACGTTCGTACAGTGGCATCCAGTGTAATTCGCTCACACTTCTTACCAGATTTGAGAGGTAATCTTGTGGCATTTACTCGGCAAAAGGTTCGTTGTTTGAAGTGTGGCCATTCCTATCGAAGAATGCCATTGGCTGCAAAATGTATCCAGCCACCCAAACAAACGGGAAGAGGTATGAGTGCTTTCGGAGTCAAAAAGGCGGAAGGCGACATGTGTAATGGGAATCTAGCCCTTACCGTAACTGAAGGCGCTGTTAGAAAATACATCAAAGTAACAAAGCACGTTATGGAGACTTACGGAGTAGACCAATACACTAAGCAGAATGTTGAATGGCTTGCAGACAGCGTTGAAAGTCTATTCAATAATGATAATGCCAAGCAATTAAGCTTGGCAGATTTCTTGTGATTAATTTGGTCTTACTGGGTCTTGCCAAATTCCGTTTGATTGTGAAAATGATTCGATTTGAGGTGGAGCTGTCGAATGATTTTGCTCTATTTTCTTCTTGACAAATGCTCTAGCAAAGGTCTCACCAAATGCGACGGCTACAGTACACAAAGAGAATACGATCAACCCAGTAACAAAGGCACCTTTCATTGGCCATGTAGTCAGAGTAGTGGTAGTTTCTACACCTTCATCGACAACTGTGATCACAACAATTTCGCCTTCGCCTGCAGTTGAAGTATATGTGATACAGCCTTCGTCAGTGTCTCCCTCCCATGAATAGAGTACCTCTGATTCGCTCTCAACGGTTATGCTGGCGTTGTGCACTCCTCCATTGATTGATTCAAAGCAGTGTTCAATCTCATAGTCGACTTCTGAGCCGATAAGGGTTGAAAGTTCGCCCTCGCGAGATTCAGAAAAATCCGCACCTGGTCTGTTTATTTCTTGGGTCGCTCCTTGTTGACTAACGGTGTACCAACCTGTGTTGACCACAATCAACGCGATTATCCACAACAAGTAACTATTCTTCATCATCAACCCTCATGGAAAGAATCTGCAACACTTTAGACATCCACTTCAACTTGATTAGTTTTCGTTTTTCATCTGTTACTCCAGACCACTGGCCAACATCATTTATTGAAAACCCAACCAATTCTACTTCAGTGGCACCTAAAGCAAACGCAATACATACTGCTCTGTCGCCGTCCGTAAATCCACCAGGGTTGTGCATTCCATCGATTTCAAATGGAGTTTGATGAGTCAATAACACCTCTTGATTTTCATCGATTATCGATAATATTCTTGTCCACGATTCTTGATTGTCTCCATGTGCGTGAAGGCAGATTGGAATGCCTTTGTTCAACGCTTTCTCAAGGTGAGGCGTGCCGTCTCCATCTGTAACAATCAGCGCTACCTTGGATAGGTCTGAGATTGCCCCAATTGCCCCGTCTGCAACTATCGTGGGGTAATCGGGAACAATCCCTGGAGATGCTGCTGCCCCGACGACTGTTACTTTCGATTTGAAACTCAGTAATGGAGTGGGATTATTACATTGCGAAACCAGAGATTTCGCGCTTTCATAGTCGGCTTCAAGGCTCCAGTCGAAAGATTCTCTGATCTCATCTTGAATGAGAATCAAATCATGATTCACTGGCTTCATCGCACCGTCCACAGCGATTCCCCACATGAATAAGAGGGTTCAAATGCCTCCTCTTGAAATTATCATTCGTGCCAAAGCCGATGACTATTCCAGACCTCACTGACGAGGTCACGCTTGCAAGATATCCCTTCTTGCCACAAGCAAAATCTTGGATTACTAGCATGGCTGTAAAGCACGGGATCGATATTGACGAACTGCTAGATGGAAGTATGATGGATAGAGCGCGAATCAGAGCTAGGTCGAGATTGGTTGATTCAGTTGACAGCAAAGATGGTGTAGAAGTTGCTTCAATAGGAGACATCCATACTGAAGAAGGAAGGTTGCTCGAGGCTTTTTCGTTCTATTATGCTAGACTGGTTGTGGGAGCTAGCGAAGATGAGCGATTGATTTCTAGATGGGCTCAAGCCGAGGCAGAACGCGCTCAACATATTCTAGAGAGAGACCCAGCAATCCAGGTTATTGCCAATACCTACCTTTCAGAAATCTCGTGTAACGAGAAAGGAATTTGGAAAATCGGCCTCTCCGATTTCATCGAATTGTGTACAGGAATTACTGGTTCGCGTTGGAGATTGCCTAATTGTGAAATCAATGATGGCTGGGTCACTTTACACGATGAAGGAGACCGCTATTCATCGAGAGCTAAAGTCGCAAGATTATTGCGTGAGAGGATGAAAGAAGACATCAAACAAGACGCTCTTGAAAAAATGACTAAAATGGATGAGAGCCTATTGATTAGATTATCTGAACCTGTTGGAATGATTCGAGGCCTCGTAGCATCTAAGACTGCTGAAACCATTGCTCTAATCGGTGCTGGCGAGGATGACTGGCCGCCTTGCATGAGAAAGATTGTAGGCGAACTTGCTGAAGGAGTGAATGTAAATCACTTCGGAAGAGTATTCCTAGGGTCTATGTCTAGATGCATAGGATTGCCACAAGAGACTACTGTCGATTTCTTCAGAGGCGCTCCTGACTTCAGTGAAGGAACAACCACATACCAAGTGAACCATCTTTACGAAAGAGAGTACACCCCCTCTGGATGTTCAAAATTGAAAGTCAATCACAACTGTGCAGTGCGAACCGGTGATGACAAATTGTGCGACCAGCCATGGATGGACCATCCTTTGAAGTACATACGCGCAAAACAGAGGCGACGAAAGCGACAAGAAAGTCTGGAAGTTAATGTCGAACCGCCCAAACCGGGCGATGGTTGATGAACAGGAAGCGCGTCAGCGCTAACATATCCGAGGTGGGACTCTATGACAAGGACTCTAGTGATAACTGTAGACCGAGATAATGATCTTGGTCAAAAAACAGCGATTCGCGGTCCTGTTGTTGGGAGAAAGCAGGTTCTTACCGCTGCGCTGAAATTGGGTATTGCCGACCCGGAGGAAAGCGATACAAACGCAATCCTTGGAGCCTTACATCAGCACGATAACCTCGATGAAACCAATGGTGAGAATGACGAAGTTGAAGTTACAATCCTCACCGGTGATGAGAAGGTCGGCGTACGCTCAGACCGGGCTATTGCAGCGCAGCTGGAAGAGGTAGTAACCGAATTCCAACCTGATCAAGCAATTTTGGTGACAGATGGTGCAGAAGATGAATCTGTATTGCCGATTATCCAAAGCCAGGTCAGAATCGACCACGTGCAGAAAATTATTGTCAAGCAATCAAAGGGTATCGAAGGGACGTACTACTACATCGCTAAGGCGCTTGAAGACCCTAAGTGGCGTGCTAAGATGCTGGTCCCCTTAGGAGCCATCATGGCGATTTTCGGTCTTGGTGTAATGCTACCGGATACACTTGGCGGAATTGTAATCGGTTCACTTCCTCTTGTGTTCGGTTTGTTTATTCTCTCCAAAGGACTTGGAATAGAAGCAACTGTTGGAAGAATCGCCCAAGAAATGAGAGAAAACGCAGACGCTGCTATGTTCTCCTCTCTACTGTGGACAACTACGGTATTCAGCGCAATATTTGCTGTAGCAATGGGCTATGACAAATACATCGAATTGGAAGCGACTACCAATTCCTCGGTTGTATGGATTGGAGTTGTTCACTCTGCTCTGGCATGGATCGTTATCGCGTTCCTTACCTCTACTGCTGGATTCATGTTACTGCGTCTGAAGAAGGGTTCATTCTCTGGAAGACTGATCATTCTAGCAGTATTCGGCATGGTTGTCTATTCCTTCCTAGACCAAGGCCTGTTGATTGCAATGGATGTATTGACTGGAGTTGGATACAACTTCACAGTTCAAGAGATATGGGAAGACATGCTTGAGCCTCTAATGTGGATAGCAGTACTGTGGGTAACTACAACAATTGTTCGTGCTGTACAGGCAAGACAAGCCCAATCTGAAAGATACTGGGGTATTTGATTACGAGTGGAATACCGCTTCGTGCATGCACTGTGGGCATATTACCTTGATTGGTCTAATGTCTGGTATACCAAGCGGTGCTGAACAAGCTGGGCACATTATCGCTTGATTAACTCTAGATTGATTCGACTGGCCCTGAACTGAAGGATCGTATTTCATTCGATATTGGTCAGGATTATCTATGTAATTGGGCCCAGTATTAACTGGTTGTGCATTTTCCAAATCTACTAATTCCTTACTAGCAACCGGGTCAAAATCTGCGACCGGATTGTTCGCTTGTGGCTGCATAGCTCCTGCCTTGTATGCAGCAATTTGAGATTCAATTTCAGCCAGGCCAACCCCGTGAGTTCTGCTTACAGCATCCATCTCTAACATTTGGTCATAGCCCGATAAACTCGCTAAACGGGCAAGTACATCTTGTGGAAGCGCCATGTAAGTGCGTTGACCTCATTCCCATTGAAGGTTCGTTTTGACTGCATCTCAATCCATCGGTTCTAGTTGTGAGCAAGTTTCAACAACATCTCGATAGTGGGGCAATTATGGCGACCTCACCTCGATTATGGGCAAACCCGCCAGGTAACTCACCGCTCCCATTGCCTTCAAAGCCGATGTTTTTCACGTCTGCAGAATTAAGCGAAATGACGCTTCCAGATATGCCCGAAACAGATAGTTTAGACTTGGGCGGTCTGAAGGAATATGTTGGAAAATTCACGCTAGAAAACGGAAAGATGGTCAAGGACGTTATCGATTTAGAAAAGCGGAGGCCTTTGCTAATTGTTGGAGAATTAGCTAACCCGTATCGCCTATGCGATATTATGGCACCAGACATGCCAATCATTCCTGTGAGGCTAGAAGGGATATGCAGAACATGGGCCGATAATTTAGACGCGAGAGATATTCAACCAGGAATCCACCATGTAACATTGGCTCGGTCGCCAGGATGGTGGGAGCGTTCTTTCATCACTTTGCTAGAGTTACCTGACATGAAGAAATTAGTTGCTTGGCTAGATGGTTCACTTTCCAACACTTGGGCTCCTAAGCGCCTTGCTGAAGGTGTAATTCGATTGGAAAGCGACATGAGATTGCTGCCTCCCAAATTGGAAGAGATATCCTGGGACGGAATAGAAGAAAAGGTCGAAGTTGACATACCAGAGGCCAATGGTCCTGCTCTAGATTTGTCGACAATAATGGTACCAATCAACACCCGTTCAGGATGCTACAATAGTCGAGGCAGAGTTATTCGCTGTGCACACTATCCTCAAACAGAATTCCATGATAACCTATTCAGAAGAGGTTCCTCATTCAAGTGGAATCAAATCTTAGACTTCTTGTGATTCAATAATCCTAAGCTTGGAAGGACTCTATCAGTTCGTGAACTGGAACAAAAATTGCCACATCAGTTGGTAAGTTTCGATACCAGCAACTTCCTCTGGCCAACCGTGTCCTCCAAACTCTAGGCCGTAGTGTTCCACTAACACACCGGCAGAACATTGACTGTGCACGACATGCTCAACGTCTAAGTGGTAGTGCGAATTTTCTTCTTGGCAGTTCGATTTATCTGCCCAGTAGTCGATCATTCCAGGAATGTTACTCATCGTTCCAACCCCCTCATGTTCTCCATCTTTCCAATCCCAGTCTTCATCATAATCGATGATAAGGTCGAGTTTGCCATGTATGTGCATCACTCCCATACTGCCGTACAGATTGCAAGTTTCTGGGCTCACAGGCATTGTTCCTGCAAATGATGCAACTGCAGCAAATTTGGAATTCAGTTGGCATGCTATTTCGTAAGTGAACATCGAACCTAGTGAATAACCAACTGCATACAGCCTATCCTCGTCGATGCAGTAAGATTTTGATAACTCGTCCACTATTGCTTCTGAGAAGTCATTGTCATCTCTAGATGTTGCTGCTGAGTTGAGGAACCACTCTCCTTCTTCTGCAGTCCTATCCGCTTCGGCAATCACATATGCCATGATGAATTTCTCCTGTTCTGCTAGAGCGTCGAATTCATCTTGTTGTGGGAAATCTTCCTCTGCGCCGCCACCGCCATGGAAAGCCAAAACGATTGGCAGCATTGTTCCAGCTTCTGAACTCGGCACAGTTAATCGGAAATACCTGTCAACTCCATGCGCAGGAATTGTAATCATTGACTGTGAGACAGCCTCCGAAGGCATCATGCACGGGTTTTCAACCTCAATTAATTCCTCGGCTTGGATTTTTTTCTCTTCTATGGTCTCTTCTACGCATCCTGTCAGAGGGAGGGTCAACAAGACCATGACGATTAGGTATACCACAGTCGACTTTGCCATATTATTACCAATCCAAAAATTGTTATTAATTTTACTTCATAGTTCATCGCTAACTTGGGGACCCCGGGCTTTCCCGCTTCGAGTCAATATAGTGCGCAGTGCTATCTCAATACATGAATGGAAGGGGTTCACAGAAAAGTGCGAGACTAGAGCGTCTGAAGATGGAAATTACAGAATATGTTTCCAGAAATCCAGGATGCTCTGCAGCTGATATTGTAGATCATCTCTCAAACACATTGAGAATGAGAAACCACGGATTAACATCTAGGAAGGTTGGATTCTTCATTCCAAGGTATCTGAAGAACATCGTTGGATTCCAACTTGACCGCTCAACAGGCAAGAGAATCTACAGCGTATCCTGAAAAGGTCAAATCGCTGTTGGTAATGGGATGCTTTGATGAGCGCCCCTGAAGCGGATGACCTTTGGCCGTCTTTAGATGAGTCAATCGGACGTCAACCTTGTTTTCCAAGTGGTCCCGTTTGGTCGGTTTTGCCTACACTGAAAGGTCAGATGGCAGATATGCTTGCTGATGTAGGTGAGCAAACTAGAGAAGGAGTTAGTATAGATTCTTCCAAAGGTCTTGTTCACATTCACGATAGTGCCACAATCGAGCCATCTGTGCACATCATTGGCCCTGCATATATCGGGCCCTGCGCTGTAATTCGACATGGTGCTTACATCCGAGAATTCTCTTGGATTTGCGGTGGCGCATTAGTTGGCCATGCAAGTGAAGTCAAGCACAGCGTCCTTCTTCCAGGTGCTAAAGCACCGCATTTCAATTACGTTGGAGATTCTGTGTTAGGACCCGGTGTAAACCTTGGAGCAGGAGTCAAGCTTTCCAATCTTAGAAATGATGGTGGAGAAGTCCACACTCGTATCGATGGTGAAAGATTAGCCACGGGCCTGCGAAAGTTCGGTGCAATACTGGGTGAAGGTTGTCAATTGGGCTGTAACGCAGTAACTAATCCCGGCGTAGTGCTGGGCCCTAGATGCATGGTTATGCCTAATACTACGGTAACAGGTGTTCACTCCTCAGATTCCACAATTGGGTGATCACATGCTATTCGGCACTGATGGAATCCGTGGCGAAGTTGTAGATTCTCCTAGCAGTGACGAAGATGCAATTTCGTATCTGGTAGATGAACGTAAAATCTCTCCAAGACTATTGAAACTGGTTGGAGAGGCTCTTTCTAGGAATGTTCCTGTAGGCTCCCAAATAATCATTGGATGGGATAATCGCCCACGAAATGCCGAATTGGTTGCATCATTAACAATCGGATTGCATCTGGGAGGATGCACTGTAATTCACGGTGGGATTTGTGCAACTCCGGGCTTGCATAACGCTCTGCTGGAAACAGGTTCTGCGCTGGGCTGCATGATTACTGCGAGTCACAATCCCGTTTCAGATTCCGGTATCAAAGTGTTTGATTCATCCGGATTCAAAACTAGTCCTGTATTAGAAAAAGAAATCTCAGAGTTAGTTGTTCAACTTGCTGCAGAAGAAAGGGAAGTGGACGAAAGTGAACTCTCGGATTTATCCAAACCGGATTCGTATTTCGATGCTAATTTGGCACATCAAAAATTGCTAGTTGTGAGATTAGCAGAGTTCAGTGGGATGTTCGCGCCGCCCTCTCAAGAGAAGATTTTCATAGATTCCTCCAAGGGTGTAGCAAGTGAATGGCTGTGCGATTTCCTCGGCAAAGCGGGTATTGAAGCAGAGGAGGTTTCCACTCGTGCCAGTGCACTGAATGATAACTGCGGGGCAGGAGAATTTAGCCCCACTGATTCTTGGACTTGGGAAGAGGCGGCAAAAGATGAGCATGTACTCATCAGCTCACTGCAGAAAACTAGTGCTGGAAAAATCATCGCTGCTGCATTAGATGGAGACGGAGATAGATGCCTATTCATAGAATCTACAGAAACTGGCTGCAGAATTGTTGATGGCGATGAAATGGCAGACCATATACTACGTTCTGCCGAAGGTAAATGGCACTTGGCTGCAAGTATAGAGTCTGATTTATCCCTAATCTCGTCGCTTGACCGACTAGACGCTGAGGTGCTGTTTTCCCAAACTGCAGTTGGAGATAGGTGGCTATCTCATGCGCTAAAATCGTCTGACTGCAATATTCTAGGGGTGGAAGATTCGGGGCATTTGGTAATGGCGTCACCTCACCCGCAAGGTGGAAGATGTCTCGTTGGAGATGGAGTCGCTAGCATGCTTGTTGTCTTGTGTGCAGTGGCCTGCGAAAAGAGAGCACAGGCTTTTGCTAAAGGATTCAAACGCAGGGTTTCAATTGCTCCTTCCAACAGATCCAGATGGACTGGAGATAATGATTTAGCGGATACTGTTGAATTCATCGCTACCAAAAAAATGGGTAAAATGAAGCGCAGTGGCCTGGTCGGAGAAGCGAACTTAATGTTGCTCGAACTCGATGGTATTTCTCTAGGAATTCGAAACTCTGGTACACAAGCCAAAACAAATGTCTCGCTTAGAGTTGCTTCTGGAAAGGATTATTCCAATGCATTGGAAGCAATGGAACAAATTATCCTGACACTGCGCGAACAATTGTTCGACTAGGTATTGGCTAATTCGGCCTCAAACTTTTGACCTAACCAAGTGACTAATCCGAGTAATACTGCTGTTGCCATTAACATAATCAGTAGCATTAGAGATGTCGCTCCCGATAACATGAGAATACCTGCAACAATCCATGCTAAAATTAAGTCAAGAGCTCCAAGTACTCTCCATCCACGGCGTAGTGTTACTACACCGATTAACCAAGATGTTGTAGATACAACTAGCATCAGTGTCATCATCAAAACTGTAGTATGTTCATAGTGACCAAATGCGCCAGAAGGTACCAGCAGATGTCCTACCCATAGACCAGAAGATATCCAGATTTGCTTATCACTAATTACACTGTATACCGATGAGACTAGTCCTATGGTGCCTAGAACTATCATGAATATTGCAGTAGTTCCATCAAGAACTGAAATCCATCCTCCCAAGGCATTCCAACTGATTGGCAAGAACAGGGCTAGGCCAACCGGGACTGCGGGTTGAAGCCATTTAATCGAGTTCTTTAATGCAAAAATGCTAGCAAGAATTCCTGCAATTCCAAATGAAATCGCTATTGTCATTACTGCCCATGAAACTCGTCCAATCGCTCCTCTGTGGTCTCCTAATCCCCGCTTGATTCTTTCTGCTTCAACCCATTCAAACAATAATACGGCCACGACCAAGAATACCTCCAAAGAAATTACTGGTACTATCCAAGACAACTCATCACTGAATGTAGGAATCAGCTGGATACTATCTACTCCCATCAAAGAAGTGAGAAGTCTTGAAGTAAGCAATAGAAGAACAATCCCCTCAAGTACCGAAGGTATTCTCAGTCCGAGATCTTTTCTTCCAAGTAGTGAAATGGATGCTAAAATAATCAGGGCTCCGAGTAGTACGAGTATTTCCCACTGATATTCCTGAGTTACATTCGCATCGCCAAGCCTTCCAGCGATTTGAATGAGAGTTAAACCTGCCATTGTAATGGCAACAGGGGATTCAATCCCCATAATATCTGGAAGTTGTAAGTTAACTTGGTCTGCTCTCCAGCGAGCGATTCCAATAAACAGAACGGATACGAATGAGGCTACTGCAATTGCGGGTAGCGATTCTCCACTGGTCCAAGCAAAGAACACACCTACCAGAATTGTCACGATGATGAATGAAATCACTATCGTTGGTTTGTGATGGATATCGCCGACAATAAGGTCATAATCTCCCGATGAAGAGCGGCGACGTGAACGCTTTTTCTGCAATTCTGACAATTGGAGTAATTCTGCATCAATCATCTTGATTTGCGAGCCTTCACTCTCTTGCTCAACTTGTGATTTCAATTCTTGTCTTGCGAGGTATTTTTCCAATCTTTCATCGCGCTGAGATACTTGTTTCAAGCGCGACCTGATTTCTCCTTGGGCCGACAGCCAAGCCCCCGTAACGATGAAACTGACCCCAGCAAGATACAGGGTCATATCGTCCTCAAGGCTGACCGATGCTAGGCCGACAGTAACCAAGACCGCTATGCTAGCAACAGCAGATGGAAGGAGCCTCTCCAATGTCGATGCACGAGGCAGATATAGTCCGACAACTGTGGATATTGCAGCAAAGCTGGCGAGCCTAAGATTAGCAATACCAGAAGGCAATTTGTCACTGTGCGAAAGGATTGCTGACAGTGGTTCATCCAATCCAATAATCATCAACATAATTGCAATGAACCCAAGTACAATCGAAATTAGGTTGCCTGGCATCAATGCTTGATGAGAGAGTTTCTCTCCTTCCATC
>TARA_B100000674_G_scaffold207956_1_pt1 | contig 11600 bp, 12 predicted proteins | sample TARA_B100000674 | Tara Oceans TARA_B100000674 (sample SAMEA2622759) | marine metagenome | biome: marine biome (ENVO:00000447); feature: surface water layer (ENVO:00002042); material: "saline water (ENVO:00002010), including plankton (ENVO:xxxxxxxx)" | depth 5 m
ATAATTCGATTGAAGCCACTCCCACCTTTCCGGCGTGCCTGCCAATGTCAACCCCCCGGTCATATGAAAGCCAATGTTCTGACCCGATTCTTTTTCAATCTTGGGCAAAAGATCAATGGTATAGGCCTGCAAAGCAGCCATGTTTGGGTCGGCGTTCAACGTATGAACCCCTCCTGCAGCATGCCAACTAGATCCAGAAGCGAGCCTGCGCCTTTCTAGCATAATGACATCTCTCCAACCCATTTTTGCAAGATGGTAAAGAACAGATGAACCAACAACTCCACCACCTATCACGACAACTCGATATTGTGATTTCATTCCGAATACTCCCAATTCCTGTCATGATCTTATTCTTAAATAAATAAGCCCCGCAAGACTGTTCTAGAGACGTCCAAATATAGACAATTTCGCCCAATATCACTTTAAAATTGAGTTTAAAAATTTACTAATTAAAATGTTAATTTCTATAAACTGTTAATATATAATCGTCCTAACACCCAAAGAAGACCTATATAACGTCATTTAAAATATCCAAAAAAGCCAACCCAAAACGATCTGTCTTTTTGGGTCCAATTATCTTAGCCATCTCATTCAGGTTTTTAGGCTTAAGTTGAGCAATTTTTGAAAGTACAGATGGCGAGCAACTTAACGGTTTATCTGCCCCCAATGTCCCTCGTGATAGTTTGGATTGAACAGCTAAAAGTAAATCGAAAAGTTCCCCTTCCTTTGCTCCAGCAAGTTTTTGACGTATGGGATGCATGCGGGTAACTTCGTTATTTATTACTGCCAGAAAAATATTTCCAAAGTTCTCCAACTTTTTTGCTCCCACGCCATTAATTCGTGACATCTCATCCAGGTTCAATGGACGCTTTTGGGCTATATCGATTAAGGTCTTATCCGTAAAGATAATGTATGCTGGCACACCAGCAGTTTCGGCTAAAGCGCGTCGCTTTGCTTTGAGCGCACTAAACACTGGAGCATCATCTTCACTTACTAATTCTTTTACAGGATAGTTTCTTTTTGCTGAGTTAATTGTATCCAAACGTAAGGTTATACCTTGCTCTCCTCTCAAAATTGGGAGCGCTTTTTTAGTCATTCGCAAAGCCCCATACCTCTCCACATCTGGACGGATGAGATCGCAACCCATCATTTGCCTAAAAATCGCCTTCCATTTCACACGGCTTAACTCTTTGCCAACACCAAATGTAGTTAAATTTTGATGACTATGGTGAGCAACCTTATCTGTTAAATTACCCAGCAAAATGTCGATTATATGTCCCGCACCAAAATATTGTTCAGTGCGTAATATAGCCGATAAAGCTTTACGAACAAGCTCAGTACCGTCAAATGTTTCAGGTGGACTGCCACACAAATCACAGTTTCCACATTTTATATTTTTCTCACCAAAATACCCAAGAAGATAAAGGCGGCGGCACTCAAAACCTTCAGCTAAACCTAAAAGCGCGTTCAAACGTCTATGAGCGGCAGACTTGCGCCCATCTGAAGCAAGACCTTCATCTATCTGATTTCTTCGAAATCGAATGTCATCAGCACCATAAAGAGTGAGTGTTTCTGCTTGTCCACCATCCCGTCCAGCTCTTCCAATTTCTTGATAGTAGTTTTCAATTGATTTAGGTAAGTCCGCATGCACCACCCACCTTATGTCAGGCTTATCTACGCCCATGCCAAATGCAACGGTTGCAACAACAATTAAGCCATCCTCAAGAGCGAAACGGCGTTCTACAACTCTTCGCCGACCTGACTCCATACCACCATGGTACGAGCAGGAGCTATGACCAGCTTCTTTCAATGCGCGGGCTAACGTTTCAGTTTTGGCCCTCGTACCACAGTAAATTATACCCGACTGACCTTTGCGCTGATGAACAAAATCCATTATTTGCCGTCTAGGATTATCTTTAGGCATAAAACTTAGATAAATATTAGGTCGATCAAAACCTCGCAAAAATACTTTTGGTGGGGCGCCTTCAAAAAGTCTGTCCATTATTTCTTGTTGTGTCTCTTTATCGGCAGTTGCAGTAAATGCACTTAACGGGACACCTAAAGCACGCCGTAATTCACCAATCCTAAGATAATCTGGCCTAAAATCATGTCCCCACTGGCTAACACAATGCGCCTCATCTACCGCTATAGATGTCACATCAGCTCTGCTCAAAATGTTTTGTATCTTGCTCGAAACTAAGCGTTCAGGAGCCAAGTAGAGAAGTTTTAAGTTACCTGAAATAATCTGGGAAAAAACTCCGTCCAACTCTTCTTGTGTATTGCCAGAGGTAATGGCACCTGCTGCCACTCCAACTGCTTTTAAACCACGGACTTGGTCACGCATTAATGCAATAAGGGGCGAAATAACAACCGTTAGACCATCATTTAAAAGAGCAGGCAACTGAAAGCATAGCGATTTTCCGCCACCTGTTGGCATTATTGCCAAAACATTCTCTCCGCAGGCAACTGCGTCAATAATTTGGCGCTGCCCGGGTCGAAACTCTTTGAAGCCAAAAACGTCTCTTAATAAGGTTTCAGTATTACCCACAATTTGACCTTAATCTTCTTCGCTTATGAAAATGTCCTATATGGTTATAACTTAAGTAAGACATTTACAGGATGTAGAACGCTGAACGTAAAGTTGAACTTTGGATATAAATAGTGAGCGGTAAGTACATACGTAAATAGTATCATAATTTGATATCTATCAAGAGCAAAGCACTAAAACGCAGGAGCTTTAATTAATTATTTCGGCATGGACAAAACCTACGAGCCTCCTAGAACCAACTTTCCAAATTATTTAATTATATCAGCATAGAAAGCGATATGGGGCTCAGTAGTATCAAAGACATGCAAATTGGTAAAAGGGGGGGCAACTGAAGAGCCTTGATACGCTGGAATGACGCATGAAAATCCAATATCTTTTGCAGTATCGGTGATGCAATCAAGGTCCCAGTAGTTAATATGCCTTTCCGGATTTTTGCCATTAAAAACAGCCATCTCTGGGTATTCTTCAATTGTATTTTTATAGAACAAATCACTTTGGTATTGCGATTTTTCAAGCAATTCAACCACTTGATCAAAGTCTAACTTAACGGTATCTGCTAAAATGTGAGATGCCCCCTCTAAAATATATTTACTATGTACGTTCTTATCTACTGCTCTCTGAGATTGTAAGCATCGCATCAAATAGAAATCATTTTTTGTATTCGGCAAAGCTACCCTGATCACGCCACCTTCTTTTAGCATACGAAAACATTCACTTAGAAACCTAAACGAAGACGCTTTGTCTAAGTGCTCAAGAGTATGGGAACAGTAAATTAATGCGACACTGTTCTTAGCCTCTGGCACCTCTAAGTTTTTCTTACACAAATCAATTGCAATAAAATCTTCGTCTTTCTTACCCTGAACGGATTGATAATAAGGTGATTGACCTGGGTAATCATAATTTTTCCAACGGCTGTGAAAAAAGGCACCAGATCCAAAGTTAATGAATTTCTCATCTTTCTTATAAAAAGAGTAGAGTCTTTTGTCTGCAGATGAGGAATAAAGCGTAAATGAATTATCGTACCGATTAAGAGCTGATCCCAAGCCGATGGGATATAGCATTTTATTTATAAACCTACATAGCTTGGGTAGAAAGTGGGACGTGCTTGCACTATGCACATAAATTTTAAATGCTTTGATCGTGTTTTCACGCATTGATTTAAATAGTCTTGCATTTTTTGTAGTCATTTTTGCTTTCAATCTCCAGTATATTTATAATCGAGGTTCACAGAAATAAAGCCGGGCTTATTATTATAAATTCTCCTGTCTGATCTAAAATTTCATATCTATGGGCTTTTCTTCCAGATAAACCAATATAAATTTTATTTTAAGATTTTATACAAAACTATCGTAGCCTTTTGCTGAAACTGTCGCTAGAAAACAATGGTACCCGGGAGCGAATTTGAAACACCGACACGACTATTTTCAGTCCACTGCTCTACCCCTTGGCTATCCAAACAAATTAACAGGTTGGCGGATGAATTAAGTACGCTTTAATCTGTCTGAGCGACAAACAGCAGTTTGGTGACACTTGATCGATCACTTAGTGTTTTGGGCCACTAGCTCTTCTCAAACTCAATTTAAGAATCATTAGAATAGATCAAGTTAAATTTTTTATCCATTTGACGCGTCTGCGAGATCAACCTATAGTAAAGTGAAATCTGTTGGGGTGCCCGAACCGGGCTGAGATGCATAAGTTGCACACCCATTGAACCTGAACCGGTTAGGACCGGCGGAGGGAACAGCTTACGGAGTTGTCATCCGTTATAATCTGAGCTCTCTTTGTCATCCTGAACCTTCAACTAAGAGGCTACGACATGGTCGCTAAGGCGTTGACGATTGCTGGCTCAGACTCAGGCGGCGGGGCTGGTATTCAAGCCGATATCAAGACTTTTTCGGCAATGAATGTGTATGGAGCATCCGTTGTGACGGCCGTAACCGCACAGAACACCAAGGCAGTTACAGCCATCTACCCTATCCCGGATGCAGTCGTTGCTGCACAGATTAGAACCGTTTTAGACGACATGCAGATTGACGCAGTCAAGATCGGGATGCTGGGGACACCATCGCTGATTGCAGCAGTAGCGGATGCGCTGGCAGACTATCAAGGCCCCATTGTTCTTGACCCTGTGATGGTTGCAAAATCAGGCGATTCGCTGCTTGCTGATAGTGCGATACATTCGTTGAAGTCCTCACTCTTTGCACGCGCTACCCTGCTTACACCCAACTTGCCTGAAGCGGCGAAACTGGTCGGCAGGGGCAGCACTGAGGAACAGGCGAAGGCGCTTCTGGCTCTAGGCGTCGATGCCGTTTTGATTAAAGGCGGACATGCAGACGGCAGAACCTGCACCGACCACCTTTTCTACCAAACGGGAACTAAGGACTTTTCGGCTCAACGCGTGGGCACCCAAAACACTCATGGCACTGGTTGTTCCTATTCCTCTGCCATTGCGGCAGGCTTGGCGCAGGGCATGGCATTATGCGATGCAGTATCGCGTGCTCACGCGTGGCTACACCAAGCAATTGTACATGCCGATGAGTTGAATGTTGGGCAAGGCCAAGGACCTGTCCACCACTTTCACGGGTTTTGGAAATGACCGGATCTTTCACTATCATTGGCGGCGGCGTCTGTGGATTAGCCGTAGCTGCAGAGCTATCTGCGCGGGATGCACAGGTCACGCTCGTTGATCCCAAAGGACCGCCGGGCGATCACGCTTGTTCGTGGTGGGCGGGCGGCATGCTGGCACCAGATTGTGAGGGCGTGGTCGCAGAGCCAGAGGTTTCGCGCCAAGGCCGCAAAGCCGCAGCGTGGTGGGAAAGCCAAGGAGTTGTAGTTAATCACGAGGGCACGGTTGTTGTCGCCCTCAGCCGTGATCAAAGCGATCTGGCAACCTTTGCCCGCCGCGCACCAACCGCGACGCACCTGTCAAAATCGCAGATTGCCGCGGTTGAGCCATATTTGGCTGACCGCTATTCCAAGGCGCTGTTTTTAGCAGATGAGGGGCATCTTGATCCTCGCGCAACCCTGAACGCTCTATATACGCGGCTAAATCAAAGAGGCGTAAGTTTTAGCGGTGAGATTAAAGGTCAAGTGATTGACTGCCGTGGTCTTGCGGCGCGTGACACCCTCACTGATCTGCGCGGAGTAAAGGGCGAGATGCTCATCGTCCGCTGCCCCGACTTTTCTCTCTCGCGTCCCGTCCGGCTACTTCATCCGCGGTTCCCACTCTACATCGTACCACGTGGGGACAGCGTGTTCATGTTGGGCGCAACACAGATCGAAACGGGTGAGCGCACCCGTGCAACGCTCCGATCTGTAATGGAGCTGATGAACGCCTCCTACGCCCTGCACCCCGCTTTTGGCGAGGCGGAACTGTTGGAGATTGGCGTCGATGCACGGCCCGCTTTTCCTGACAACCAACCGCGCATTCGACGGATTGGGGATCGAATTTATGCAAATGGTCTATATAGGCACGGGTTCTTGCTAGCACCTGCGTTGGCGCAGATGACAGCAGACTTGGTTTTGGACGGTAAGATACCGGAGGTATGGTATGAAGATCATTGTGAACGGTGAAACACTTGAGACAGGTGCGCCCACACTGGCGGCGCTGCTGGAAGAACTTGGTAAAGGCGAGGCCACGGTAGCGACCTCGGTCAACGAAACTTTCGTGCCGAAGATTCTGAGGGCAGATCATACTTTGGAAGACGGGGTCCGCGTCGAAATCGTCGCTCCCCGACAGGGAGGATAAAATGCCAACATTCTACGGTTCCGAGGTGACATCCCGGCTGATGCTGGGCACCGCGCAATACCCGTCACCCGCCATTCTTGCGGATGCCTTCCGCCGCTCGGGCGCAGGGATTGCCACTGTCTCCGTAAGACGCGAGGCGGGCGGTGATCAAGCAGGACAGGACTTTTGGGCCCTTATCCGCGACTTGGGTGTCGCCGTACTGCCCAACACCGCAGGTTGCTATTCAGTGCGCGAAGCGGTGACCACAGCCCAAATGGCGCGCGAGTTATTCGATACCAACTGGATTAAGCTTGAGGTAATCGGCCACGCAGATACCTTGCAACCTGATCTCTTCGGTCTGGTGGATGCAGCCGCGCAACTGGCCGATGACGGGTTTGAGGTCTTTCCATATTGTACGGAGGATCTGGTGCTTTGCGAGCACTTGGTCGAGGTCGGTTGCAAGGTTTTGATGCCGTGGGGCGCGCCCATTGGCACGGGGTTGGGCTTGAACAATATCTACGGGCTGCGCAGTCTGCGCGCCCATTTTCCAAGCATTCCTTTAGTCGTTGATGCGGGTCTTGGCCTGCCCTCGCATGCGGCGCAAGCGATGGAATTAGGCTATGACGCAGTTCTTTTGAACACAGCAGTGGCAAACGCGGGTGATCCTGCGGCCATGGCCCACGCGTTTTCTTTGGCAGTAGAAGCAGGTGCCTTGGCTTCTAATGCCGATGCGATTGACCCCCGCGATATGGCTGCACCTTCCACACCCGTCTTTGGAAAGGCCGTACTATGACGCTTCCCCGCTTTTACCCAATTTTTGACGATGTGGCGTGGCTACGACGTTTGCTACCTTTAGGAATCAAACTTGTGCAACTTCGTATCAAAGATCAGCCAAAAGATGTCCTGTGTGCCCAATTTACCGAAGGCCTCGATTTGTGCTACGAAAATGGAGCGACACTGGTGGTCAACGACCATTGGAGACTCGCAATTGAGCTAGGCTGCGACTGGGTTCATCTTGGCCAGGAGGACCTTGACGATGCCGATGTTGATATGATTCGCGCAGCGGGTCTCAAGCTTGGCATTTCTACCCATGACAAAGCCGAACTGGCACGCGCGCTGGCGTTAAACCCTGATTATATAGCACTTGGTCCAATCTATCCGACGATCCTTAAAGAAATGAAGTGGCATGAACAGGGCATTGAAAAGCTCTACGTTTGGAAAGAGTTGATCGGGGAGATCCCCCTGGTTGCGATTGGCGGGATGAGCACTGTACGTGCGTCGGGGGCGTTTGATGCAGGTGCAGATATTATCTCAGCGGTCACGGACATCACTTTGCATGATGATCCTGAGGGCCGCGTTAGGGACTGGCTTGAGGTCTGCGCATGACACGCTACACCCGTCAAACCGCAGTACTGGGCAGCGCTGCACAAGGACAGCTAGCAGGAGCATCAGTTCTCGTAATCGGGGCTGGAGGCCTAGCCGCCCCAGTGACGCAATACCTCGTTGGCGCGGGTGTGGGTCATATCCGCATTGTAGATGCAGACGCCGTCAGCCTATCTAACCTACACCGCCAGACAGTGTTTCGCGCAATGGACATCGGTCTCCCCAAGGTCCACATGATCGCAAAAGCGATGACCGCACTGAACCCTGACACCACTATTGAACCCGTTCAACAGCGCGTCGATCCAGCTAACATTGCAGCCCTTTGCGCTGGCATGACACTGACCTTGGATTGTGCAGACAGTTTCGCAGTCAGCTATATGGCGTCAGATCACTGTCTTGAGATAGGTAAACCCCTTATCAGCGCTAGTGTTATCGGTCGCGACGGCTATGTAGGTGGCTTTAGCGGCGGCAAACCGGGGCTGCGTGCGGTTTTTCCAACTCTGCCAGACCAACTTGGGTCTTGTGCCACTGATGGCGTTCTGGGACCGAGCGTTGGTGTCATTGGCAGCCTTCAAGCACAGATGGCCATGGCAATCCTGACAGGTGACGACAGAAGTTTGGGACAGCTTGTCACATATGATGCTTGCACGCTCAGGTTCGGCGGATTCCGCTTTGATACAGCATCTGATCCTACGCCAAACCCAGCCTTTATCGCGCCGCGTGACATCGCCGCGACTGATTTTTTGATCGACCTGCGTGCGAAAGATGAGAATGGACCCTGTCTACCACACGCGAAATGCCATGCTGTATCCGACTTTGGACCTCATGGCCCCACTCCACAAAAAAACCAACGTGCCGTCCTGGCCTGTCGGTCGGGCCTACGTGCCTGGCAGGCGGCCGAGCGGCTTTCACAAAACTGGCAGGGCGAAATTAAACTGCTCGCTCTCGGAGATTAAGGAGACCCAAATGAAATATCTTATAACCGCAGTGGCACTGTGCGTCGCAACGCCCGCCTTGGCCCAAGACAAGATAACCTTGCTACTGGACTGGTTCATTAACCCTGATCATGGCCCCATTATCGTAGCCGAAGAGCTGGGCTATTTCGCAGATCAAGGCCTCGAAGTCGAGATTATCCCCCCCGCCGATCCTTCTGCGCCGCCCAAATTGGTAGCCGCCGGCCAAGGCGATATTGCCGTAAGCTATCAACCCAGCCAGCATTTGCACGTGGCGGAAGGTCTTCCGCTTATACGCGTGGGTACATTGGTGGCAACGCCGCTGAACTGTCTTTTGGTTCTCAAAGACGGCCCCATTAAAGATATCAGTCAACTTAAGGGCGGCACGATCGGCTTTTCTGTTGCGGGCGTCGAAGAAGCTGTTTTAAGTGCGATGCTGCGTCGCCATGGCATAACACTGGATGACGTCGAGATGGTCAATGTAAACTTCTCGCTCAGCCCATCACTGATGTCGGGTCAAGTCGACGCCGTCATTGGTGCCTACCGTAATTTTGAGCTGAACCAAATGGAGATTGAGGGCGTTGAGGGACGCTGTTTCTATGTCGAAGAAGAGGGCGTGCCAACCTACGATGAGTTGATCTATGTCGCAAACCCAGACCGGATGGACATAGACCAAACCCGTCGCTTCCTGCGTGCTACAGAACTTGCAACACAGTATATCGTGAATAATCCGAGCGCATCATGGGAACTGTTCAAGGGCTACGCACCTGAACTGAACGACGAATTAAATGCTAAGGCATGGGTCGACACGCTGCCCCGTTTTGCCTTGCGCCCCGAAGCACTTGATGAAGGCAGATACACACGGTTGGAAGCGTTTTTAGCCGAAAGTGGCCTAGTCGACGGCACGCGCCCGGTTTCAGAGATAGCTGTCGATCTGGGTGCAGAATGACTTACGGTACTACGTTCGCGGCTTGGAGGGACAACACAGCTGCATGGCCAGCATATACCCGCCACAGATTTGTGAAGTGTTTGGGTGACGGTACCCTGCCGCAAGCAAACTTTCTGCATTATCTCAAACAGGATTACGTTTTTTTGATCCACTTTTCCCGCGCATGGGCCTTGGCGATAACCAAGGCGGACACCGTCGAGGAAATGCGCCTTGCCGCGGGTACTGTGAATGGGCTGATTAGCGAGGAAATCTCCCTGCACATCAAAACCTGCGCCGCGGCCGGCATAGACGAGGCGACACTGTTCGCGACGGAGGAACGGCAAGAGAACCTGGCCTACACGCGCTACGTACTAGACTCAGGCCACTCAGGTGATTTGCTGGACTTGCTGGCGGCCTTGGCCCCTTGTGTCATGGGATACGGGGACATTGGTACCCATTTAGCGGCGACAAAAACTTCAGACACCTATTCTGAGTGGATCAACACCTATGCTGGCAACGAATACCAGCAACTCTGCCACGATGTCGGTGCGCTGATAGACGGGGCAGTTGTACGACGCATTGGCGATGACGCTACAACCAGCCCCCGTTGGACTAGTCTTCAATCGCGGTTTGCAACGGCGACAAAGCTAGAAGTCCAATTCTGGGAAATGGGGCTGGATCCTTGAACCAGCCCTTGCAAATAAAAGGATCAGCAGTAATCGACCAGACGCCGATCTTTTCGGATCTAGACCTTAGCCTTAAACCGAACAGCTGGACCTGCCTTCTGGGAGCAAGTGGCGTGGGAAAATCAACGGTACTTCGCTTGTTTGCGGGCCTGGCGGAGAGCGTCTCCTTTAATGGAGACCTGAGCGATCCAGGACGCGTTGCCATGATGGCGCAGCACGATTTGCTGATGCCATGGCTGAGCGTCTTGGATAATGTTTTACTTGGCGCACGGCTGCGAGGGGAACGCCCCGATCGAACCCTTGCACACGACAGGTTGGCACAGGTTGGGTTGGTGGATCATGCCGACAAATTACCCCCGACCTTATCTGGAGGCCAACGCCAACGGGTAGCCTTAGCACGCACCTTGATGGAAAACTGCGCCGTTGTCTTACTTGATGAACCTTTCTCAGCGTTGGACGCTTTGACCCGTGCACAAATGCAAGAACTAACCGCAGAACTGTTAAGGGAATGCACTGTTCTTTTAGTCACGCACGACCCCAATGAAGCTGCAAGATTAGGCCAGAAAATCCTGATTATGACCCCCTCAGGACTCGTTGAAATTGCAGCTCCAACCACCCCTATCCCACGCGAAATAAACGCAGCGGACGTACTCCGCGCTCAGTCAGATCTTTTTAATCAACTGCGGAGACCAACATGAGCGCCACACAACACCTGAAATCGCTTGTTGCCGATGACTGGCATGCTGCAACGCATCACCCTTTCACAGATGCCTTGGCTGATGGAACAATAAGCCGCGAAAAGATGGTTGGATACTTACAGCAGGACTATCAGTTCATCGAAGGTTTTGTGCGCCTCCTTGCCTCTGCTGTGGCACATGCTCCCACATTAGTCGATGCTGTTCCTGGCGCACAATTTTTAGGTTTGATTTGTAGCTCTGAGAACAACTATTTCCTGCGATCCATGCAAGCGCTTGAGGTGCCGCCGACCGCACTAGCCGCACCTGAAACTATCGCATTCCAAAAGCTTATGGACCAAGCGCGCCACTCGGGGCGTTATGAGATCATGCTGTCGGTCCTCGTGGTTGCAGAATGGATTTACCTCGACTGGGCTACCCCGTTCAGAGAACGAGCAAACGATCTGCCGTTTTGGTTAGGCGAATGGATAACCCTGCATTCTGGCGATGGATTTGCGCAGGTCGTTGCCTATTTGCGCGATCAACTTGATGCGACTTGGGATACGCTCAATAAGGCAGCCCAAATGGACGTTACTGAAACCTTCACTCATGCAGTACTGTTAGAACGTAAATTCTTTGATGCGTCCTGGGCGGGTTTTGTGGTCACAAAATGACAGGTTGGCGCGCAGGAATAGCAGCAA
>TARA_B100000674_G_scaffold499256_1_pt1 | contig 11563 bp, 10 predicted proteins | sample TARA_B100000674 | Tara Oceans TARA_B100000674 (sample SAMEA2622759) | marine metagenome | biome: marine biome (ENVO:00000447); feature: surface water layer (ENVO:00002042); material: "saline water (ENVO:00002010), including plankton (ENVO:xxxxxxxx)" | depth 5 m
CCCTGCCGATCGGCGGGGCCAATGCGGCGGAAAAGACCACCGATGCGACGGATGCCTATATCCGAGGGGCGCTTAATGGCGCGGCCAAGCCGGTGTTCATGGATGAAATGGAGCCGGAAGACGGCAAGGCGGACGGGGCAATGCGCCTGGCGCGCTATGGCTTTAGTGCTGATCAGGGGATCATTGGCCGGTCGAGCGCCTCGCAAAAGGTGGTTGCGCAGCGGATTATTGCGCAGTTTATCTTTGGCTCTATCAAACATCCGGAACCCAGCCCGCAGGACCGGTCGCGCATTCACTTTGTGACCTTGCGCGATCGCGAGGTTTCGCAGGAAGCCACCGACAGATTCCGGGATCGTCGGGACTTGCTCAAGCCGCTGGGGCCGCGCATCTGGGCGCGGATGATTGTTGGCTATGACCGGTTTCGGGCCAATCTGGCGGTCTATGAGCGCATTCTTAGCAGCGTGTCATATACCGCGCGCATGGTGGACCGCATGGCGCCGGTTTTGGCGGCCTATGAAACGCTGATGCATGATGATGTGATCGAGGTGGCCGCCGCCGTTGATCAGATCAACGTTCTTGGCCTTGATACCCCGCAACAGAGCGACAGCGAGTTTGACGAATGCTTGCGCCATTTGCTGACATCGCAGGTCGAAACATGGCGCAATGGTGAACGTTACACCATTGGTCGGCTTTTGAAATATGTGATCGAGCGCGAGGAAGATGACCGCTTTACCATCGGTGATTTCAGGCGGATGGCAGATGAAACGCTGCCTGCAATTGGTCTTCGGGTGGTCAAGGATGGCAAGTCGCCATCAGCAACGGTTACGCACCTTATGATCGCCAGCAACCATGCACAGCTTAACCGCATCTATCGCGGCACCAAGTGGGACCACGGCGTTTACCGGCAGCCTTTCAGTTGTGTTGATGGTGCGATCACCAAGAAGGCACGCTTCACGGCGGCCCCGTGCTGGGCGACTGTGGTGCCGATCGATTTGATCCTTGGTGGGGGTGATGAGGGATGATTTTAACGCTCTATATCCTTCCCCCGTGCCCCCATCAGAAAAAGGGGCTTCGCAGGTTTGAAGGGGTGATTTGGCTATTTTTGAACATTACGGGAAACGCATTTGTGCGGTTGCGTCATAGGTGTAAGTCAAGTGATATTGTCTTGTTGATAGTCATAAACTATCGAAATGGTGGTTTGTTCCGTCGCTGTTCCGTGGTTGTTCCGTTGGTAAATGGCATCATGTTTTGTGGTTTATCAGGGTGTTATGGGAAAAGTGTTCCGTTGTTCCGCTTGTTCCGTCGATTTTGGGGTTGTGGAAGTATAGCGGGTGGGTGCGCGTATAAGTGTGTCTGAGCGGATATTACGGAACAACGGAACACTTTATAGATAAGATATTGATATATATAGAAAAAGACTGTTCCGTTGGGCGTTCCGTAAATCGTGCCCAACGGAACAGAATTCCGATAACTATCTGAAACTAAACAAATGGTGCAGTGCTTTTGCTACGGAACAAACGCAAAAACGGCTGATTGATGGAAGGGTGAAGCAATGGCTAAGCAGGATGTGATGGATATCTGGTCAGCGCTGCAGTGGGCGGTGCGTGATCAGAAGGCGGACCGGGCTTTTGCGGCCAATGATGATTTCCGGCATCTGTCGCGGGGTGGTTCTGTGACGGCGGCGGTCATGCAGATGGGCGAGCTTAATGCCCGCATTGATGGCGGCGGTTCGATCAGTGGGGCGGATCTTGACCCGGATGCCGAGCGCATCTGGATGGGGATGCTGTTGCTGTGGTCGCAATGGCGGGCTGGTGGATTGCGCGATCAGATCGGGGTTGGCCTGCCGGTGCATATGCAGCGCGCCATGGTTCGGATGTCATCGGACCCCGGCAGCAATCCGGTGGCGGCAACGCTTGAGGCGGCCCGGACGGGTGACATGCCGGAATGGCTGACCATCGAAAGCGGGCAGTCGCGACGCGTGGTCGAGGAATCGAAGCTGTTTTACGTCATGGTATGGGATGTTCTGGCCGCTTTGTACAATTGCCTGGTGGTGAGTGATAGCATGGGCATTGATATTAAAATGCCCAGTATTCCGCGCCTTCCATGGCAGTCCCGAAAAAAGGTGTTTGACAAGGTTGGGTGATCCGGGGTATTGACTTTCGTTGTCGACACAAGTGCGCCCGTTGGAGGAATCCAGCGGGCGTTTTCTTTTGCCGATAGGCTTCCGGATGTTCCTTGCGGTTGATGATGCTGGCTTGGTTTCCTGATAGCTTCCTCCCTCAATCTGACATGATTGCACTCGCGGCGATGTTCCCTATGCCTGACTATCCAGCTCATGCTGGTGTGGATGATGGCGGCTGGGGCATCGCCGCAATCTTTTGGTGGTGATGTCAAAAGAGATAGATATATCAAGCAACTACAGAATGTGTCGCGGGTCCTTCCCAGCGCCAAACCTATACGGGTGGGCGAAGCCCGTTTCTTCGGTAGTTTTGTGAGTTTGAAAGAGGGTTGACAGGTTGACGGGTTGACATACCCGGTTGACGGTTGACCGATTTCGATATGGCGGTGCCAAACATGGTGGACAATCGGCAATAAGGCATGGTGTGAGGCAGTATGAACGGTGCATCAACCGGACCTGTCGGCAACCAAGCGGCCTATGCCAAGCATCGTGGCGTTACCCGGCAGGCGATATCAAAGTTGGTCAAGAGCGGGAAAATCCCGTTCACGCAAACAGGCAGTCGGATCGAGATCAATTTTGCCCAGGCTGACAAGGCGCTGGGCCAGACAATCGACCCGTCTCGGGCACTTGCGGCGCAAAGCGCCAGCCAGCCGATCGGGAAATCTGAACCAAAGGACGATCTGTTTGATCAGCCGACCGTAACAACGGCGGATGTTGGTCAATCGGGCGAACAGGGAACCGATTATCAACAGCATCGCGCGGCCCGTGAAGGATACAACGCAGAAATCGCCCGGCTTGACCTTGAGGAAAGGTTGGGCCGCCTTGTCGACAAGCAGGATGTCGAGGAAAGCATGGTCACAGCGGGTCGCCATATCCGCCAGGGCCTTGATGCAATTCCCGGCTGGTCCGATGAAATCGACGCGGCAGCGCGCAATGGCGGTGTTAATGCGGTGCGCGCGCTTCTAAAAGAGAAAGTTCGCGGACTGGAAGAAATGATCGCGGATAGCTTGGTGGTGCTTGCAGATGATGATAGCGGGGGACAAACCTGAAGCGCTGTCGATCGTTGCAAGCGCGCTTGCGCGTGGCCTTCGTCCAGATCCGCAGGTCATGCCTGCCGAATGGGCGGAAACGCATCTGATTTTGGCTGATGGGCCGAAGGCCGGGTTCAAATGGGACCCGGCGGTAACGCCTTATGCGGTAGAGATCCTAAACTGCCTTTCGAGTACGTCACCGCACACGCGGGTCAGCGTGCGAAAATCGGCGCAGGTCGGCCTGACCGAGGCCATGATCGCATGGCTTGGCACGATCATCGATACTTCGCCCGGCAAGGCGATGTTGGTGTTGCCAACGATATCGACGGCGCAGGACTTTAACCGCGAAAAGCTTGGCCCGACCATTGAACAGACCAAGCCGCTTAACCGCAAGGTGCGGCAGGCAAGCAGCCGATCGTCACAGTCATCGACAGCACTGTCAAAGCGGTTTGCCGGTGGGTCGCTGACCCTGACCGGCGCAAACAGCACGGCAGACCTGCGTTCGAAAACGATCAAGTATCTGGCTTGCGACGAAATCGACGAATGGCCGCTGGACCTAGATGGCCAAGGCGATCCGATGAAAATGGCGGATGCCCGCCAGATTTCGTTCCATGCGACAGGCGACTACAAGAAATTCGAGGCGTCAACACCGACCATCAAGGGGCAGTCGCGCATTGACGCGGCATTCGAGGAAGGTGACCAGCGTTACTGGAATTGCCCTTGTCCGCATTGCGGGACCTATCAACGGTTGGTCTTTGGCGGACCAGACGAACCGCATGGCCTGAAATTCAACAAGGTCTGGCCGTACAGCACGCACTATGTCTGCATCGAATGTGGTGGGGTGATCGAGAACTACCATAAGCAGCAAATGCTGTTGGCTGGTGACTGGATACCCGAAAGACCAGAACCGGGAAGGCACCCGAGTTTCCATATTGATGCGATCAGCTCCAACCTGACCACTTGGGACAAGATGGTCGAGGAATTCATCAAGGCAAAGGATGATCCAGGGCAGCTCAAGGCGTTTGTCAACCTGTGGCTTGGTCAGGTATGGGAAGAACGGGGTGATGCGCCGGAATGGGGCCGCCTGTTTTCACGCCGCGAAGATTATGCACCGCGCACGATCCCGCCTGGCGGGCTTGTGTTTACCTGCGGCTGCGACGTGCAGGGTGATTGCGCCTATTACGAGGTTGTCGCCTGGGGGCGGGACAAGCAAAGCTGGTCTATTGATCAGGGGTTCCTGGTTGGCAATACGGCTGATCCGCATGATCAGGTGTGGCGCGATCTGGATGATCTTTACCAGCGGCGCTATCCGGATGTATATGGCAACTATTGGCCGGTTGACGCGCTTGCCATCGACTCAGGCTTTAACACCAATCAGGTCTATATGTGGGCGGCAAAACATCCGCGCGCACGGGCCATCAAGGGTGATGACGGATGGCAAAAGGCTGCCATTTCTGCGTCGCCATCCAAGGTCGATATCAACTGGCAGGGCAAGCGCCGCAAATACGGGGCGCAGCTTTGGCATGTTGGGACGTGGGGCCTGAAATCAGAGCTTTATGCGAACTTGCGCAAGGAAGGTGCCAGGGATGGTCAGGAATATGACCCGCCTGGCTACTGTCATTTCGCGATGTTCCATGATGAAGCCTATTTCAAGCAGCTTACGGCGGAATATCTCAAGGAAACGGTGATCAAGGGCCGCAAGGTCAAGGTCTGGCACGCATCTGCGCCAAACCACTTGCATGATTGCCGGATCTACAACATGGCGATGGCGGCCCACCTTGGCGTGGATCGCATGAACGTTGCCGAATGGGATCAGGTCCAGCATGACCGTGCCGAACCGCCGAAAGCGCCGCAAGGTGATCTGATCGACCGCATGGGGCCAAAGCAGCAGGCAGAGGCGCGGGCAAAAGTCGCAAAGCCGACCGCAAAGCCGTCGGCCAAGCGGCCATCAAACGACAATGCCGGCTGGCTTGGTTCCCGCAAGGGTGGATGGCTTAACAAATAGGTGACGCATGGCGTGGACCCAGACCGATCTTGACAATATCGAACGCGCCATGGCCCAAGGCACCCGCAAAGTGGTGATCGAGGGCAAGGAGGTCGAATATCGTACACTTGATGAAATGATTCAGGTGCGAAACCTGATCAAGACGTCATTGGGCACCACGTCCACCTCCAAGCGCCGCTATGCTACGTTTTCACGGGGATTTTGATATGAAGTTCCTTGAAAATGTGATCAAGGTTGTCGCGCCGGAAACGGCACTTCGCCGCGAAAAGGCGCGCATGCGTTTGAAGGCGATGTTCGAAGCCCGCAATATGTATGATGGGGCGAGTATCGGGCGGCGAACCGCCGGGTGGCGTCGTGTTTCGACCGATGCCAATTCCGAAACGGCATTCGGGACGTTGGCACGCTTGCGCGACAGCGCCCGTGATCTGGTGCGCAATAACGAATTTGCCGAAAGTGGCATTGACGGAATTGCGACTTACACCGTTGGTGCCGGCATCGTACCCCATTTCAAAGGGCCAACGGAACAGATCACTGAAACGCTGGAACGTCTGGCAATAGCGCATTTCGATAGCACCGATATCGACGCGCAACAGCAACATGATCTTTATGGTTTGCAAAGCCAAGTCATGCGCACGGTTGCGGAAAGTGGCGAATGCCTTGTGCGTCGCCGCCGTCGTCGCCTGAGTGACGGTTTGGCGTTGCCGTTTGCCATTCAGGTCCTTGAGCCAGACTTTCTTGACGCAACCAAGGACGGTGACGCCGGGAATGGCAATGTTGTTGTCCAAGGTGTCGAGTTCGATTCCCTGGGCCGTCGCGTTGCCTATTGGTTGTTTGATGAGCATCCCGGTTCGCGGTCTTCGTATCGCTTGCCGACGTCTCGCCGGGTTCCCGCGCGCGACATCGCACATATTTACCGGCAGTCGCGTCCCGGCCAAGTGCGCGGTGTTACCTGGTTGGCATCGACAATGGTTCGCCTGAATGACTTTGGCGATTATGAAGATGCACAATTGATGCGACAGAAGATTGCGGCATGTTTTGCGGCTTTTGTTACTGATATCGAAGGTGTTAGCGCGGGTGATGGTGGTCATTTGACCGCGGTTGGCGGAGACACTTCCAACTATCGCGAAAACCTGGAGCCGGGGTTGATTGAAACCCTGCCGCCTGGTCGTGACATCCGGTTTGGCGACCCGCCAGGTGTGGATGGATACGGGGAGTATTCAAGTCGCCAGTTGCATGCCGTGGCAGCGGGATTAAAGGTGCCTTACGAACTTCTGACAGGTGACTATTCGAACGTGAACTATAGTTCTGCGCGGATGGCTTGGCAGAACTTCTATAAAAAGGTCAATGTCTGGCAAAAACAGATCATGATCCCGCAGTTTTGCCGGGCGGTTGAACGGTGGTTCCTTGAGGCTGCAGCCGTATCAAACGGTACGGGCGGCTCCATCAAGGCGATCTGGACGCCGCCGCCACCATCAATGGTCGATCCGACCAAGGAAATTGCCGCCCAGCGTGATGACATCCGGTCCGGCACCAAGACGCTTTCGGATGCCGTGCGTGAACGCGGCAAAGATCCGAAAGAACATTTTGCAGAGCTTCAATCGGATATGGCGCTGCTTGATGAACTTGGTCTGACGCTTGATTGCGATCCCCGTCGGGTGTCGCGCACTGGAACGATGCAGCGCGATCAGGTTGCATCGGAACCGCAAGAAACCTAGGGGTTATCATGAAAAACAAAGCCTCGGGCCGTTTCGGCCCGCGTGCGCTTTCCGTTCTGTCGAACGGGGAGGTGCTTCTTTATGGCGTGATCGGTGATGACTGGGACGGGCTGGACAGCGCGACTGTCATTCGTGACATCGATGCGCTGGGCGACATTCCGGAACTGCATGTCCGGATCAACAGTCCAGGCGGGTTCGTCCATGAGGGTCTAGCGATCTACAATTACCTGGTTGCGCACAGTGCCAAGGTGATCGTCCATATTGATAGCCTTGCCGCGTCGATGGCGTCGGTGATTGCCATGGCCGGCGACCAGATCATCATGCCGCAGAATGCCAGCATGATGATCCATAACCCTTGGGACGTTGCCTTTGGTGAAGCGGATGATTTCCGCAAGAAGGCAGACAACCTTGATCGTCTCAAGGATCAGATTGTAGGGATCTATGCCGCCCGCACCGGTCAGGATGCAGCGCGACTTTCCGAATTGATGGATGTCGAAACATGGATGACTGCGCAAGAAGCGGTCGCCGATGGTTTCGCCGATGAAATTGCCGAAGCTGACACAGCGGCGGCAATGCAGCGATTTGACTTGTCGCTGTTTAACAATGTTCCGGAAACGGTTTCCGGGGCTGTTTTGGCGGGTCGCGATAGCGCCGCCGCGATGGCGGATCTTTCCGCCGGGCATGCAACAAGGAGTGACCAAATGCCTAAACCAAACGTCGCGAACGGCACTGCGCCTGCAGATGTAGCCAACCCGACCCCGGCTGTGGATCCGGCTGATCAGCCGCAGAATACCGTTGATGCCGCGACCATTGCAAAGGAAGCAACCGCTAAGGAACGTGCGCGCGTCTCCGAAATTCAGGCAGCAGTCCGTGCGGCAAAGCTGGATAACGATTTTGCCAATGATCTGATTGCACAGGGCGTTTCGATCGATCAGGCCCGTGCGGCAATCATCGACAAGTGGGCGGAAGCCGATAACACGCCGGAGCCGTCCAATCAGGTTCGTGCGTCTGTCACCAGCGACGGTGTCGACCGTTTCCGCCAGGGTGCGACCATGGCCCTGATGGAGCGCGCCGGTCTGGATGGTGGCGAGCGCAACGAATTCACCGGCCTTAACTTGCGTGAGCTGGCCCGTGAATCTCTGAATGTACGCAACATTTCTTCTCGCGGTATGCCGGTGATGGAAATGGCGGGCATGGCGTTTTCGCCGCGCAACTTTGGTCATCATTCCACGTCCGACTTTGGTAATATCCTTGCAGATGTTGCGAACAAGTCGATGCTGATTGGTTACGAGGAAGCCGAAGAAACGTTCAAGCACTGGACGTCCAAAGGTGTCCTGACCGACTTCAAGCCGACCAAACGTGTCGATCTGAACCTGTTCGACAATCTGCTGGAAGTTGGCGAAGGGGCCGAATACCAGTTTGGCACCATTGGTGATCGCGGCGAAACCGTGATGCTTGCGACCTATGGCCGCAAATTCAGCATTACCCGCCAAGCCATCATCAATGATGACATTGGCGCATTCACCCGCATCCCGCGCAAGATGGGACGTTCTGCAATCCGCACTGTCGGCAACCTGGTCTATGCGATCCTGACCAGCAACGCGACGCTGTCGGATGGCGTTGCGCTGTTCCATGCTGTTCATGGCAACTTGGCCGGGTCCGGTGGAGCACCATCGACCGCGACGCTTGATGCCGCCCGCACCGCCATGGCGACGCAGAAAGACCCGGACGAAAAGGCTGCTGGCGGCCTTAATATCCGTCCGGCTTATGCGATCGTCCCCGCGGCCCTTCGGGGTACGATGGAAACCGCCATTTCGTCGGAATACGACACTGCCAAGGGTGACAAGAAATTGCCGAACAGTGTTCGCAACATGGCAGAGGTTGTTTCCGAGGCGCGTCTTGATGCGGACTCGGCCACGGCCTGGTACCTGGCGGCAAACCCGAATTCCACCGACACGATCGAGGTCAACTATCTTGACGGTATGGATACGCCGTACCTCGAAAACCGTGAAGGGTGGGACATCGACGGTGTCGAGATGAAGGTGCGCATCGATGCGTCTCCTTCGGTCCTTGGTCATCGCGGCCTTTATAAGAACGCCGGCGCATAAGCCATCGTTCATGTGATCTGATCGGCGGCGGGTCAAGGCCCGCCGTCCTTGTTTCCTGAAATCGGAGTTTGAGCGATGGATAATTTTGTACAGCGTGGTGAAACCATGCCGTGGACCAATGGCACTGGTTCTGATGTGTCATCCGGTGATGTGGTCGTTGTTGGTGGGCAGATTGGTGTTGCTGTCACTGATATCGCGGATGGTGCAGCCGGTGATCTTGCAATGGATGGTGTGTTCTCTCTGCCGAAATCTACGGGTGCCGCGATTAACCAGGGTGACGCCGCGATGTATGATGTCTCGGCATCAGCCTTTGTGGCATCTGGTGGTACGCCTGCGACTGGTGATGTAACCGGTGCGGTCGCGTGCTGGGAAACTGCCGCAAGTGCGGCGGTAACGGTCAAGGTCAAGATCAATGCTGGCGTTGGTACGGTAAACTAACGGCAATTGGTTGATTGATGATTGAAAGGCGGGCTTCGGTCCGCCTTTTTGCTTGGGGGTGATGATGGAAGCGGCGTTTTTTGAGACGGTGTTTTATGACCCGTTTTGCTCCGCATCTGCGGATTACACCCCAAAGGTCGGAGATGTGGTTGCCGATATTCGCGTGATCAAATCGATGGCTGATCAACAGAACGAGATTCTCGGTCAGCCGACTGTCACCAGCGACATCGTAATTGAGGTGCGCGCAGATGACCTGTCGGCACCAGAAAAAGGCGGTCAGTTTTCGGTCGATGGTGCAGTGTTTGAGATCAATTCACAGCCAACCCGCGACATGACCAGAAATGTCTGGCGATGCACCTGCTTTGAGGCGACGTGATGCGCATCAAGATGACGCGCAATGGTGACTTTCGCAAAGTATTGGATATCAAGCGCATCGCGGTCGAGCGGGCGGTTGGTGATGCCGTGCGGCAATCGGGAAGCAATCTTAAGCAACGCCTGCGCGGACAAACGATCGGTTCCGGGCTTGGTCGCCGTCTGGCAAATACATGGCAAAACAAGAACTATCCTGATCAGCGGATTTCGGCAGCAAGCCCGGCCTCCATTGTTTATTCAAAGGCGCCGAAGATTATTGACGGATTTAGCCGCGGCACGCCGATCAAAAGCAAGCGCGGCTTTTTCCTGGCGGTTCCGACGGATGTGGCGCCAAAGCGCGGGTCCGACGGCAAGCGGATCAAGCCGGATAACTTCCCGGAGTGGCGGTTTGGCCGTCTTGAGATGGTCTATCGCCGCAATGGGCCGAGTTTTCTGGTCGTCAATGGAAGTTCTATCACGAAATCCGGTCGTGCCGGTCGACGCCGTAAGGGTGGCGGGCGCACCAAAAGTGGAAACTACCGCAAGGGAACGGCATCGGTGATCATGTTCCTGCTTTATCCGCAGGTCCGGTTGCCCAAGGTGTTCAAACTCGATAACGAGCGCCGCCGTGCAAGGGCAGATTTGCAGCGCAATGTGCGCTTGCGTCTGCAAAGGATGGCAAATGGCAACCGGTAAAACAGAAACAGCCCTGCAGGCGCTTTTCACAGTGATCAGTGCCGTATCTGGGCCAGAGATTGTGCGAAACGCGGTCGAGGGCGATGACATCCCGTCTACTGGGCGGGTCAATCAGCTTGACGGCAATCGTGGGGAGCCAGAGGCGATCCTTTCGCCGCTGCGATATGAGTTCCAGCACAGGGTCGAATTGATCGTGATGGTGCAGGAAAACGATCAGGCGGTGCGTGACGCAAAGCTGGACAACATCCTGCAGGACATCGTCGCCGTCGTGCGTGCAAATCCGACGCTTTCTGGCGCGGTTGACTATGCCTATGAGGCACCGCCGGAAACCGATGACGAAGCAATCGCCGGGGCCGAAACCATCAAGGCGGCCCTGTTGCCGATCATTCTTGAATACACCGCGCCAACCGCCGTTGGCTGACGCAAACCATACCTTACGGAGAACCGATTATGGGTACCAAAACGCGCGCTTATGGATCTGATGCGTCGTTGCTGGCGGCATTTGAAAGCACGTATGGCACCGCGCCGGATGGGTCTGGCGGGGGTGTCTATAAACAGCTTTCCTACAAGTCATCCAGCGTTGGCGAGGAAAAGCCGCTTGGCTATGACCCGATCCTTGGGCAGGGACGCGATGCGCAGGACCCGTATTATGACGCGCCGACTGTTGGTGGCGATATCGTGGTGCCGGTTGATTTGCGCGCGACTGGCTTCTGGTTGAAGGGTTTGCTTGGGGCGCCTGATACGACCGATAACGGTGACGGAACCTACACCCATGTGTTTGAATCGGGCGGGGCGCTTCCAAGCCTGTCGCTTGAGACCGGGCATACCGGCCTGACCACAGAGGTCTATCTGATGGCAAGCGGTGCAAAACTGGGCGGTCTGCAGGTTGATATGCAGCGCACCGGGCCGGTCAACGCCACTATCAATGGCGTCGTTGCCCAAGGCGAGGCATCCGCTTCATCAAGCGAGGATGCAACGCCTGGCACTTATGCCATGCGTCGTTTCTCGCAAAGTTCGGGCGCGATCAAGCTTGGCGGGTC
>TARA_B100000674_G_scaffold496919_1_pt1 | contig 11562 bp, 10 predicted proteins | sample TARA_B100000674 | Tara Oceans TARA_B100000674 (sample SAMEA2622759) | marine metagenome | biome: marine biome (ENVO:00000447); feature: surface water layer (ENVO:00002042); material: "saline water (ENVO:00002010), including plankton (ENVO:xxxxxxxx)" | depth 5 m
TCAGTTTTAAATTAATCTCGATGGCAAAAAAAATAAAAAAATCAAATAGAGAGCACTTTTTGAGGCTCATAAATTTAAAAATAAAATATCAACAAAAATTAAATGCAAAACTTAAATCAAGTTTTATGGACTATGTTGATAGCCAAAATTTTTGGAAAGATATTGTGGACGAAATATTGATTTCTATTGAAAAAGTAAGAATAAAAAATCAATTTTCTATAATAATTCAGAATAATTCTCAAAAAGAAGATAGAGAATATTTCTTCTCAGAACTAGATAATCAAATTTCTAATAATTCGCGAAAATTATTCAGAGATATAATGCAAAATCCAAAGCTTTTCTCAGTTGGTTTTTCAAGCATTGCAAACCAAGTTTCTATGGATCAGTACCTGAAAATAATACCTAACCCTAATGATATAACTCAAGATGTCATCAATGAGCTTTAATCTAAAAATATATTTTACTATATTTTTTTTTCTAGGTTGCCAATTTACGGACGCTAGAGACTTTAGTAAGAGCTTATTAACGGATTACAAAAAACTTATTGATACCAAAAATAATTCTCAAGTAAGCACAAGCATAGCTTGTGCCAATCTTGATATTTTAATGCTCCTAATGTCCAATGCCCTAAATTTTGACATGGTTTCTATGCAGAAAATTTACAGTAATCCAAAATTATATGTAAACCCCGATTTCTATCAAAACTGGAAACAAAATTTAATTGGTCAAACATCTGATGCAATTTTAGAAAAAGAAATTATAAAATTAGAAAAACTTGAAAACGTAAGATTAACAGATATTAACGAGAGTCTTAATCAATGGAAAACACTATCAAAACAAACAGAAGAAATTATCCATGAGATTGGCATAGCTAATGGTTATCAACTAATACTTAAACAAAACACGCTATTAAGGCCCTATAGCCATCAAAATTTAAGTAAATACTCTGTAGTTTCAAAAAATATTCCTAATATAACCTTGAAGGTAGCCAAGCATATTCTTCAAAGTAGAGGCCTTACCCCAAACTCCATTAGTAAAATTTTGCAATCACTTGAAAAGAATTTCATATTCTGATTGTGTGAAATGAAAAAGAGGAAATATATCAAAAAAATAAAAACCTTAATATGTATTTAGTTTTTTGCCGATATTCCGTATAAGCCAAAAATTTTATTAGTGAGGTTTGCAATGAAAAATCAGGAAATAATTGGGGGAGTTTTTCAGGACTTAAGTAATGATTTAACTGTAGTTGTCAAGCTGTTTGACATTATCACATATTCTCCTGAAATGATTACCAAAGAGCTGTTAAACAAAACTAAAGCAAAAGTTAAATCAATTTTAACGAAAGTAGATAATGCAAAAGAATCTCTCGTTAATCAAACATTAAAAGTAAATAGAACAGTAAGTCGCAAATTAGAATTAGACTTTAATAAAAAACAATACCCAGCACAGATTTTAGAAGATATCGTCAAACAGTATAAAGATAAATTATATACACAAACCACCTTATATAACGATGAAGCTCGTAAAATAAAGTTAGATGATAGAGACTTTCGTTACATATTAACCACTCTTCTGGAGAGTGCCAAGAAAACGCAAAATGGAATTTTGAATAAGACTTGCGAAGTTTCTATAGCTAGCAAGCATAATACTATGGTTATGCTCTTCAAGGATTTCGGTCGTAAAATCCCCTCAGATATAGTTCACAAAATGTTCACTGGCGAAACATGTACACAAGATTATGGCGGTGGTTACCCTATGTATCGTGTCAAAAGAGTCCTAAATTCAGTAGGCGGAGACGTAAGTATCGATTTAAGTAATTCTAAATTTACCACCTTTATTATCAGTGTACCGTTTGAGGAATAGCGAACACTAAAAATAATGCCACTATTGCAGGCCCTAGCTTTAGCATAATGAAACTCTGCAAGTTCTAAATACTTGGGCGCTGGACGCAGCGTCCAAGTTACTTCAAAAAGGTTATTTTTTTAATGTAAGCTTTGGATTTAGCATTCGAATTAATAGCTATCAGAAATCCACTGATAGTTGGCATATTCTTATCCCACATTTTTTCGAAATTGTATTTAAGGTCGAATTCAGTGGTTATAAGTTCATCATCATTCACACCTGAAGACACACAGACATGACGAGAAGTATTCTTCCAGTATTTGTATTTGTAAAACTTTCCAACAGGTTCTTTTTCACCAGGAAAAAGAGAAAAGAAATAAGGAGCTGAAGGCACAAACGGAAACCCACTGGAAAACTTTTCGCGACCAAAAGCCACGTTCAGACTGATGGCAGAATACTTTTTATTGTTTTCGTAATTAGCTCCCCGTGGATATTTACTAACGCCCCATTCGATTCTAACTTTAGTTGCCTCAGGAATATCTCCATCTTTACCCCATATTGCAATTGAAGATCTACTAGTGGAGAAACTTATACCATTATTTTCGAATTCGAGTTTAATCTTATCGGCAAACTGCGAGCTGAAGCCTTTACCACTAAACCAATCTGCAGGATTCTCAGCCTCTGTGGAAGCGCGACTAAAATCTAACTCATAAACAACATCACTGGCTAGGTGTACAGACTTATCAAGAATGCTTGAATAAAGTTGATCAAAAACTAAGCGCTGATCTACCTCAGCGTAAATCAGAGAGATGGAGAACATGATATGAATAAAAAGTCTAAAGAGAATAATCATAAAAACCTCCCACAACTAGAATGGTTTCAATTGTGCTTAACAGTTATAAGAAATTATTCTCGATTGACAAGGCTCTATTAATACTCAGGGTCATTTTATCTACAATCTAGTGTATTTATGGTCAGTCCAATAATGCCTATATTTAATTCATTTCAAAGGCTTTAGCTGGACAAAAAATTTAATTCATTTCCCGACTCTATTGGTCTCTGATTGTGTGATGGAAAAATTGACAAACTAGAACCAGGTGAAGCCCATTCCGTAATTGCAGCAAAAACCCTTTCAAAAGAAGTTTTACCTTCTATATGCTGGTTCCAATCTTGCATTAATTCTATTTCAGAATCAGGAAATAGTTCTCCATAAATTCCACCATTAACCTGATCACCATAAACTAGAACAGTATTTCCATTGCCATGTTCAGTACCTCCCGCACCATTTGATTTTAATTGTCTACCAAACTCACCGCTAAAAACATAGATCAAATTAGTTTTGCTCTGGGGGTAGTCTTGTGCAAGCTGATGATCCAAAAGACTTATTCCTTTATTGTTTCCAAATAACTCTTGAATCCTAATTTCGATACCCTCCTCATCATCTCGTTGAGTAGAATGGGTATCAAAACCTTCTAACATTAATGACACTACATTAAAATCTAATAGATCCTGACAAGCTATACCATAGTAGGTATTTAATAATTGAATCGCAAAATACTCAAAAAAAGCTTTTTGATCACCTCTTATTAATTCATCAAATAATAATGGCCTTCGAGCCTCATATGAATTTAAGTCTCCGTCTACAGAAGATATATAACCACCTTGAGGATTTATTTGGTTTTTTAGTCTTTCATCAACTTGACCCCCTAAAGATCTTATAACTTTCTCTGTTTCCACAAAACTAGAAAAAGTACCACCACTTGAAATCTCGTTTCTTTTGGACTGATAATAACTTCGAAGAGATCTAAAAAGAGCATATTCACGATCAAGATCTTCAGGTTCAAGAAACCATTCAGCTTTCTTTGTAAATGAAAAATTTTCCATATTAGGAGCATCTATCAAGTTTGGATTAGCATGGTTAAGGGGATTTGATGGATGCGGTCCATTACAGAAAAGTAGCGGTTGCTCAGTAACAGAAAGAATATTCTTTTGGCTATAATATGCTAATCGCCCACCCCACCCTGATCTACATAGTTCCTGAGGAAGTGCATTATGGTCGCCACTAGTCCATACCAAAGTAGAATATGGATGATCTCTAGAGGGAGATCCAAATACATTATTAATAATGGCAACTTTACCCTCTAATATTTTATCTTTTAACCAATCGGCTTTTTTAAGTAATCCGAATTCTACTGAATCAAATGAAATCTGATCGTAGTTTTGCTCAAATGCTTCTTGCAGTTCATTTGAATTATTTGAATTAATTCCAAATATACTGGCTCTAGCCTGCCAAAAAGCATTACCATAATCAGTCGTAGGAATAGGAACGATCAGGTGACGAAAATCTGGACCTCCCTCTAAAAAAATATTGACTACGGTCTTAATGGGATTTAAAAGATTTTGAGAATAGCTAAAATTGCTAATCAATGGCATGGCTGCTAGCGAAGAAGTTCCTTTAATAAAAGTTCGCCTATTTATATTCATAAGCCTTCCTGGGCAAACATGTAAGGTGTAGCTGCCATAAATGCTAAAGCCATTCCGATGCGATAATTGTCTTCCCAACGTTGTCTATTCCGATTATCTTTGTAATTATCTAAATAATTTAATTTCGCTTCACTTAAAGCTTGGTATTTACTATTAATTTCCGTATCTGAAATTATGTCCCCTGCAGAGTAAATTTTATCCGGATTATTGGAGTCTACGACGTGAGAAAAGTCCTTACCCTCTGCAAGTAGAGCATAAATTTCTGCCCTTTCTAAAACTCCTAAATTTTTCAATCCGTCCGCTATTAACTTCTTCCATAAAAATTCTGTTATCTTACGTACCTCATAATCGTTGGTGTCCTCTCTTGAAATTTCTAACGCCCAATCACGTTCCCAGGACTTATCTCCATAGATACCTTTGGACTCAATAGTTTCACCATGGCGGGTAGAACTGGTGTTAAAAGCTTCCTTCAGAATTTTAGAACTTTCTGAGGCTTCGAGACCTGTTTGGCCTCCAAAAACATTATGAATCGGTCTAAAAAATAATGCCCCTTCTTTGGTTAATAATTTAGCTAAAATAGAAGTATCGTTATAACTTACGAGATTGGAATGGTGCGTAGTATTGTGATAGACGAGATTTCTATCAAAACTATTAAGAAACTTTACTCGTTTAGAGCTATGAAATGCTGTTGAAATAGCATAGGAACGTAAAAATCTTAGAAAATCTTTAGATTCCATTGATCTCCATGCTTCAGACACTACTTGTTCGGTAGTTTCATCCATTAAGTCATCCGCTAAAATCTTTGTAATGATCAATGGCAAGTATTTTAGACTTTCTGGATGCTCTATATCGTAATCAACTAACTGATCTATTTTTTCTTTAGCATTAACCCCAGGAATTGATCTACCTAGAATTTCTAATGAATCATTGTGATGATTTTGGGTTCCATAAGTTATTTGATCTTCTTGACCATCTGTTCTCATATCAGTTAGAGCTCGAGCTGTATTCCGAACAGAAACAAATTCATGGTAATCAGAATAGTCATCATAATCATTAAGACTGAGATAGCTAGAAAATGCGGGGTTTTGAATCTCCGATTCACCTAAAATTCCAAAAAAAAGTTGGTGAATTTCTCGAGCAAAATCTTCGTTACCAAAGAATAGTCCGTCTTCGAATGTATTTTCATTGTGTTTATATTGCCGAGCTATTGCGGGTGATACAGCCGCTGCTGCCAATACATTTTGGTATGGAGTTCTTCTAGAATGTTCTGACATTATTCTATCGTAGTACCCAATTAACTCTTTCACGCTCAAATCTTTATTTTGATTCACAGCCATATGATAGTTAGTTTCAAATAAACCAATTTTGTGATAGAAAGGGTTCAATCCGCTCTTAGTAGAAGCCGTTATCCATGTACAAACTGCAGCATTAAGTTCCGTCTCAACATCATATTCATGTCTTAATCCAGGCCTTATTTCACTATGTGTAGATGCCCAATGCCTAGATAATGACAGAAGTTTTCCGGCGTGAATATGGGCGGTATCTCCTTGGGCGGGTGATAATAAATAATTTACTGGATATAGGGTCAGTATTTCCTCAATCGCTTGCTGAGGTGACATGCTGGCCCACTTAGAAATTTGTTCGTTATTAGCATGGCCACCAAATGCAAATATATGAAGAATTTTACGGATCGATGTTTGTGTCCAATTTTCTTGTGAAACAACTTCAAATAAATTTAAATTTGGTTGATTTTCTGTTCTAAAAGTCCAACTGTAGCTTGTTCCTAAAGAAGCACCTCTGGAGGACGTAATACTATTATCAATTTGTACATTATATTGAGAGTCATAGTTTAATTTTTGTGGTATGTGAACTGTCAGCTTATCATTATTAACAGATATCTCAGTGGGTAGTATCTCAGCATCTCCAATAAGTTTAATCCGCGAACTAATTACGCTTGAGGCTAAAAGTCGTTCAGAAAAATGAATGTCAATTCTACCTATTGATGTTGGTACGCTTTGATCATCAACCCCGGGAATGAAATTTAATAAAGTTGGAGATGGTGCACTGGAAGAATCGGCTTCGATTGTAAATCGATGTGAAAATCCTGATACTTCAGCACCGTTTATAATCATTTTAAATCTTATTCTCACTTCATCTTGTGAGGTAACAATATCTCGGTCTGAATACCATATAATTTGATTATTAACTGAAGGGATATTGATATTGAGAGAACCAGTTAAATTTTCACTATTATTCCATGACAAACCATCATCAATGGAATAGGAAAACTCTAATTCCACAGACTGTGATTCTTCTGAAATAGAGAAGCTAATTCCAATATTGTTTTGATCGCCATCTATTACTATCGAATGAATTGGGTTGGCGTGAATCCAATAAGCACGGTCAGGGTCTAAATACTCAAAAGAAGAGTAAGATGTGTTTCGCGGCCTATCTAACCTATCTACTAAACTCCATGTACCTTGATTATAAGAGAAGATTAGATCTACTTCAGGGTGCTGGTCCAAAAATTCAACCACATCAATCTCAACACCTGGTAAGTTATGCCACCCTGATGAATATGGTTCAGCGCAGAAGAAATTGCAGTTGAAACTTAAAAATAACAGGAAACGAATAATCACTGATCAAACCCATGTTTTTGTGTTTTAGTATTATAATTTTACGAAAAAGTTTTAATGTAATCTTAAAAAACTTGGCATTTTTGTTAGCTGTTGAAAATATTCTGCAATCTTATATGTACTATTAAATCTAATCTTGAAACATTGAATACTCGCAAATCGTAATGAAAAACAGACTTTTACTAGGAATATTATGAAACATTTTTTGATACCTATTTTGACGTCATTTGTCTTCGCACAACTACTGTTTGCTGAAAATTTGCGTAACGAACTTTTCGATGATTTGAATAAATCTCAAATCACCTCAAAGAAAGCAAACGTTGTTAATAATCAGATTTCTCGACTCAAACATGTACTTAGAAGGTCCAATCAAGCCTTGCTAACATACAAATCTGACAGTGTGGTGAAAGAGATTTACCCAAATGCTAAAATTCACACTACTCAAACTTCAAAAATTAAATTTATTTCTATCGTTGACTCTAAAGCCGGTACAAGACTTATTTGTGTTAGAGGAAATTCTAATTTCAAAAATTGGTTAGTCAGTATGGATGCTGAACTCGTTAAAGGTTTTCTTGGCGATATTAAAATTCATAGTGGTTTTTTGAAGGGAGCTCTAGAAGTTTATGAGAGCTTAGCATTCAAGGACATAATGCGTAAAAAGACTACCTCCACAGAACAAAGGAATGATTTACCCTTGCAAAATATTATTTTAGGTCATTCGATGGGTGGTGCCATTGCAGTATTACTAGCAAAAAAAATGCAAATGGAAGGGCATAACATAAAAGAAGTGATTACTTTTGCGCAGCCTATGATTACAAACTCAGAAGGCGCTAGCTTGATGAATAGCGTTCCTCTTTTGAGAGTAGGTCTTGATCGTGATGTGGTTATTTATCTTCCAGCGCAAGAATTAGGATACAAACATATGGGACAAAAGCTCGAATTTGATTCCTATAATTTTCGATTTTTTGAAGATTCTTCCAGAGATAATCAACCATGGTCACCACCAGAAACACGGGAACCACTAAAAGAAATTACTGAAGAGCAAATCTCTAACTTTAAGCCTTACTTTGGTATAAAAATTAAATCTAGTGGCTTGGATGAATTTGTGGTTGCTCATAACCTTAGTGTTTACATACTACAAATAAAAGAGCACATCAGAAAGCTATCCAAAAAGTAGATACAAAGAATACCAAATATTTTAACCTAATATCTTCTGTCATCCAGTTTGATCTCGCACTCTATTCAATCACCCTCAAAACAATTGATGATAATCTTTTGTTATTTAATTTTCTGACCTTTTTCAATTCTTACGCAGATTCTAGAGGCTTAACTGCCGATATATTCAAGGTTCCGTGATAAATAGATAGTACAAATCTATCGAAACATTATTTTAAGAAATTAATTGAATTGTTATTTCATTATTTACTCCAAATAACTAAGAGATTTTATATAGTCTCGGAGATACTACAAATATGGTAATTTGGCTTTTAGGAATTTCTGGATCTGGTAAAACAACAATAGGGTCGTGGGTAGTAGACAAACTCAAATCTGATAACGATCTTGAAACGTTTCTAATCGATGGTGATTTAGTAAGATCATTCTTTGATGGTGATTTAGGTTATGAAACAAAAGATAGACGTACAAATATTAAAAGAATCATGCTCGCCGCTCATGTATTGGAACAAAACGGAATTGTCCCAGTAGTTTGTAATATTTCCCCTTTCCAAGATCTTCGAAATTTATGCCGGAGTAAATTTGGTAATTACCTAGAAATATATCTTAATAAAAGTCTTCAAACCGCTATTAAAAATGATGTCAAAGGACTTTATAAAAATAATGAAAACTTACTTGTTGGTCGCGATCTCAAATTTGACATACCTGAGAGTCCAGACCTGGTAATTGATACAGATAATGAAACTGTCGATGAGAGTAGAAACAATACCTATTCTTTTATATTAAAGGAATTGAATAGTGCTTAGATACGAGATCAGCGACGAAGATAAACAAGATTGTATTAACCTAAGCATAGGTTTATTTTATCCACTGGAGGGTTTTGTAAGTGAAGAAAATTTTTACTCCATCGTCAATCAGAATTGCTTAAGTGATGGAAGGCCTTTCACAATACCAATTTCTCTAGCTTTAGATGAATCCGTCTATAATCAAACTCGAATAGGACAACAAATTCTATTAACTAATCATAACAAAGTGATAGGTCAACTTAAGATCAACGATAAGTTTGTTATCAACGATCATATGGAATGTATTCGCAAAATATATCAAACAAACTCTATAGAACATCCTGGAGTTGCAAAAGAACTTAAAACTGGAAAATTTAGGGTTGGTGGACCTATTGAATTAGACTTCAGTCTTATTAATAAAGATTGTTTGAATCCCGTAAACACAAAAAACCTATTTAAATCTAACGGTTGGAGAACCATAGCTGGATTTCAAACACGAAACCCTATTCATAAGGCGCATGAACACCTGCAAAGAATAGCTCTTGAACTTTGTGATGGTTTATTTATTAACCCATTAGTCGGTTGGAAAAAAGTAGGGGATTTTAGTGAAGAAGCTGTGAATGATGGATACCAAGCTATGCTGAAATATTATTATAATGGCTTGAATGTCCACTATGCTCTTTTAAGGACTCCAATGCGATATGCTGGACCAAGAGAAGCTATTTTTCATGCAATAATTCGTCGTAACCTCGGGTGCACACACTTCATAATTGGCAGAGACCATGCCGGAGTGGGTAATTTTTACGATAAATATGAAGCCCAAAATTTCGCACTTGATATAAGTCAAAAGTTTGATCTAGGAATCCAACTGCTACTTTTAAAAGAACCTTTCCTATGTAAAAAATGCAATCAAATGGTATCTGAGTCGACCTGTGCTCATGATGAAAAAAACTGGGATAAAATAAGCGGTACTTTAATCCGAAATCTATTATCTAGAAACGTTATTCCACCATACGAATATATGAGAAAAGAGGTCTCTAACGCAATAATTGCCTTAGGAGACGCCAAGTTTATCCAGGAGAATTAAATGAAACGTGTAATTGCAACTGTTGGTCCCTCACTTCTTAATAAATTTCCTCTAAATGAAATTCATAAAGATAATTACATATACAGAATCAATGGGGCCCATGGTTCATTTGAAAATATTCTAGAATATATAAATAAAATACGATCGCAAGTTCCGAGTGCTCAAATATTAATGGATCTACCAGGCAATAAAGTAAGAACTTCTAATATTGAAAATAATGGAATAAATATTGAAAAAGGTAAAGTCTTTTCACTTCACTTCGACCAGTTTAACTTTTTAGATTTCTATAAATTTATAAAAGTTGGTGATGTTATTTGGGCCAATGATTCTACCTACGAATTTCATGTTGATTCCATATGCGACAAAACAAAAAACATTTATTTTTTATCAAAATCAACGGGTACTTTGCTAAACAACAAAGGTATGCATGTTAGGGGTATTCACCAACATATTCCTTTTCTTTTCGAAAAAGATAAAAAATTAATTCAAATTGCCAATGATACTGGATTGGCATTTATAGGTCTTTCCTTCGTAAGACATGCAGAAGATGTCAATCAAGCTTTACAGTTATTAAACAAAGATATTGAAATTATAACTAAGGTTGAAACCAAATCTGCTGTACAAAATCTTAATAATATTCTCGAAATAGCTCCCTATATTTTGATTGATCGTGGCGACCTTTCCACTGAAGTAAGTCTTGAAAAAGTACCTCGTTTCCAAAGATATATCATAGAAAAAGCACTGTTTCATGACAGAAAAGTTTTCTTAGCTACTCAATTTCTAAAAAACATGGAAAATCATCCCATACCTACGATTCCTGAAATCATTGACTTGCATAACACTATGCAAAAAGGAATTTATGGAATTCAATTATCCGAAGAAACCGCTGTTGGAAAATATCCTTACGAATGTTTAAAAACCATAGAAAAGGTTTGCGAGGAAATCGACAGTTCAGTGTTATCTGAATTAAACAAAAAATGCTAAACGCCTGATAAGTCGTTACGCCCTTAAGTCAACGTTTGCTCCTTTACCTTGATCTAACCGAGACTCAGTAAATCTGTCCCGTTTCATTTGTTGTCGTTGTCTTGTTTTTTCAGCAGTTCTACGTTGTTCGGCCTCCTTAGTACGAAATTCTGATTGACGGCGTTGACTCTCGGCTTCACGTGATTCCGACTTTTTAGGGGATGGTACTTCTTTTGGTCGAGGTGCTCTTTCACGCGAAGAAGGAGACCTAGCTACACCCGAATTTAAAGATTTGGAATAAGATATACCAGCAGCCATCATTCACCCTACATATAACATTATACAGGCTTTCTTAACTTATTTTTAAGGCTTGACTGATATTAGAACTCGTAACCTAGACTGGTAGTAAATCTTGTATCCAGTTTTTCGACTCCAGGTAGAACTGTTTGCTGATACTTATTTGTAAGTGACAATTTTAAATTTGTATCTTTAGTCATTGGCGCCACGTAGGAAACTATAGAGTCTGCCCTCATATTGTCTCCCAGTTCTTTCAAATCTGGATAAATATGTACAGCACCAGTTAAATGGTTAT
>TARA_B100000674_G_scaffold409476_1_pt1 | contig 11552 bp, 11 predicted proteins | sample TARA_B100000674 | Tara Oceans TARA_B100000674 (sample SAMEA2622759) | marine metagenome | biome: marine biome (ENVO:00000447); feature: surface water layer (ENVO:00002042); material: "saline water (ENVO:00002010), including plankton (ENVO:xxxxxxxx)" | depth 5 m
GAACGCCGTCGGTCCACTGGGTCGAGGTATTAATCTCGGTGGCCTGCAGATCCATCAGTTCCTTCATTGAAACACGAACGGTTTCACCCTTGGCATTGGTCATAGAAAGCGTACCGCCCGCCATCGCCGGCGCGGTATAAAAACCAACCAGGGCGATCACCACCGCGATCAATTTAAGTGCGTTATTCATCATCGTTTTCATGCTCCATCACATGCATATAGACAGTGGTCACGGGCAAGTGTTTTCTCAATGCCTGCGACCGGAATTTTGATTGATATTTTCTAGCCGGAAGCAAGCAGAGACATGCCTGCGGTTTCTTCCCATTGTTCAAGCGGGATCGGCGCGCCAAGATGGAAGCCCTGCAGTTCGGTAATCCCGTAAACCTGCAGCTTTTCCGCAACCTTGGCGCTTTCAATGCCCTTGGCCGAAACCGACAGACCCAGTTTCGAGCAGACCTTGGCGATCCATTCGACAAAGGCGTCATCAAGGAAGTCTGTCATGGTGCCGCGCACCAGATCGCGATCAAGCTTGATGCCGGCAAACACTTCCTGGCGCAGAAGATCGAGTGAATTGTTGCCCGACCCGAAATCATCAATCACCAGCGGAATAGCGCGTTCGCGCAGCCGGGCCGCATTGGCCAGCATCTCAAGATCATTGGGAACCAGTTGGCGCTCGGGAATTTCAAACGACACCTTTACACCGCGCATGCGCATCTTTTCGTAGAAACGAATGATCAGCTCAAAGAACTGCGGCGTCTTGAGCGAAAAGGCAGAAAGATTAACCGCCAGATTGGCCTCATCGCCCAAAAGCGCACTGTAACGCGGAGCCTGATCAACCATCAGCGCCATCAACTGGCTGCCAAGACGGTTGATCACCGGATTGTCCTGACAGGATTCGATGATTTCATCGATGCCAAATTCCTTTTCAAGGGTCGGCATGCGACACAGAACCTCTGCCCCGCACAGGCCAAGGTCGCTGGCACGAAAACGTGGCTGCAGAACGGTATGGAAATCCGCACGATCAATTGCGTTGTTGACCATCACGGCCGACGGACCGGCAACGGTTTTTTTGACGGCTGCTTCCGCATTCAGGATGCGTTCAATCGCCTCTTTAAGCGCTGCCACCGAAACCGGTTTGGCCAGAACGCGTGTCACCATCGCCTGATTGATCGCTTCACGCAGCGACAGGCTTGAAACGTTACCCGACAAAAGCACGCGATGAATGCTCGGCGCCATGCGGGCCGATTGTTTCAGGAAGGAAATGCCATCAAGGGCCGGCATCACCAGATCAGAAATAATCAGATCGGTCCGGTCACGGTTTTCCGCCAGCCAGTCAAGCGCTGCCTGCCCGTCTGTATGGGTGACGAATTCAAAGCAGCCCGACAGGGTGCGACGCACCGCAGCCAGCAGCTTTTCATCATCATCGACCATCAGAATGACGGGGCGCTGTTTTTCAACCTGATCCATCAATGGACATCTCCGGAACGCGGATAACCGCGACAAACTTCTCGAACAGCCCTGCTGAAATGCGTGCTATACAAACAGCAAGGCTTTGATGGTTCGGAGATTAGTGTCAGACTACCTTTCTCCAACATCCCCATTTGTGGAGGGCGCTTTTGATGACGGCCAAAAAGACGGTGCGGATTGCATTTGTTGATGATGACGAAAACCTTCTGTCGTCCCATCGCCGCAATTTCGGCCGCCTGCGTCCGGACTGGGAGGGCGTCTTTCTTAATGACCCGATTGCCGCGCGCGATGCGATCATCGCCGATGCGGATATTTCGGCGGTCATTCTGGATATCCACATGCCCGGCATGACCGGCCTTGAACTGGCCGCCGAATTGCGCACAGCCCGCAAGGATCTTTTGATCCTGATGCTGACGGGTTATGCCGATCTGCAATCAGCCCTGCTTGCGGTTAATGAGCTGGGTGTGTTTCGCTTCTATCCCAAGCCGACCCTGCTTGAGACGATGCTTGATGACATTGATACGGAAATCAAAAGCCGCCTTGGCCAAAGCGAAGATACCCTGCCAACCGAGTTCCTTGATCTGTTTGAACTCGGCGTGATTGCGGTGGATGAAAACCTCAATATCCTGCATCTCAACTCGCAAGGGGCCGACGTGCTACGTCGATCTTCGCTTGTGAAATCCGGATCCCAGGGACGGCTGATCATTGATCCCACCCCCGAAGGATTGGCAGGTTTCCTGACACCGCCGGGCAAAACCGTGCCGCGCAGCCATCAGAGCTTCTCGCTGGAACGCGATGGTGAAAAGCTCTCGCTTCTGATCCGGCGCGTGCCCAAAAAGGCCGATGGCAAACAAAGCTTCATGATCATTCTGGTCGACCCGGCCCAGCAGCGCGCACCCGCGATTGACGATCTGATGGATCTGTTTGGCCTGACCCGGTCCGAGGCCAAACTGACCCAGAAACTGGCCGAAGGTCTGGCACTTGATCAGGCCGCAGAACTGGTCGGCATTTCGCATTCCTCGGCGCGCACGTATCTTAAGACCATCTTCTCGAAAACCGGTGTGAACCGGCAGCCGCAATTGATGAAAACCGTGCTTTCAAGCATTCCGTCCTTGCGCTAACGCGCTGTAATTTCAGGTTTAAATCCCCCCATCCGACCAAAGACCCACGCCATAAAAACTTGAAAACGCCACCAATCTCTCTACCCTGAGTTAAGAAATATCAGGGTCTTAACTGTTGGGGTGAGGCAGCCGGGTTGATTGGGGATACAGACACACCAGAACCGCGACCGACCATTCACCGGTCGATTTCCGCCCATGACGGATGTGTCAGACGCCTGTGTGATTGTTTGCTGGCAGGTATCGGTCTGCTGGTGCTTTTACCGATGATGATCCTGATCGCGTTTTTGCTGGCCAGCTTTGGCTTTTCCAATCCGGTTTTCACCCAAAAGCGCGTTGGCCAAGATGGCCGGATCTTCACCATTTTCAAGTTCCGCACCCTGCAGGATCAAGGCACGCGTGATCTCGCCCCCCATGCTCTGCGTCATGCCAACCGCTTCACCCTGTTCCTGCGTATGACCGGGCTTGATGAATTGCCACAATTTATCAATGTGCTGCGCGGTGACATGGCGCTGGTCGGGCCGCGCCCGCACAGTCTTGCTGATCATTGCCGCTTTGCCGCCCGCATCCCCGATTATGCCGACCGTTTGGCGGTCAAACCCGGCATGACGGGACTGGCACAAATCAGGGGCTGGCGCGGCCCGGTATGCAACGCCGATCACTTGAGTGCCCGCACCGCCTGCGATCTGGATTATATTCGCCGACAAAGCCTTGCGTTTGATGCCGTCATTCTGCTTCGAACGCTTGCTCTGCCGTTCAAGATGCTGGCGCAGCTCCGGTCGGGGCAACGTTTCTGCCACGGGCCAAAGCCCTGTATTCGTTGCGCGCGGCGGCTGACCTGATGCGCAAACACTTACTGCCCATCAGTGTCGCACTTTTATGTGCCAGCCCCCCTGCCACCGCCCGCGCAATGGAAAACCCTGATGATGTCAGCGGCTTTCGTCTGGGACGACTTCTACTCTCACCAACGCTTGCGACCGGCACACGCTATGACAGCAACATCTTTCAAAGCGACACCAACCCGACCAGTGATGTCATCACGACACTTGCCCCGCGTCTGACCCTGCAGGGTGACTGGCGGGTATTTCACCTGCATCTTTCAGCACGCGGCGAGCTGGGCTTTTTTGCCGACTCCTCAAGTGACGACTATCAGGACCTTGAACTGAGTGTGGCAAGCAGCCTTGATCTCGGCGCGACATCGCTTGAGGCCGGGATTGAAGTAAAACGCGCCCACGATCCGCGCGGCAGCAACGATGTCCCAACCAGTGCCACCGAACCGGTGATTTATGACGACATCAGCACCCTAGTCGGCGCACGTCATGTCAGCGATGGCCTGCATTACGAATCACAGTTTTCCCTGCGTCGGCTGGCCTTTGATGACAGCACCGCGCGCAACGGATCGCGCATCCGAAATGATGATCGCGATCGCCTTGAGATGCGCGAGACATTGCGCGTTCTGCTCCCGCTTGATCCGAAACGCGAAGCCTATGGCGAAGTCTCGTTCAACCAGCGGCAATATGACCGCATCCCCGACGATGACGGCCGCATTCGTGATTCTTCGGGCTATCAGCTGCTGGGCGGCATCCGCCTTGATCTGACCGATCTGATCACGGCTGACCTGGCAGCAGGCTGGATGAACCAAAGTTACGCCGACCCGGCCTTTGGCAACATCGCCGATTACACGCTCCGCGGTGATTTCGACTGGTCGATTACCCGTCTGACCAACATCACCTTCAATGCTGCGCGCACCGTTCATGAAACGACGCAAACCGGCGCCAGTGGCATTCTGGCTTTTGAAGTCGGATCCGGCATTTCCCATGAATTGCGTCGCGGGCTCACGGTTTCGCTTAACGCAGCCTACAGCTCTGAAAACTACCAACAGACCACGCGGCGTGATCGCACCCATCGCCTTGGCTTTGGCCTGCGATACGCGCTTAATCGCTTTGCCGAAATCGAAGGCGGCCTTGCCTATGACCAGCGCACCTCAAACAGCGCAGGCGAGGATTATGACCGCCTGCAAAGCAACATCCGCCTCAAGCTGGAGATGTAAATGATCCTGATAAACCAGATATCCGGCTTATCACCCCGTTACCTTTTGGCGCTGATCATCTTCACCCTGACCCTGTTGAGCACGCCCGGCACGCAGGCCCAGACCATCTACGTCATGGATAGTGGTGATACGGTGCGGGTTACGGTGTTTGGCGAACCGGATCTGTCGGGCGAGTTCAAGGTCGATGCCATGGGCCGGCTTAATTTGGCACTGATCGGGCCAATTGAGGTACGCAATCTCACCCCGGACCAGGCACGCCAGAAAATCCATGATGCCTATCTCGATGGTTATTTGCGCCATCCCGATATCGCGGTCGAAATCATCGCCTTCCGCCCGTTTTTCATCTTGGGCGAGGTCAATCAACCGGGGTCGTATGACTATGTACCGGGCATGAATGTGCTTAATGCCATCGCGGTCGGCGGCGGGCTGACCTATCGCGGGGATGAGGATGACATCGAAATTCTGCGCGGACATGACGCATCACGCGTCGTCATCCCGGCGACGCTCGCCACCATCGTGATGCCCGGCGACATCGTACGTGTGGCCGAAAGGTACTTCTAAGTCGCCAGGAATTCACTGCGAATGGGCCGCACTGCAGCATAATGCTCTGCCATTTTCTGGCAAAAGCGCAGGGGTTTTAGAACCGCTCCACATATCGTCGGATTTTCCACTGTTTTGCCGATCAGACGTCTTTACCTTTGCCCGTTTTCCATGATGAAATCGCCATTACGCCATCACCAGATGGCAAACCGATAAGCCAAAAAGCCCACTTTGCCCCACGCAACGGAGTTCTTAAAACATGTCCGGGAAAACAGAAACGCGCCACGGCGGACGCATTCTGGTCGATCAACTGGCCCTGCACGGGGCCGAACGCGTTTTTCTTGTCCCGGGCGAGAGCTATCTTGCCGTGCTTGATGGCCTTGTCGATCATCCGGACATCGATCCGATCATCTGCCGTCAGGAAGGCGGGGCTGCCATCATGGCCGAGGCCTATGGCAAGCTGACCAACAAACCGGGCATCTGCATGGTCACCCGTGGACCGGGGGCAACCAACGCGTCGGCGGGTGTTCATGTTGCCCATCAGGACAGCACGCCGATGATCCTTCTTGTCGGCCAGATCGGTCGGGACATGGTCGATCGCGAAGCATTTCAGGAAGTCGATTACCGCAAGATGTTCGAACCGCTCGCCAAATGGGTCGGGCAGATCGATGACATCAACCGCATCCCGGAATATATCAGCCACGCCTATCACATCGCGACATCCGGTCGCCCCGGCCCGGTGGTGCTGGCGCTTCCCGAAGACATGCTGTCTTCAAGTGCTGATGTCGCTGACGCCAAACCCTATGTCCCGGTTGAGGCCAAAACAGCGCCCGAAGACGTCGCGCGTTTCCGCGAAGCGCTTTCAAAATCGGCAAAGCCCGTCATGATCGTCGGGGGTGGCGGCTGGACCCGCGAAGCGACTGAAAACCTTAAATCGTTTGCACTTCGTAACAATATCCCGATCGCGACAAGCTTCCGTTGTCAGGACTATATCCCCAACACGCACAGCCACTTCATTGGCGATGTTGGTATTGGCATCAATCCGAAGCTGGCCGAATTCATCAAGGACAGCGATCTTGTGATTTTGGTCGGCTCGCGCATGGGGGAAATGACCAGCAGCGGCTATAGCCTGCTTGAGATCCCCTGTCCGAAACAGAAACTGGTGCATGTTTACAGCGGCCCCGATGAATTGGGCCGGGTCTATCGCCCGGATGTCGCCATCAATGCGTCGCAACGCTCCTTCCTGCGCGCCATTGCCATGATGGAGCCGGTGGATGGCCGCGCGCGTGATGAAATGATTGAAACCGCGCACGCCAATTACATCGCCTTTTCCACCCCGGTCGAAACGCCGGGCGATGTCAAAATGGCCCATGTGGTGGCGGAACTGCGCGATAAACTGCCCGATAATGCGATTGTCACCAATGGGGCCGGCAACTATGCCGCCTTCCTGCATCGCTTCTTCCGCTATCGGGAATACCGCACCGAACTGGCCCCGACGTCGGGATCGATGGGTTATGGCCTGCCGGCCTCGGTCTCGGCAAAGCTCGCCCATCCGGATCGCCCGGTGGTCTGTCTTGCAGGTGATGGATGCTTTTTGATGCACGGCCAGGAATTCGCCACCGCCGTGCAATATGGTGCCAATATCATCACGCTGGTCGTCAATAACGGCATGTTTGGCACGATCCGCATGCACCAGGAACGCAACTATCCCGGTCGCGTTTCGGGCACCGAACTGCACAACCCTGATTTCGCCGCCTACGCCAAGGCCTTTGGCGGATATGGCGAAACCGTCACCAAAACCGGGGATTTCGGCCCGGCTTTTGAGCGCGCTGTCGCATCAAACAAACCAGCCATCCTCGAAATCCAGGTCGACCCACAGGCCCTCACCCCGATCAAAACCCTTGATCAGATCCGCGCGGGTACCTGAGAAAAGTCAGTTGTTTCGAAAATGCAATAAGTGAGATCAGCGTTTGGGAATGCTGATCTCGCCGCTTTCAAGTCCGGCCTTGAGCGCATCGACGGCAACGGCCAGTTTTTCATCGACCACATGCAGATAGGCCGTCCAGTCGGAAAGCTTGGAAAGCTCTTCCTTGCCGTCGGAAATGCCGCGCAAACCGATTAGCGGCACCTCAAACTTGTGGCACGCGCGCAGGATGGCAAAGCTTTCCATATCAACCATGTCGGCATCAATCACGTCGTAGGCCGCACCCGACACCACATTAGCCCCGGTCGACAACCGCGCTTCCGGGATGCCTGGAATACGATGCGGCATCGCGATTTCGGCAGGCAACTCGACAAACGGCGTGCAACCCTTCTCAAAACCCAGAACCGACGCATCCATATCGCGATAGGATACCGAAACCGCCTGATAAACTTCGGCCTGCTCAAGTGTCCGCGACCCGGCCGACCCCAAGGTCACCACAAGTTCCGGCAAATCATCCGACAGCTTCAATTCGGTCAGCGCAGCCGTCAGATTAATTGCAGCCTCCACCGGTCCAACCCCGATCATCAAAGGCGTAAACCGCTCCTTGAGGTATTCGCCATACTCCGCCGGTGCCGCCATACAAAACAGCACGTTGTGACCAGACAGGTTGTGAAGGTAGCCGCGCATCTATGATCTTCCAAATTCTTGAAACCGAGAATGACACCTTAAGGGCACGAAAAGATTTTCGCAGCCCCAAATCAAACATCCACCATCACCTAAACCGGATTTGATCAGATGGCTTTCGAACGCTTTGGACCAAAGAGTTTGGCGAGAAAACCAAGTCCCAGCGCAAGCGCAATCAGATCAAGGAATGCCATCGTAATCACCCCGATCACGGCAACACTCGTGTCTTCAAGAAGTGGTTCGAAACACTGATCATTGATTTCCATAAGCAAACCGATAATGAGCAGATAAGCCCCATAGCGTTCTTAGAGCTCATTAAATTCGTGTTCTTTCTCTGCGACCTCTTCGCCATAGGCCCGTTTTGTCAGAAGCCCACGCTCTTCAAGAAAGACCCCGAAACCCACCAGAATGACAGCGATATCTTCTTCGAGCGTTACGTCAGCACCCAGTATGCCTGCTGCAAATGCATAGGACAGGGTTTCGAAATGTGCCCAGCCGGTCATCACGACCATCGCCATGACAACAAAGGTCCAGATTGCCAAAGAAACCGGATGAATGGTGAATAGGAAAAAGAGCTTCGTCATCGTTCCCCCAAAAATGCGACAACTCATTCCAGCCGGCTAACAAACAGGGAAAAACGGTCCCGTCGCAGTTAATCCGACAGCTGAAAACGAGTATAGCAACTTTTGGGAAATTTGGCGCACCCGACAGGATTCGAACCTGTGGCCTTTGCCTTCGGAGGGCAACGCTCTATCCAGCTGAGCTACGGGTGCCTAATAGCGGATTGCGTGATACAGGTTTTGAGGACAGCAAGCAAGAATTTTCAGTGCAGTTTAATAGAGCTGCTTTGCAAGCGGAGTTCAACCGCTCAAAACAAACTCGGGAAGCCCATCAACCTCGCACAGACAGCACTTTGCAAAGATTAAAATTTCCAATCTATAAATTTTTCTCTGCTATCAGTTGAATACAGTCATGCATAATATCGCTTCATATCGGCTTTATAGTGGTTATTCCAATGCAGCAGTCAAACGCCTACGATATCGCCAAATCTCTCATTCAGATGGCCGATCAGTTCTTTGCTGTTCCGGCAGATTTCGAAGCAACCTCTGAGTACTCGACATTACGCACAGAACCTGTTCTGCAAGCTGCGCTTGAACTCGCACCGGATAGTCCGGATATCGCATACGCACTGGCTCGCTTCTACGAGAGCCGGGAAAACATGGCCGCTGCGATCAAAACGCTGACTGATCTACGATTTAGAGGCATCATTGCGGATGCGACCATCCTTCTTGAATGTAAGTTACGTTTGCATATGAGTGATCTTGACGGCGCACTTGATGTGTTCAGACAAGCAAAAGATCAACTAAGCCCAAACTTTTTCCAACCCAAGAACCTTTCTGTGCTGCTAAGAACGTTTGTCGGATCTGAGGCGTTTAAACAACCGTTAGACAAGTATTTCGACAAACTTTTCTTTATTGAACACCTTTTAAGCAAGCCCAATAGCTGGCTGCAGTCGATCGGACCGGCTCTTCAGGAAAGCGTTATGTACGACCTCTTTGCATATATGAAGGCAAAGGTTGAGAGTCAGGGCGCGCGCTTTATCGTTTTTTATAATGACGATGTGCTACGTGTGAAAAATCGTAGCGAAACGGAAAACATGCTTCTTGGCATGAAGCTTTGGCAAAATATGGGGTTCCGTGAAAAGTGGCTAAGAGGCTGCCCGCCGCATATTGAAGAACATTATAAAGACATCCCGCATTTCTCTACTGAGTATCTCGGTCAGGTTTTTGATGGCCCGCAAAGTCACATCCAATCAACGCGGCTTGTTCTTCAGGACATGGAATCTTCTTACATCAATGTAAGCCAAGGCTGCCGCCATACGGTGGGACAACCCAAGAACGCAGATAATCGGGTCATGCTATTTGGTGCATCAGATGTTTTTGGATATGGCTCAGAAGATGGCCACACAATTTCCAGCCACCTGCAAAGCTATCTTACCCAAAAATCCGGTAAAGGCGGAGATAAGACATTCAAAGTTGAGAACCATGGACTGCGTGGATCAACCGTTCTTGTCTGGTTCAACAATATCCTTCACCAGCATCTGGTAAAAGATGATGTTGTAATTGTTTGGTCGACATTTGAATTACCTGAAGAGTTCGTTTCAAAGTCTGGAATTGAGTACGAACACATCAATCTCAGTCGACCACACGATCATGGCGAACTATTCATTGACCATTCCCACGTCGGCCCGCGTGGCAACAAACTTTTCGGCGAACGGATTGCTCAAAGACTTTCTAAGCCTGCTGCCACAACACAGCCCGATGCTGCCCCAATAACGGCGGAGCAATACGCACGTGCTCACAATGCCCTTGGTCTGCAAAAATACACTTTGTACCGGACATTTAGCAAAATGTTCGAATCACAAGGTCTCGATACATATTTGTCGTATCTTGATGAAGTGCAGGTCCCCGGACACAAAAAATACGGCAGCGTGGCTGTAAATTGTAACCCGTTTACACTCGGCCATTTGCACTTGCTTGAATATGCGGCAAAGCAAGTTGATTTTCTTTATGTGTTTGTCATTGAGGAGGATATGTCATTCTTCCCATTCAAACACCGCAAAGAGATGGTGCGCAACGGGCTCGCGCATCTCAAGAATGTCAAAGTGATCGACGGAGGGCGTTACATCTGCACTACGGTCACTTTCCCAGAGTACTTTTCTAAAGAAGATAAAAATGATGTACCTGCAGATGCCTCGGTAGAAGCCTGGTTTTTCTGCGAATACATCGCCCCACGCCTCGGCATAACCGAGATCTTTCTGGGGGATGAGCCAAAGTGCCAACTCACCAAAAAATACAATGCAAAAATGGCTGAAATACTTCCAACCTTCGGGATTGGGGTGGATATTATTCCAAGAATTTCAAACGGAAATCAGGTCATTAGCGCATCTAGCGTACGTGCCTTCCTCAAAGAAGGTGATTTTGAATCCATTGGACAAATCACCCCGGAAACAACGCTGGAGTTTCTTAAGAAGCACTATGCACCACAGACCGCCTAATGCGTAACTACACAAGTCAAACCTTCGGGTTTGACTTGTGTATATGTATGTCATCATCGTGCTGGAATGAAAGCCCCCAGAACGCAGCAAGCTTCTTATACTTTTCTTTGTCATAAAGGTCGGCACAGAAGAAGCGCTTTGGATCTTTATCTTCAAAAAATGCGCGGATCTGAAGGCGATGGTTCATGAATGCGCGACGGTAAACTTCTTTCCGTGAAGCTAAATCAAGTCTCGCAGGCAACCCTCGATCTACCAAACCGTAATAGTCTTCAAGGCAATTGTAGACAGTTGCGTGACGTTTTGCATTCCCTGGGTTTGCTCCTTTTGAATGGCTTATCATAGAGTCAAACCAGTCTTCAAAAGGTCGATCAAAGTAAACAAAATACGAATTGGGCACAGCCCAGTAGAGGTATTTCACCAAGTTTACGTGTGACCAGGGACCATCCTCGAAAATCTCGCCGTTTTTAAATTCTTCGCTCTCCAAAATGGCCGGAAAATTCCCGTCAATCGATAGTTGCGGCCAATTTTTCGCATGAGATACAGACCAACTAACAGCCTTATAACCGTTATTGGCAAAAAACTGCCCAAAAGACTTGGTTCCTGTTCTTTGCAGAGAAACATAAAAAATCTTGTCAGACATAAATTAGCGGCCCCAAGAACTTAAAAAAAACACAAGACTGTTTACAGCTTGAGTATCAAGAAAAACGAAAT
>TARA_B100000674_G_scaffold237398_1_pt1 | contig 11534 bp, 10 predicted proteins | sample TARA_B100000674 | Tara Oceans TARA_B100000674 (sample SAMEA2622759) | marine metagenome | biome: marine biome (ENVO:00000447); feature: surface water layer (ENVO:00002042); material: "saline water (ENVO:00002010), including plankton (ENVO:xxxxxxxx)" | depth 5 m
GCGCGCGGGTCGAGCGCGCGAAGCGAGCGCGCGTTCGTCGTCGTTCCCATTCGTGTCGTCAACCGTCGATGAATGGCGAACGAACGACGCGCGCGAGACCGCGACGCGCGTCGGCGACGCGTCGATGCGCGCGGCGTGTCGACGAAGCGTCGTCGCGCCGCGTCGGTCGCGCGTCGAGGGCGAACGGGGGGTCGCGAGACGCGGTCGACGCGCGACGCGAGGCGATGACGTGGGGACGGATGATGCGAACGATGACGCCGATTTCGCGCCGAGGGTGGACGCGCGCGCGGCGGTGACCTCGCTCGTCGTCGGCGCGGCGTTTTTTATCGTCAATCGCCGCGTCGCGGGCGCGGTGGAGGCGAGACGGCGGAGAGAGGCGCTGGAAGAGGAGCGACGGGAGATTTCTTTGAGACGTCTGTCGGGGACGGCGAGCTCGGATGATTTAGACGCCGTGGACGAAGCGTTGGAGAGCGCTCTCCGACGGGAAGCGTCGGCGAGAGAGATGTTCGGCGGTGTGGTGCGGGTGAGAATGCCGCAACCGCTCGGAAAACCGCTGCGAGAGGTGGAGGAGGAGGAGAAACGCTTCTCCTCGGACGCGACGGGACGCGGCGAGACCAACGCGGAGGGGGAGGAGGAGGAGGCGACGCCGCCGCCGTGGTGGATGACGACCGTCAGTGCGGTCGTCTTGGTGCTCTTAACGTGGTCGGCGGTGGGATTGGGGAGCGTCGATCGCGTGGCCACCGCGCCCGAGTTGACGCCAGAGGAGCTCGAGCGGTTTCGCGCCGGCGGGTAGGAGAGCGCGTTCGGTTCATTTTTAGGCTACGCATTGAACATTATTTTACAACACACGCTGCTAATACTAATGGTGTAGATTGCCAGAGCCCCATTCGCTATTCATCGCTCTGTTTCGGACGAGAGATGAGTTCCAACGCGTCGACGGCGTTGGCGAGCGGTTCGACGGGAAAACCAAAGACGCCCTCGACCACCGCGCACGTCGCGCGCGTGCGCTCGATCACGGTCCCCATCTCTCGCGCGTCCACGCTCAATACGTTCCCGCGAAGCGTCTGACACGCGTTCATCCACTCGCGCTCGACCTCATCGCTCGAGACGACGTCGGGAAACGTCTCCACGGCGTGCAGTTGACACGCAAAGTATCCGAGCGCGTGGTCCAATTCTCGCGCGGTCGCGGTCGCCGCGCGCGACGCGCCGACGACTTTCGGCGCGACGTCTTTGACGAATTGTTCTCTACGGACGCGCTTAAACCAATCCGCAAAGTCGACGCCGAGCCGCGCGCACAGCGCCGCCGACCGCCGCACGCCGTCCGCGTGTAGACGCCGCGCGATCATCTCCATCACCGCATCTCGAGATTTCCCCTCGCGAAGCGCGACGGCGACGTCCTCTTGAATCGCGCGCGCGTCCGTGAACCACGCATTTGTCGTTTCGCGCTTCGCCTCGGTCTCTATTCGCCTCGCCGCGTCGAGCGCGACGGATTCGCACACGTCCCGCGTGGCGTCTCGCGCGCCCTCGCCTCGCCTCCACTCGTCCAACGTCGCGCGCGCGCCCGATACCAACACACACGCGCGCTCGAGATCACCCGCATCCAGCGCACGAACCGTCTCGCGCGCCACCGTCGCCGCTTTCAATCGAAACCGCGCCGCCGCCGTCGCCACGTCGTACGCGCGCGCGCGCATCGTCTCCGTCGCTCCCATTCGCACCGTCTCCTCGCACTCGCGAACCGCTCGCTCCACGCGCGCCTCCACATCCCTCCCTACCGCTCGCACCTCGGCGCACGCCTCGATCGCGCGCGCGCTCGTCGTCTCGTCGTCGTCCGCGCGTCCTCCGCCGTCGGCGTCCCTCGCGCGCGTCTCCCTCTCCCTCGCCTCCTCTCTCGCCCGCGCCGCCGCCCGCGCGCACCGCTCGACGACGGCCTCGACGCGCGATTCACCCGCGCCTCGGTCGACGCCTCGCACCGCCCGACGCGCGCGCGCGACGACGCGGTCGTCCCCATCGTCATCACAATCCGCCAACGTCTCCGCCGCCTCCCGCGCCTCTCGCGCGTCGCGGTCGAGCGTCGCGACCTCGTCGCCGAAATACCCGCGCGCGTCCTCCGCGTCCATGTCCCGCGCGCGCGCGCGAGACGAGCGCGCGCACCGCGAATTCGCGTCGAGTCGGCACATCGCGTCGAACGACATGGTCGGTCGTGGCGACGCGCACGCGAGCGCGAACGCGTTCGCAAACGCGACCAAGCGACGCGTCTTGGTGCGTCGAAACGATTCGAACGAACGCGCGCGATCGAGGACGGCGCGGCGCGACGAGGACGCGGATGGATTGACGTGTCGAATGATTCACGCAGATTGACATGTTGACGACGAAACTGCGCGGTGTGAGCACGGAGTGGCGGGTGTTGCTCGTGGACGGGACGTCGCTGAAGATCGTCTCGTCGTGCGTCAAGATGAGCGATCTCGCCGAGGCGAACGTGAGCGGTGCGTGCGATGAGACGCGAGATGAGATGGATCGAACGACGAGGGGCGAAAAAGCGCCGCCGCCGACGAAGACGGAGAGACTGACGACGAAACGCGCGCGCGGGATGGATGGTATCGATGACAGTGGTTGAGAACGTAGAGGTCGAGCGCGCGCCGCAACCGACGCTGGATGGGGTGTATTTCATCACCCCGAGCGAACGATCGGTGACGCGGATGATCGACGACTGTAAAAAGAAGACGTACCGGCGAGCGCACGTCTTCTTCACGTCTCCCGCGCCGAGGAGCGTGTTGTCCGCCATAAAGGCGCAGAGAGAGTGCGTGTCGATGCTGAGTAATTGTAGTGAACTGAACCTGGAGTATATGACGGTGGATCCGCACGGGTTCAGCGTGGGGGTGGACGACGCGTTGCGAAAGACGTTCGGCGAGGGGGCGGAGACGTCGCAGGCGCAGGCGAGGATGATGGACGTGATCTCGACGCGTTTGGCGACGGTGATGGTGTCACTGGGCGAGGTCCCGAGTGTGAGGTTCATGGCCAAGGTTGGGGACAGACGGAGCGACGTGTCGCGAGGAATCGCCGATCGTCTTGATCGAACCATCGCCGCGTTGCTCAGGTCCAAGGGCGCCGAGGCGGCGAAGAATAATCCCACGTGCGACGTGTTGATCGTCGATCGTTCGATCGACGTGTTGGCGCCGATCGTGCACGAGTGGACGTACGAGAGCATGGTGACGGATCTCTTGAACGTGCCCGAGGGATTGTACAAGTATAAAATCACGAACAGCAAGGGGGAGACGGAGGCGAAGGAGGCGGTGTTGGGAGAGAACGATCCGCTCTGGGTGGAGCTTCGGCACGCGCACATCGCCGAGGTGCTCAACGCCTTGGCGGACAAGGCGAAGACTTTCGCAAACATCGGGCCGGGACAGGGCGTTGGCTCGCGCGATTTGTCCACGGGACAGCTGAAGAAGGCTGTCGAGATGCTGCCGAAAGTTTTAGAACAAAAGGCGAAACTTTCCGTGCACACCGCCATCGCGAGCGAGATTAACGAAGTTTTGCAACGATGTGCGCTCAGTGAGGTTGGTCGCGTCGAGCAAGACGTCGTGTTTGGCGACGCGACGAGTAAGGAGATCGTCGCGCTCTTCAACGAGCTCGACACGCAAGGCGTGCGTCTGCCCATGGTGGAAAAGCTTCGCCTGTTGTTGTGTTACGTGAGTTCGCATCCGAACAAGATTGACGCGTCTGAAAAGCAGCGATGGATGCGCGAGACCGGCTTGACGCAGTCGGACGTGGACATTCTCGAAAATCTCGAACTCATGGGCGTCAAGGTTCTCAAGACGCCGAGTAGCGGATCGTACTTTTCTTCGAGCACGAAGAGCTCGCGACCGAAGGTGCTCGAGCGAACGGGCGCGGGAAGCGATTGGGACCTGTTCCGGTTCTTACCCATGGTGGCGGGATTGGTTCGAGAGTTGGACGCGGGCACGCTCGACGTGAACGAGTTTCCTCACGTCGGCGCCGCGGCGGGCGCCGCGCCGCAGAACGCCACCATGATGTCACCCACAAAGGCGCGCTCGGTGCGAACGCGCACCGAATCTTCCTGGGCGACGCAGTCCAGCGGCGGTTCGTGGAACGAGGGCGACAACGACGGCGCGAGCGCGGGTCAACACGCAAGAACAGAATCGACAGCGTCCAACCGCTCGTTGAGTCGATCGACGTCGAAACGCGCCAACCGCCGACTTTTCGTGTTCGTCGTCGGCGGCATGACGCGCGGAGAGTTGCGCGAGGCGCGCGCGTTGAGTCAGCTGTTACACCGCGAAGTCATCTTCGGATCCACGTCGCTCGAGACGCCGACGTCGTTCGTACAGAAGCTCACGCAGCTGACGCCGGCGGCGCCCTCCGTTCCGCGACAGTACGCCGACATCGCCGACTTGTCCGGACTGTGACGCGCGCGCGACGGCGAACGCCCGCGATTGTCGCGCGAACGCGCTCGCGAGGATACGGTACGACGACGACGACGACGACGACGACGACGACGACGACGCGCTCACACATTGTAGTACATTTATTTACATCACGGAGCAACACTGCGGCGATCGTCCACGACTCGCGTCGCCCTTTTCCCCCCCGTACTCCGGCGCCCGCGTCTCGCTCCGCGACCTCCGCGCGCTCACCACCACGTGCACCACCCGCGTCTTCCCGTCCGCCGCCATCCCGAGCTCTCGCAGCGATTTCGAATCCGGCGCGGCGACGCGACCGTTCGCCAACACGCGAAGGTTCCCCGGCCCCGCCGGTTTCGCCCCTGCCTCCTCCTCCGTCGTCCCCGTCCCGCGCGCGCGAGGACGCCACGGCGCGTCGTACAGCGCCCGCTTCAGCGCCCGCACCGTGCCGTCGCTCGCCTCGATCGTCACCGGTCCGACGTCCGCGCCGTCGACGCGCCTCGCGAGCACCGAAAACGTTCCCGCCGCCGACGGCGACGACGACGACGCGCGCGCGTCACCGTCGCCGTCATCCATCGCCGGTGGAATGGAATGGATTGGAATGGATTCGATTCGATTCGATTCGATTCGATCGCGATCGATCGACGCGTCCTCGTCGTCCCGAGTCTCGCGATGTCGCGATGTCGAACCCACCCTCGTCCTCGACGCGAGACGCGCGAGACGCGAGACGCGCGCGACGATGGCGACGACGACGTGCACGGCGTCCTGGGCGCGATGGGCGCCCATCACCACTCATGACTCATCACGAGTCCTTCACTATGGACCCATTCCTATATGGAGACCACGTCGCGACGCCCACGGATCCATCGGTCGTCACATCTTCCCTCGGCGCTCGACGCGATGTCGACGCCCATGGTGCGCATGCCGGACGGGCGATTGATGGTACGTATTTTTTTCAATCTTTTCGCGCGAACGTCGAGTCGCGCGGACGTCGACGCGTCTCGCGCGAGGACGATGACGGCGACCGGAACCGCGCGGTCGTCGCGCGCGGCCGATGCGTTGACTCGACCGCGATGGGGGAGACGCGCGCGGGACGAGGATGAGGGGTCGCGCGGGGTGGGAGGGAATTGTTTTTTTGTGTGTGTGGTTCGGTCTTCGTCTCGAGCGTCGTCCATCGATTCGACGCGCGACTGACGATGGGCGCGACGGGCGCGAGGGACGGCGACGCGCGACGCGAGGCGCGAAGAGCGTCTCGCGTCGGCGCGAATCGTGTCGTCTCTCGACGCGTTCGATCGGTGGCGTGCGCGCGCAGCAACCGCAAATTGTGCTCCTTCGTGAGGGCACGGATTCGTCGCAGGGACGCGGGCAGTGCGTGTCCAACATCAACGCGTGTTGCGCGGTGGCGGACGCGGTGCGCACGACGTTGGGGCCGAGAGGACTGGATAAACTCGTGCGAGACGAACGCGGGAACACCACCGTCTCGAACGACGGTGCGACCATTATGAAGTTGTTGGAGATCGTGCACCCGGCGGCGAAGACGCTGGTGGACATCGCGCAGGCGCAGGACAGCGAGGTCGGGGACGGGACGACGACGGTGGTGATTTTGGCGGGCGAATTGTTAAAGGAGGCGAAGACGTTCATCGAGGACGGTGTACACCCGATGAACGTCATCAAGAGTTTCCGAGAGGCGTGTGATTTGGCGACGGCGCGCGTGAAGGAGTTGTCGACGTCGATCGAGGGTGGAAGCGCGGCGGAGAAGGATGAGTTGTTGAAGAAGTGCGCGATGACGACGCTGAGTTCCAAGCTCGTCGGCGGCGAAAAGGAGTTTTTCGCCGACATGTGCGTGCGCGCGGTGCGTTCGCTCGATCAAGACTTGTTGGATCCGAAGATGATCGGCGTAAAGAAGGTGATGGGCGGTAGCATGACGGATTCCTTCTTGGTGGACGGCGTGGCGTTTAAAAAGACGTTTGCGTACGCCGGTTTCGAGCAGATGACCAAGACGTTTAAGAATCCCAAGATTCTCGCGTTGAACATGGAGCTCGAATTGAAGAGCGAGAAAGATAACGCCGAGGTGCGTCTGAGCGATCCGGCCAAGTACCAGGAGATTGTCGACGCGGAGTGGAACATCATTTACGAAAAGCTCGACAAGTGCGTCGCCTCGGGGGCGAACATCATTCTCAGTAAACTCGCCATTGGTGACTTGGCGACGCAGTATTTCGCCGACCGCGGGTTGTTTTGCGCCGGTCGCGTCGAGGCGCAGGATTTGCAGCGCGTGACTCGAGCGACGGGCGCGCCGGTGCAGACGACGGTGAACAACATCACCGACGCGCAGTTGGGGGAGTGCGAGTTGTTTGAAGAGATTCAAGTCGGGAACGAGCGCTACAACATCTTCAGAGGATGCCCACAAGCGAAGACGTGCACGCTCGTCTTGAGAGGTGGCGCCGAACAGTTCATCGAGGAAGCGGCACGCTCTCTCAACGACGCCATCGAAATCGTTCGTCGCGCGGTGAAGAACGCCACCATTGTTCCCGGAGGAGGCGCCATCGACATGGAGTTGAGCAAGTTTTTGCGCGGTCACGCGAGGACCGTCGCGGGTAAGTCTCAACTTTTCATCAATTCCTTCGCCAAGGCTTTAGAAGTCATTCCCAGACAGTTGTGCGACAACTCGGGCCTCGACGCCACCGACGTGTTGAACAAGCTCCGTCAAAAGCACGCCGGCGACGACGGCGCCAACTTTGGCGTCGACGTCAACGGTGGAGGCATCTGTGACACGCACGAAGGTTTTATCTGGGAACCGAGTCTCGTGAAGATCAACGCGTTGAACGCCGCCACAGAGGCGACGTGCTTGATTCTCTCCATTGACGAGACGGTGCGCAACCCGCGAAGCGAGGGCGCGGAGGAAGCCATGGGCGGCGCCGGCGGCGGCGGAAGAGGCATGCCGGGCATGATGCCGGGCATGGGTGGTCGCGGCGGTGGAAGAGGACGCGGTCGAGGACGTCGATGAGCGCGACGCGACGCGGTCGAGGGATGGTCGGGCTATAGAAATCGCGCGCCGTTGAAGTATAAAAATCAGGCGCACTCACTCTTCTCTCTTCGCGTCTCTCGTGTTACAAATAAACTACTAGTAGTGTACGTTCGCGCGACGACGCGATCACTCCTCGTCGTCGCTACTCAGATTATCGCTCGATAAAACCTCGTCGCCGACGTATAAATCAGATGTGTCGAGCGCATTGATGTATCTCGCGAGCATCGCCGCCGATTCCTCCACGTCTTCTAATTCCTCCAAACGCGCCTCGGCGTCGTCGTCTTTGAGGTGTGCGTATTTCGGCGCCCACGGGGACACGTCGCGGTCGGTACCCGCCGCGGATTCAGGGCTCGTCTCGCCCACGCGTCGCGGTGTCTCCAACGCGACGGAGGGCGAACGCGCGGCGGCGAGCGCGTCTCTCGACAATCGCGTCGCGTCGTGCGGTAAATGGTCGTCCACGTGCACGTTTCTCGCCGCGAGCAAGACATTGTGCACGAGCAACACGGCCACGGGTTCGAACACGCCCGAAGACGCCAGCATGGGCGTGCGCACGCCCGTCGTGAGATCCATAATGTCTCGAGGCGTGAGCACGGCGAATTTGGTCGGCGCAAACTGCGCGGCGGTGTACGACGCGAATCCCACCGACGTCGACGCCGCGAGCGCACCGAGCAGAGACGGCGCGCCCAGGGACATGATTTCTTCCGATGTCTCCTCGCGCGGACTCTCGCTCGCGAAATAATCGCCTCGACGACTCAACGGCGTCCCGTCGAGCAACATGCCGAAGACGTCGTCGGCGACGTCGGCGACGTCGTCCGGCGTCAACGCTCTCGTCGACGTCGCCCACGACGACGCCGCGAACGCCGCCGTCACGGCGTGTTTCGCCACCTCGTCCCCATCCTCCGCGTACGCTCGACGCAATCGCGACTTGAGCGCCTCCATCCTCGGATGCTTACACGCGCCCTCGAGCGCCGTCGTCGCCGCCGGCGCCAATCGTCCGCGCTGCGCCCGACTCACCAAACGCAACGCCGCCATCTCGTACGCGCGCAGTGCCGGATGCGCGGACACGCGAAGCGCGAACATGGCGTGTCCACTCGATCGAAACGTCGGTAAATCGTCAATCTCGCTCGGATCGGACGCCGGACACGTCCCCGAGTCCGCTCCGAGCGTGAGCGTGGCGTATAAAATGTCAATCCAATGCGCGCCTCGTCCGGCGCCCGTTGCCTTTTCCACAACCTTGGACGCGTTCCCACCGCGCGTCTGAAGTCCGCACACCGGATCTCGCAACAGTTTCCACGCCTCGGCGTGCGGGTCCAGGTAGGATGAGCTTCGACAGAGCGTCACGCCCAGACGCATGCCCAGACGCGCGCGTTCGCGGGGCGGGAGCGTGGCGAGCAATAAAAACGGACGAATGAGTCCCGCGCGGTACGCCTTGTCTCGGTACTCGCTCTCTCGATCGAGAACGTCGAAGATGAAACTCGCCTGTTCGTCCGCGGCGTCTCGTCTCGCGACGCGCACGTTCCATCGTCGCGCGATTTCTTCGTCCTCTGTCTCGTCGTCGCTTCCGCGCGCGCCGTCGGCGCCGCCATCTCTCCTTTTCGTGAACGCGCGCGCGAGCGATTTCGTGAGCGCCCCGATCGTCGGCACGGAGACGTACCCACCGATATTAATCTTCTTCATCCTCTCGTCCGCGACGACGCAACGCGCGCATGACCCGCCGCCGCCCGGTCTCGACCGTTTTCGCATCACCCCGGCGTCTCCGCACCGCGCGCACGGCGTCGTCCCTCCACCGCACACCATGCACTCAAACCTCGCCACCGCGTCTCGCGCGGCGTCATTCACACCGTTCACCTCTCCCCGCACCCCTCGACCGACGTGCGCGCACTTTTCGCCGCACCACGAACACCACGCGACGACGCGCGTCCGCCGCGCAAACGTCTCGGCGTCGACGTCCCAATCCGACACCCATCCCGCGCACACCGCGCACCTCCCGTCACCAATCTTCGCAAATCCATCCGCACACCGTTCACACTTGTGCGTCGCCCGCGCGCACGACGAACAGTGGCTCAGATACGTCCCCCGCCGTCCCGACGCGCGCGTCACGCGATGTCGGGACGACGTGCCGCACCACGAGCACCATCCCCGAGGCGCCAACCGACGCTCCACCTCTCCCGGATCGCACCTCTCCCAGGGCATCGGAACGATCCCCGCGCACGACAGACACCTCCCATCGTCCCATCCATCCCCTCCCCGCGCCATGGCGCGACACTTCGCGAATCTTTCGCATCGTCTCGTTCGCCTCGCGCACGCCCCGCACCGCGTCGCTTTCCCGCGCGCGTCGACGACGACGTGCGCGGTGAGATGAAAACACCACGAACACGTCGCGAGCGTCGCGCGTTCGGCGACCGCGTCTCGCGCGCGCGAACCGGCGCGCGATTCGGACGCGGGATGCGAATGCGAATGCGACCGCGCGCTTCGACGGTCGATGGACGTCGACGCGCGGTCATCGCGCGAGGAGGAGGCGGGAGAGGAGGTTACGTCGCGACGCATCGCGCGCGCGAGAACCTCTCGCGAGGTTCGCGCGAGCGGTCGAGCGTCGCGATGTGATGCAATTGCATTCAAATCGCGACGCGACAGCTCGCGCGGTCGGCGCGCGCGCGCGTCGTCATGCGTCGCGCGCGCGCGATGGCGATGGTGATGACGATGATTTTCGTCTGGGGGGGCGTCGAAACGCGCGCGAGCGCGAGCGCGTGTCGAGAGACGGCGACGCGCGTCGACGAGGCGTTTCGCGCGCACCCGCGATTGGGACGCGACGTCCCGGCGCGCGCGCCGGGACGCGCGCGAGTCATGACGCACGGACGATCGGAGCTCGATATCGAGGAGGTGTTGGACGACGTGGTGGAGGCGTGCGCGCGCGAGGGGGACGAGGAGTGCGTGGAGAGGATGCGGGAGAGGAGAGACGCGGTGGAGGCGCGCGCGTTCGCGCGAGGCGTGGAGGACGCGGGGATGGCGCTGTGCGAGGAGGAGGGGGGCGGGGAGGGGGAGAGGGATGAATTGTGACGCGCGGGGGTCGGTGTCGATCGAGTGAAGACGTGTTGTGTTGATCATGTTCGATGTACGGCGCGCTCGAAACGAATCGAAACCGCCGCGAGCTCGAGCAAAATAGAACGGTGCGCGCGCGCGTCGCGCGTCACCGACGACGTATGCGATTGCGCATCTTAAATCCACCGTCGGATGAACCCGCGTCCGAGCCGTCGTCGCGACCGCGCACGAATGGAATCTCGCGCGGCGCGTCGACGACGGTCGGTTTCACCGCCGCCGCCTCGCGTTCGGGAAGAGGCGGCGCCGGTTTCCTCGCGGACGCCGCGTCCAAACCCGCGAGTAAACGCGTGAGTTCGCGCGTGGACACCGGTCTCTCGCTCGGCGTGCGCGTCATGCACACGGCGTCCTCACCGTCCGAATAATACCCGCGTCGAACGCCGACGCGTTCGAAACCGCACTTTTCGTACATGGCGAGCGCGCCATCGTTCGACGCTCGCGCCTCCAACACGCCGGTGTTATCGGGAACTAAACCTAACATCGCCTTGAGCATGCGCGTGCCCAATCCACGCCGTCGAAGCGACGGTCTCGTGGCTATTTGCATCACCTGCGTCTCTCCGCCGACGCACTGACAAAAGCCCGCCGCCGCGACGACGCGCGCGTCCGATTCCGCGCGCTCCCCGGGCGCGGGCACGGCGACGAGCGCGCGATTCCGTCCCGCCGCGTTCGTATCCGTCGACGTCGACGCTTCGAGATCGCGAACGACGGCATCCCGCGTCCAATCGACGCCCGACGTCTCGCACAGGTCCGTCTGCGGCGTCTCGCGCGAAATTTCGCCGCGGCGCGCGTCAGTCGCCATTCGAGCGCGAAAACACACACAGAGCCGAGCGTTCGCGAAAACACACACAGAGAGGCAAAAAAACAGAAAGAAACGAATCACACACGCACCACGCCGTCGAAATCCCTCGCCCTCGCGGGTCGTATCGTCCACGACTCGACGCTCGCGAACGTCTCCTCCAATTCCGACCCCGCGCGCGCGCGGCGCTCACCGCGTCCCGTCG
>TARA_B100000674_G_scaffold338822_1_pt1 | contig 11528 bp, 11 predicted proteins | sample TARA_B100000674 | Tara Oceans TARA_B100000674 (sample SAMEA2622759) | marine metagenome | biome: marine biome (ENVO:00000447); feature: surface water layer (ENVO:00002042); material: "saline water (ENVO:00002010), including plankton (ENVO:xxxxxxxx)" | depth 5 m
AAAAAGATATAAAAGGTTTTTTGCTGATATTAAAGTAAATAAAGAAATTATAACAGCCCACTGTCCTAATACTGGCTCTATGATGGGATTATTAGACAAAGATAATGAGGCATGGGTTACTAAAACTGATGATCCGAAAAGAAAACTTAAATATACTTTAGAATTAATTAAAGTTAAAAATAATCTTGTTGGTGTTAATACGCACTTGGCAAACAAAATAGTAGCAGAAGGACTTCAAAATAACTCATTTAAAGAATTTAAAAATCTTAAAACCATTCAATCTGAAGTATTTTATAACAAAGAAACTCGTTTTGATTTTTTGGTAAATAAAAATAATAAAAGAATATTTATAGAAGTTAAAAATGTAACTTTATTTAGAGATAACCAAAAATCTGAGTTTCCTGACGCTCCAACAACTAGAGGAACAAAACATTTAAAAACTCTTATAGATGCATCAAAAAAGGGCTTTAAATCATATATTTTATTTTTAGTTCAAATTGAAAATATGAAATATTTTAAAATAGCAAAAGATATAGATAAAGACTACTATGATAATTATTTAATTGCAAAAAAATCTGGAGTTCAGTTTCTTGCTTATAATTGTAAAATTGATCCTAAAAAAATAAAAATAGATAAGAAAATAAAAATTATTGATGAGTGACTTTACCGAAAAATTTGAAAAGATGAGGGCTGCTGGTAATTTAGCTGCAAAAACTTTAGATATGTTAACTGAGCATATTAAGCCCGGTATATCAACTGAAGTTTTAGATAATCTTGGATATGAATTTATAAAAGATCATGGAGCTTATTCTGCACCACAATATTACAGAGGTTTTAAAAAATCCTTATGTACTTCGTTAAATCATGTTGTATGCCATGGTATACCATCAGATAGAGTTTTGGATGAAGGTGATACTATAAATATTGATGTTACTGCAATATTAGATGGTCATTATGGTGACACAAGTAGAATGTATACTGTTGGGGAAGTTTCAATTAAGTCTAAAAATTTAATTGATACAACATACAATTCTATGATGAAAGCAATCAATATTTTAAAACCTGGTTTATGTTTGGGTGATATTGGATTTGAAATCCAATCTTATGTTGAAGAAAAAGGTTTTAGCGTAGTAAGAGATTTTTGTGGACATGGAATAAGTACAATATTTCACGAACCCCCAAACATATTACACTACGGTAAAAAAAATACAGGTAGTAAGATTTATCCAGGAATGACTTTTACAATAGAGCCTATGATTAATTTTGGAAAATATGATGTAAAAGTATTAAATGATGGATGGACAGCAGTTACTAAGGATAAATCGCTCTCCGCACAGTTTGAGCATACTGTAGGAATTACCGAAAATGGATATGAAATCTTTACAGAATCTGCTAAAGGTTATTCTAGGCCCCCATACAAATAATTAATGATAAAAAGATATTCAAGAAAAGAACTAACAAATATTTGGTCAGAGGAAAATAAATATAGAATTTGGCTTAATGTAGAAATTGCAGCGGCTCAAGCAATGGAAAAATTAGGTCAAATACCAAGAGGTGTTTCATCAGCAGTAAGCAAAAAAGCTAAAATAAATGTAGCTAGAATTCATGCTATAGAGGCAAAAGTCAAACATGATGTGATTGCTTTTCTTACATCAGTTACAGAAAAAGCTGGAATTAAAGCGAGATATCTTCACCAAGGTATGACTTCATCAGATGTATTAGACACAAGTTTTAATATTCAATTAGTTCAATCAGGTAAAATATTAGTTAAAGATATAGATCTTATTTTGAAAGTATTAAAAAGACAGGCAAAAAAACATAAATTTACACCATGTATTGGAAGAAGCCACGGAATACATGCAGAACCAATTACTTTCGGATTAAAACTTGCTTCATTTTATGAAGAATTTAAAAGAAATAGAAAAAGACTTATAGATGCAATTGATGAGGTTTCAAGTTGTGCAATTTCTGGTGCTGTTGGAACTTTTGCTAATATAAATCCAAATGTAGAAAAATATGTTGCAAAAAAACTTGGTTTAAAAATAGAGCCAATATCTACTCAAATTATACCAAGGGACAGGCATGCGTTTTATTTTTCAGTTTTAGGAATTGTTGCAGGATCAGTCGAAAGAGTAGCAACAGAAATTAGACACCTTCAAAGATCTGAGGTTTATGAACTTCAAGAATATTTTTCAAAAGATCAAAAAGGATCTTCAGCTATGCCTCATAAAAAAAATCCTATTTTAAGTGAAAACTTAACTGGACTCTCAAGAATGGTGAGAAGTTATGTAAATCCTGCCTTAGAAAATATAGCGCTTTGGCACGAGAGAGACATTTCGCATTCTAGTGTTGAGAGAAATATAGGTCCTGATGCAAACATTACTTTAGATTTTGCTTTAAACAGGTTGGCAAATATTTTAGATAAAATGATAATTTATCCAAAAAAAATGATTCAGAATATTAATCTAACAAAAGGTTTAATTTTTTCTCAAGAAATAATGCTAGAACTTACAAAAAATGGTTTGAGTAGAGAAAAATCTTATAAGATTGTTCAATCATATTCGAAAAGATGTTTCTCTGAAAATAAAAATTTGTTTGATTTAATATCCAAAGATAAGCTAATAATGAGCAAAATTAGTAAATCTAAACTAAGTTCAATATTTAATTACAAATCTCACTTTAAAAATGTGAATTTAATTTTTAAAAGAGTGTTTAAATAATGAAAAAGGGCAAAAAACTTTACGAAGGTAAAGCAAAAATAATATTTGCTACTAGCGACAAGAATGTTGTAATTCAAAATTTTAAAGATGATGCTACTGCTTTTAATAATCAAAAAAAAGCTAGCATTGAAGGAAAAGGAATTTTAAATAATAGAATTTCAGAACATATACTTTCGTCTTTGTCAGAAATAGGAATTAAAAATCATCTAATCAAAAGATTAAATATGAGAGAACAACTTGTTAAATCGGTAAATATTATACCAATTGAATTTGTAATAAGAAATATTGCAACTGGATCTTTAACAAAAAGATTAGGAATTGAAGAAGGAACAGTTTTGGATCATCCTTTAATTGAATATTGTTTAAAAGATGACAAGCTTGGAGATCCAATAATTTCGAGAGAACATATTATAAATTTTAATTGGTTAAATTTAATAGAGCTCGACTATATTAATGAACAATGTTTAAGAATAAATGATTATCTCCAGGGTTTGTTCAGAGGTGTAGGAATTAAATTAGTTGATTTTAAATTAGAATTTGGAAAAACCAAACAAAATGAAACAATAATATTGGCTGATGAAATTAGTCCAGACACTTGTAGATTGTGGGATCAAAAGACTGATAAAAAATTAGATAAAGATAGATTTAGAAAAGATTTAGGAAACGTAGTCGAAGCTTACCAAGAAGTAGCCAGAAGACTTGGAATTTTTCATGAACAATCAAATATAAGACCAATAAAATTCTCAAAACCAACTGCGGTAAAAATTAAAAAAAATAAATGAAAATAAAAGTAATTGTTACTCTTAAAGAAGGAGTTCTTGATCCTCAGGGTAAAGCTATACAGCAAACATTAAATGGAATGAATTTTTCTGAAGTAAAAGAAGTTAGACAAGGTAAATACTTCGATATTGAAATTAATATAGAAGATGAAAAGAAAGCAAAAACAAAAGTTGATGAAATGTGTAAAAAACTTTTAGCTAATTTGGTAATTGAAGATTATAAAATTCTATAATAAATGAAGTCATCTGTAATAATTTTTCCAGGATCAAATTGTGATAGAGATATGGATGTGGCTTTAAAAAAGTTTGGTTTTAAAAACCAAATGGTTTGGCACAATGATCCAGAATTACCTAAAAGTGATTTAATTGTTCTTCCTGGTGGTTTCTCTTACGGAGATTATTTAAGATGTGGAAGTATTGCCGCTAAATCAAAAATAATTAAATCTGTAATTGAATTTGCTAATTCAGGAGGTTTGGTATTAGGAATATGTAATGGATTTCAAATATTAACAGAAACAGGATTGTTACCAGGTATTCTTCAACAAAATATAAATCAAAATTTTATATGCAAAAATGTTTACGTAAAAATAAATGATAAAGATAATAAATACTTTAGTAATATTAAAAAAGAAGTATTAGAATTGCACATAGCCCATAATGAAGGAAATTATTTTTGTTCAAAAGATCAATTAAAATCTTTAAAAGAAAATAGTCAAGTTGCTGTTACTTATTGTGATGAAAAAGGTAAAGAGTCAGAAGAGTTCAATCCAAATGGTACTTTAAGTAATATCGCTGGAATATTTAATAAAAGTAAAAATATTTTAGGAATGATGCCTCATCCAGAAAGAGTAATAGACAAATACCTTTCAAGTAATGATGGTAATTTTTTCTTTGAAAATTTAATTAAAAATTTAAAGTAATGAAAGTAAACGAGCAAATCGCAATTGATCATGGTCTAAAAAAAGAAGAATTTATTAAAATTTGTGATCTATTAAAAAGAACACCGAACCTGACTGAGCTTGGAATTTTTTCAGCAATGTGGAATGAACATTGTTCATATAAATCATCAAGACTTCATTTAAAAAAGCTTAACACTAAAGGAAAAAACGTAATTCAAGGACCTGGAGAAAATGCTGGAGTTATTGATATTGAAGATGATGACGCAATAGTGTTTAAAATAGAAAGTCACAACCACCCCTCGTTTATTGAACCTTATCAAGGAGCAGCAACTGGTGTTGGTGGTATAATGAGAGATGTTTTTACAATGGGTGCAAGGCCTATTGCAAATTTAAATTCAATTCATTTTGGTTCACCACAACATCCTAAAACAAAAAACTTATTAAGAGGTGTAGTTAAAGGTATTGGAGGTTATGGTAATTGTATGGGTATACCAACCATTGGAGGTCAAACTAGCTTTGATGAGTCTTATAATGGAAATATTTTAGTGAATGCAATGACTTTAGGATTAGTAAAAAAAAATAAAATTTTTTATTCAAAAGCTGCTGGAATTAATAAACCAGTAATTTATGTGGGTTCTAAGACTGGTCGTGATGGAATTCATGGAGCAAGTATGGCTTCAGCAATTTTTGATGATAAAATAGAGGAAAAAAAACCTACAGTTCAAGTTGGAGACCCTTTTACAGAAAAACTATTATTAGAAGCTTGTTTGGAATTGATGTCAGGAAAATCAATTATTTCTATTCAAGATATGGGGGCAGCAGGATTAACTTCATCAAGTATTGAAATGGCATCAAAAGGTGACTTAGGTATTGAATTAAATCTAAACGAAGTTCCATGTCGTGAAGAAAAAATGACACCTTATGAAATTATGCTGTCTGAAAGCCAAGAAAGAATGTTAATTGTTTTAGAAAATGGCAAAGAAACAGAGGCAAAAAAGATTTTTGATAAATGGAATTTAGACTTTGCCATAATAGGAAAAACTACTGATACAAAAAAAATAGAATTATTTTTTGATAATAATAAGGTTGCTGAAATTCCAATTAATATGTTAGCAGAAAATGCACCGATCTATGATAGAAAATGGAAAAAAACAAAACTTCCACAAAAAATAAAATTTAACAAAGATGATTTTAAAAAATTAAAAATAACTGAAGTTCTTAAAAAAATACTGGGCTTGCCAAATATCTCAAGTAAGGAGTGGATCTGGCAACAATACGATCATACAGTCATGGGAGATACTATCCAAAAACCTGGATCCGATTCTGGTGTGGTAAGAGTGCATGGCACTAATAAGGCTGTCGCAACATCAGTTGATTCTTCTGCTTCATATTGTTACGCCCATCCTTCTACAGGTGGAAAACAAGTTGTTTGTGAAAGTTGGAGAAATTTAATTTCATGTGGATCTAAGCCTATTGCTATTACAAATTGTTTAAACTTTGGAAACCCTGAAAAAGAAAAAAATATGGGGGAGTTTGTTGAGTGTGTTGAAGGAATTAATGAAGCGAGTAAATTTTTAAATTATCCAGTAGTTTCAGGTAACGTATCTTTTTATAACGAAACTAAAGATAAAGGGATTAAACCTACTCCTGCTATTGGAGGAGTTGGTTTAATAAAAAATTATAAAACAATTATCACTATGGATCTTAAAAAGAGCACAAACCTAATTTTAGCTGTTGGAAAAACTGAAGGCCATTTAGATCAAAGTGTTTTTGCAATTAATATTCTAAATGAAAAAAAAGGTCCGCCCCCAGAAGTGAACTTATTTAATGAAAAGAATAATGGTGAAACAATATTAAAATTAATAGAAGATGGATTAGTTAAATCTGTACATGATGTTTCGTTGGGTGGAATTATTACTGCGGTTTCAAAAATGGCAATTAAAGGTAAAAAAGGATTTAAATTAAATAAACTAAAAGTTTTAGTGAATAAATTTGATTATTATTTTGGTGAAGATCAAGGAAGATATATAATTGAAATTGAGGCTAATAATCTTTCAAAAGTAGAAGAGATTCTGAAAGGCAATTCTGTTCATTATGATGAGATTGGTGAAGTGACTGAAAAAGACATAATAGTTGATAAAGAGCCAATTCTGCATATTGACGATTTAATAAAATCAAATAAAAATTGGCTAAGAAAGTATATGGAAAATTAATATGGCAATGGATTTAAAAGAAATAGAAAAATTAATTAAAGAAGCAATGCCAGATGCTAAAATAGAAATTCAAGACCTTGCGGGTGATGGAAATCATTATTCTGCTACAGTCAAATCTTCTAAATTTTCTGGAAAGAGTAAAATTGAACAACATAAAATGGTATATAATTCATTAAAAGGTAAAATGGGTAATGAGTTGCATGCTTTAGCAATTAAAACTAAGGAGTAATATGGAACAAGAAATTAATGATTTAATAAGTAAAGAAATTGACAGTAATGAAGTTTGTCTATTTATGAAAGGAACTCCTGATGCACCACAATGTGGTTTCTCAATGGCAGTTTCAAATATGTTAAAAATTTTAGAGGTAAATTTTAAAGGTGTTAATGTTTTGGAAAATGAAAAATTAAGACAAGGAATAAAGGAATTTAGTGATTGGCCAACAATACCTCAATTGTATATTAAAAAAGAATTTGTAGGTGGTTGCGATATAGTAAAAGAGATGTACGAGAACGGTGAGCTTAAAAAAGTTCTTGAAGATAAAGGAATTAATTTTAAGAAATAATTATCTAGAATAATATTCAATTACTAAATTTGGCTCCATTACTACTGGGTAAGGAACTTCTTCAAACTTAGGCACTCTTACAAATTTTACTTTTTTATTTTTTTCATCTAACTGCAAATATTCAGGAACTTCTCTTTCTTTATTGGAAAGAGCTATATCAATTAAAGCTAGTTGTTTTGATTTGTCTCTAATCTCAATACTATCCTCTTCTTTAACTTGATAACTTGAAATATTCACTTTTTTTCCATTAACCCTTACATGTCCATGGTTAATTAATTGTCTTGAAGAAAAAATGGTATTTGAAAGTTTAGATCTATAAATCACTGCATCAAGTCTTCTTTCTAAAAGACCTATTAAATTTTCAGCAGTATCACCTTTTTTCATTATAGCTTTTTTATAAACATTTCTGAATTGCCTTTCGTTCATATTGCCATAATAAGATTTTAGTTTTTGTTTTGCATTTAATTGAATTCCATAATCAGATGGTTTTGAAGATTTCGATTGCCCATGTTGGCCAGGAGGGTATGCTCTTGTGTTAAATGGGCTTTTTGGTCTGCCCCATAGATTCACTCTAAGCCTTCTGTCAACTTTATGTTTAGAGTTTAATCTTTTTGTCATTTAATAAAACGCTTTATAAACACAAGATTAATTTTGTCAATTAACCTTTTTTTTAGCTAAACTAGCAAATACACTTGATAAAATACGAGTTTCTTTTTGAGATAAATCCATTTTATAAAATATACTTCTAAGATTTTCTAACATTTTAGGTTTTTTTTCCTTTGGTTTAAAAAAATTGATCTCTTCAAGATGCTTGATACATAAATTTGTCATTGCCTGTATATTTTTTTTCGATGCAGATTTAATTTTTTTTGATTTTGAATATTTTGAATTTTTAATATTCAAAATTTGAAAAATAGTTTGTGCTACTATTATCAAACTATGAGACAAATTTAATGATTTGAATTTAGCGTTGCTTGGTATTTGTAATACATAATTAGAAAAACTTATTTCATTATTTGATAGTCCTGATGCTTCTGGGCCAAATAGAAAAGCTACTTTTTTTTTAAAATCTATTTCGTTTAACTCGTTTAACTTAATATGTTTTATATTTTTATTTCTAAACCTTGCGGTTGTTGAAATTAGTATATCTAAATTTTTTAAAGAAGGTTCTAAATTATGATATACCTCAGCTTTTTTTATAATTTCATGAGCACCTACAGAAGTTGCTATTATTTTATCGTTAGGAAAAATTGGCTTTGGATCAATTACGATTAATTTAGAAAAACTAAAATTTTTCATTGCTCTAGCACATGCTCCAATATTTTCTGATAATTGAGGTTTATGCAAAATGAATGAAATATTTTTAAACATTAAAGACTTGCAGGAGCTTTATCCTTAAAAAGTTTATAATCTAAACTATCAACAAGCGCTTTAAATGAAGCATCAATAATATTTGGCGAAACTCCAATTGTGAACCAATTTATACCTTTTGAGTCAGTACTTTCGATTGAAACTCTTGTTACTGCTTCGGTTCCAGTATTAAGAATTCTAACTTTATAGTCTACTAATTTTAAATCCTTAAGATACTGAGAATATTTTGCAAGTTTGTCGACATTATCTCTTATAGCATTATCAAGTGCGTGAACAGGTCCATTACCTTCGCCTTCACAAAGAATTAACTTCTTATCAACTTCTAATTGAGCTTTAGCTGAGGAAATAATTTCTCCTGAATTATTTTTTTTTACACTAACATCATATTCTTTAATTAGAATATACCTTGGGATTTCACCCATTATTCTTCTTGCTAACAATTCAAAGGATGCATCTGCACCATCATAACTATAGCCTATAAATTCTCTATCTTTAACTTCTTCTAAAAGTTTTTTTATTTTTGGATCGTCTTGTTTAAAATCTATACCAATTGATTTTAATCTTGAAACTATATTTGATTTTCCTGATTGATCTGAAACAACTATATTTCTAGTATTTCCTACATCTTCAGGATTAATGTGTTCATACGTTTTTGGATCTTTTTGAACTGCAGACACATGTAAACCACCTTTATGTGAAAAAGCAGCAGCACCAACATAGGGCAGATGTTGATTAGGTTTTCTATTTAATATTTCATCAAGTAATCTTGAACACTGAGTTAATTTAGAAATATTTTCTTTTTTAATATTTATTTCATATTTTTTTGAATAAGTTTCTTTAAAGTGCAAAGTTGGAATTATTGACATTAAATTAGCATTTCCACATCTTTCTCCTAATCCATTAATTGTTCCTTGTATTTGTCTAACACCCGATAAAACTGCAGCTAAAGAATTTGCTACCGCATTTCCGGTATCATTATGTGCATGAATTCCAAGGTTTTTTCCTGGCACAGATTTAGAAACTTCATTTACAATTTCGGATATTTCATTAGGTAGTGTCCCACCGTTTGTATCACAAAGCACTATCCATCTTGCACCATTATCATATGCTGATTTGATACAAGATAAGGCATATTCTTTGTTATTCTTAAAACCATCGAAAAAATGTTCAGCATCAAACATAAATTCTTTTTTTTCTTTAACAAAAAGTTTTGTACTTTCTGAAATATTTTCTAAATTTTCTTTATTTGAAATTCCTAGCGCAATATCAACATGAAAATCCCAAGATTTTCCAACCAAGCATACTGCTGGCGTATTGCTATTTAATATTGATGAAAGCCCAGGATCGTTATCAGCACTTCTACCTGCTCGTTTTGTCATCCCGAAAGCTGTTAATACTGAACTTTTTAATTTAATTTTTTTTTGAAAAAACTCTGTATCGGTTGGGTTAGCCCCTGGCCAGCCACCTTCAATATAATCCACTCCTAAATTATCTAAGGCTTTTGCTATTTTTAATTTATCATCAATAGAAAAGTCTACGCCTTGAGTTTGAGCTCCATCTCTTAATGTGGTATCAAATATATGTATTTTTTCTTTACTCATTTATATTTCCAGAGGGTTTTATCACCTTTGTCTTCAATTAAAACTCCTTTATCAGATAATTCATTTCTTATTTTGTCGGCAGCTTTATAATCTTTATTTTCTCTAGCATTATTTCTGTCTTTGATTTTTTTTTGTATTTCTTCTTCAGAAATCATTAATTTACTTTGCTTAAATTGGTCCCATGATTTTTTATTTTCATTAAGCAAACCAATAAAATTACATGCAGAAACAAATATTTCTTTATCTTCAACTGAACCTTTTTGAGACTTATCAAAAAGTTTATGAAGATTAGCAATAAAACCTGGTGTATTTAAATCATCATATAAAGGTGCTAAAAAATTCTCAGGAATTAAAACTTTTTTTTTAATATCTGTATAACTCTCATACCATTTATTGATAGTTTTTTCGCACTCAGATAAAAGTTTATCATTCCAGTCTAAAGGTTGCTTGTAGTGAGCGCTAATCAAAGCCATTCTTAATACTTGTCCACTTACTTTATTTTTGAAATCACTAATCTTTAAGATGTTGCCTTGAGATTTTGACATCTTTTCACTTGAGATTGTTATAAAGTTATTATGCACCCAATAGTTTGCAAAAGTTTCGTTTTCATTAGCGCATCTAGATTGTGCAATCTCGTTTTCATGGTGTGGAAAAATTAAATCCAGTCCACCACCATGTATATCAAATTTTTCACCTAGAAATTTTTTTGACATTACTGAACATTCAAGATGCCAACCGGGTCTACCTTTTCCCCATGGAGAATCCCAATAAGGCTCATCTTTTGTTGAAGGTTTCCATAAAACAAAATCAGCAGGATTTTTTTTATTTTCTGATACTTCCACTCTCGCGCCTGCAATCAGTTCATCTAAATTTTTGTTAGATAATTTTCCATAATCTTTAAATTTTTTAACTTCAAAATAAACATGATTATTATTTTCGTAAGCGAATTTATTTTTAATAAGTTTATTAATCATTTCAATCATTAATAAAATATTTTCAGTAGCTTTCGGTTCTTTTGTTGGAGTTTCGCAATTTAAATATTTACAATCTTGGTGAAAAATATTTGTAATATTTTTTGTTAGATCGTTAATTGAAACTTTTTTTTCAATTGAAGAAGTTATTATCTTATCATCTATATCTGTGATATTTCTTATATAACTAATTGAATTATCACCATATTTACATTTTAAAACTTTAAATAAAATATCAAAAACAACTAAAGGTCTTGCATTTCCTATATGTGGATTATCATAAACAGTTGGCCCACAAACGTACATTCCAATTTTTTTTGGATTAATTGGTATGAATTTTTCTTTTTTATTCCCAAGGCTATTTGTTAAAAAAATATCTTTATTCATTATTCTAGAAATATACTTTAATTT
>TARA_B100000674_G_scaffold132845_1_pt1 | contig 11523 bp, 20 predicted proteins | sample TARA_B100000674 | Tara Oceans TARA_B100000674 (sample SAMEA2622759) | marine metagenome | biome: marine biome (ENVO:00000447); feature: surface water layer (ENVO:00002042); material: "saline water (ENVO:00002010), including plankton (ENVO:xxxxxxxx)" | depth 5 m
ATACTTTTCTTTGAGTTTACTATTGGGTTCAGCAATAGTCAAGATCTTATCAGAATGAATCATAAAAACATTCTGAGTTGTAACATCAACCAACCAAGGACTAAGAGTGTCTTTATCCCCCAATACCATTGGTTCAGTCAGTTTACAATCTGGGGAACCTAATTCCCCAGTAACCTCCTCAATCTGTGTGATTAGTGAATAGTTCTGAAAGACCAATACCTTTACATTATCCATCTGTTACCTTTGCCTCAACCTTTTCTTTTGCTTTAACCTTTTCAACCACTGGAGCAGGAACAGGACGATACTTTCTATATCTCCTGGTCTCAAATGTTTCAAACACCTCTTCTGGGTTACCAGAACAGGTCTTCCTGACCACCTCCACAATCTCATCATAGGGGTCTGATTTAATATCAGGCCACTGACGATGAGCATTCTCAGTAATCTGTCTACTGATTACCTCATACTCCACACCATCCCCAGATACAGGGGGGACGTAATCAACATACTCTTTTTGTTTGGGTGCCATGATCAGAAGGTTTTGGTGTGAATGTCAAGTTCGCCATCATCAATGTGGGCGTGGTCAATATTCTCAATGTGACCATGCACCATATTTATTGTGATGGTTCCACTCTCTAATACTGTTGCTATCCTCTCTAAGGAGTCTGCAATCCTGCTAAAATGGCGCGTGTCCATGATGAAGGTAGTTCTGTCCCCCTAGTATAGGCGATAAAAAAGGGGGTGTCAACTGGATTGTGCCAGTTCCCCCTGTGCCCATGGGCAGCGACGATACAATCCTATTTAGAACCACTCTTTCCTTCTATGGGAATCAGGAACAATCCTACCTAGTGTGATGGTTAGTAACCCATTCTCAAATTCAACTGATCTAACTTCCGTTTCATCTGAGAGGCTCCAAGTTCTGGTGAAAGATCGTTGAGCCAGTCCTCTATGGATGTATGTTTTGCCTGATCCCTCGTCATCTTCTCTCTTACCCTCAACAAAGAGTTTTCCGTCTTCTGTGTAGACTGTGACATCTTTTTTTGAAAATCCTGCTAATGCTAGCTCAAGTAAGGATTCGCTACTACTTACTTCAACTAGGTTATAGGGAGGGAAATTTGACTGTGTTTCCTGAAGTTTAAACAACTTGTCAAAGTATTGTTCCATCCCAATACTATTCTTATTTATACGATCCATCAGTGCAGGGAGATCTGACGCACCATATCTGGTAAGGTTACCCATTATTCTAGCTCCTTTAAAAGCGAGTTTGTTTTTGTGTGGACCCCTAAGGCATCCATGCTTATTTATAACACGCTTTTAAAAAAATGTAAGTAGGGTTATCCCTAATGCTCATGCTCATCAAATGTATCATCCAAATCCTTTGATGGTGGCCCAAAAGACATGTACATACCATAAAGTGTGGATATTGTTAATGTCAAACAGATGATGACTATCAGATTCATTCTGCTTCTTGAGTCTTTCCTTTCTTACCAATATTATATTTCTGTTCCAGGGTCCACTCGTTCTTATCCCTGTAGGGAAGGACTTTGATTTGATTCAATGGAGCAATGTCCATGATTGAATCTTCCTTCACAACACTAATGAGGCCCCAGTCAGCAAGAAGACGAGTAATACGATTCCTACGCTGAACGTCGTTAACAGTAATGTTAGCGTATTTGCCATCAAGAGCAAACAACTCCTTAAAATGCACTATGTAATATTTACCTTGCTTGTGCAAAATATGGCAGGATTGATAAAGTTTTTTCTCTTTTCGTGAAGCTACACCAATTCTTGTTAATGTTTCCCTTACTTTGAGGAAGTCATCTGGTTCATTTAATACAATCTCAATCATTTTATCCTGAGACCAATGAACCTGTGGTTCAGTAGTTTGATTCATCTTTTACCACCAGTGTCAAGTTTTTGTTTAATAAAGAGCAATTGTTCATTAGTTAAGATTTTCAGTGCTTGTGCTGCCTTATCATTACTATATCCATAGTATTTTTTGACAAACTCAAGGTCTGAGACCTTTTCTTTACGAACCCAAGGAGAGAATCTCTTCCTCTTTCTCAGTGTATTTATGTAAAAATGATATTGCATATCCTTATCTAAGAAATGATACCTGTTCATCTCATTAGCAAACAAGACACAATCCAGATGTCCAGATAGACACCTGTTCACAATGTATGGTGGATACTCCTTAATGTTCTCACTAAGATCTTCCTTTGTGAAGTTGATGGAATTTAACCAATCTTTCAGTTCCAATGTCTAATCACTCCTGCAACAATAAAACAGTTAGTAATAAAATAAGTAAAGAATATAAAAGTACGAAGAATGGCAACACCATTATCATATTTTTTTGTTTTAACATCTGAGAAACTACCTAGAGTGTACTTCCACAGTCTCCACAATCTCTTCATTAATATACCTCAATAGTTCCTTGTCTTGAACATCATCTGGAATATCATTCTTATAGAAGATCCTGTAACTATCAGAGCCATACTTACCAATGCCAAAGAGTTTGGTGGCATCCTCACCATCCCACTTTAGAAAGTCATTGGTCATACGCATGATACGATGTGCCCTGATGTTAAACATACCAAGTGGTTTGATGAAGTCAGAGAGACTATCATGATGCCACACCTTAAGGAACTCCTCTGGTGTGGGTGTCAACTTGAATAATTCTGTAAGGACTGGTTTTACCTGTTTTCTGTCAGTCAGGTTTAGACAGATAACACCAACCATGTGCTGCCATACATTATCAACCTGTTGTTGAACCATCAGTTCTTCAACCATCAACCAGACCTTCCTTTTTCAGTCTATTGAAATTATAGCATCCCTCAAAAGTAAGTTGAATCTTTGGTTTCTTCCCATAATTCATGAGCAGAAGTTCTTTTCTCTCCTTTTGTTCTGTCATATACTTACCAACAGACCTGAGTGTATATGTATGTTCAAACTCTGCCATATTCCATTCCTGGAATCTATGTTTTACTAATTGTCCTGAGTTGTAGGAGACAAGCATATTGATACTACAATCAGAACAATCACGAGAAAAAGTGTCATGATTGAATCCTTTGTGCATACTTCCTTTTTTTCCATACAAACTATCCTTAATGGCATAGGGTGGGTCCAGATAGATGAATGATTTCCTCTCAGATGATTCATTCAATAGTTCTTCATAGGAAAGGTTTGTGATTTTCCAGTTTTCAATGATCTTCTGAAAACCTGGAAGTCTATCAATACCCCTCTGAGTAAAATTATTTTGTGATGCCATCTTAGAGAAGGAGGATGACTCAGTAAGACCAGAGAAGGAACACTTATTTACAATATAAAATGCACATGCCTTGGCAAAATCATTAACACTATCATCATTAAGATGACCCTTTGATGAATTGAATAATAACTTGCACTTGTCAGGGGTATTATGAAATCTCTTAAGTGAACCAAGAAAATCCCTCATCTCATCACCATTCTCCTGGAGTTGTTGCCAGAAGTTGATTAGTGGTTTATATAAATCATTTACCCACACATTCAAGTGTGGATGCATTTTGGTGATGTAAATTGCTACTGAACCACCACCAAGAAAAGGTTCCCTATACTCCTGATAATCAGTTAGATCAGGAATATGGGGAACAATTTTTGTAAGGGCACGTGATTTACCACCAGGATAACGAAGAGGGGTTTTCAAAGATTTCATAATCAGTGGATGTAGTATTCAAAGTTAAAGAAAGAGGAACTATGCATGAATCTTGTGCCATGATGCCCAAAACCCTTTCCCCCATGGGAGTGCTTATGATAATGGCAGTATCCTTTATTCTTATGACAATGATGATGCCTATGAGTGGGCATCCAATTGTGATGATTATGTGTATAGTGTGGTCTATGGATCTTGTGTGCCATGGCAGGAGAGGCAAACATAAGTGCTCCTGCTGCTGCCAAAATAATTTTCTTCATTCAACAACCTCCAGTAAATAATTTACAGAATTAGATAGTGATCTATATCCTGATCCAACATAGATCTGGCCTGCCACCACTGAAACAGTAGCAATACCCCAAAATATGTAGTACCACTTACTCTTGATTTGATTTTTTTTGCCTTGTTTCTTCATCTTCATAAGTGATAATAATTCTTTTTCTTGTATATCCCCTAGAGTCTATCACAAGACACTTATTAATACAACAATCATCAAGTAACTTTTCAATACTATCTAATTGCAAATTCAGCATCAGATTCCTATCATTCTCACTCAGTTTTGTCATTTTCTAACTCCTGGATGATTCTCTCTACTTGTTTTCTATCTGTTCCACAGGGAGCATTACGCAAACAGATAAGAATACATTCCCTGTCACTAATGGGTGGTCTCATAGTCCACCCATTCTCATCAAGTAGAACCTCTTCTGTCAAAATCCCCCTCCTTTTGATTTTTTCTTCTTCATTTTTGATTTTGGTATGATTCTCTTTAGTTCCTCTTCTGAATAATCTTGAAAGAGAGTAAGCATCTTATCAAGAGCATACTGAAACTGGGATCCCTTACTCATATTACTGAGAAGATAATGTGCTACATCATATCTAAGTTCTTCAAGTTCTTTCTTATCCATCACATTGTTCTGTAACGAATAATCTCCTCAAAGCATTCTCCAATTGAATCACCAAATCCAGTGATGTGACAATCATCCTCAATATAATTCCAGATAAATTCACCCAACTTTTCTTTTGGATAATCTACATCCTTGGAAAACTCAATTTCAATCCTCATTTTAATTCACAACTCCAAGATTCCTTAATGGTTTGAACTACATGGGAGAAGTCTCCTGTGTAAGAAGCTTTCCCTAAATTAAATACCCTAAGAGTGAGAGCAACATTATCAAATATGTATCCTCGATCATTCTTAAGTCTATCTACAGATATTGCTAATGGATGTCTTGTAATGTAATTGTAACTTTCATCCAAAGCAATACCAGACCAATGGCATTTACCATCTTGATCTTGAAACTTCCTGATCAAATCATCAGGAGTAAGTTCAATGTCTTTGACAGTTAAACCTTGACCCTTATTCTTTCTAGCAGCATTTCTGGTTTGACCAAATCTGATATTCGATATCAGTTTCTTTGCTGTTTCAGATTTCATTTGAATTCACACTCCATAGAGGGCATGGAGGGCGGCCATGTCTTGAGGCATGAACCACTGCTGAGCGCGGTTACGATTGTAACTCATGATAGAATGAATCGTGTCATGGTCGTGACCAAGGCCCAGGGCGTGACCAATCTCGTGGGTGAGAACACCTCTCCAGAAGGGGTTGGTTCCATCATCAAGAACCTCAATCACAGTGTAGGATTCAGGAACTGGGTCAAGTTCGTTGGTGATGGTGGCCAGTCCATTCACTCTACTCTCACCCTCAGACAACCCAGTGATGGCGTCCACAAAGTTGACCTTGATCTCAGCGTCAGCGTAGTCAACTAGCTCAAAGTTGATACCCAACTCTTTCTCTAGACGAGCAAACGTTGCCTGAACATATCCCCTCCCGCCCTTCTTCATCTGACCAACGGCGAAAGTGATCATGCCATCTTTCATATAGTTTGTAACCATATCATGGACACTAGTTCCGTTGCTCCATCCAGTCACGAACTCGTGATTATTGTCATAGTCAAAGGCACCTTTCTGGAAAACTTGATACCAGGTGGGCTCAAATGCTGTGGATGTGTTCATTTTCTTTGTTCTGTTGATTGAAGGGACTGATGAATTGTGTAGGAAAGACTGATGATGCCTAACCAAAGGAAAGAGGATAGGGAGAAAGCGATGAATAAGGGAGCACCCCATCCAATTCTTATGCGTTGGTTAGTCATTTGAACTCACACTCCACCATAATTTCAGTAAGACAGGCAAGCATGTTTATCTCCTGGTCAGCAACGAAAGAAGATTGGTATTGATACTTAGCAATGATAAGCACAGCAGCAGCAATGCCAGAACCTGCCAAGGACCCATAACAAGCATCATAAACAGACCTAAGAAGTACATTAGGATCATTGTCCAGATTATTGACGACCCACTTACGTACCTTAGGAAAGTCTTTCTCTTTAAGGTTTTTAAAAAGTTCATCAGTTTTTACATTAGAAAAGGAAGCAAGGATACCAGAATCAATACTACCACCAGCAGCATACCTCTGACATTCATTAAGAACACGTCTCCAATCAGGAAAGTGTTTCTGGATAAGTTCTACCAAGACCTTGTTATCATATTTAATACCTTCTGTATCCAAGATTTCTTGGAGACGTGTGAAGAATGATGCTGCAAGTAACTGCCTTTCTTTTCCTTTAAGGGAGAAGTCAATGACTGAACATCTACTATGAAGGGGTTGAATGATTTTATTTTTGTAGTTGCAGGTGAAGATGAATCTGCAGTTGCCAATAAACTCCTCTGTAAACGCCCTAAGGCAGAGTTGAACATCTGGGGTTGTGTTATCTGCCTCATCAATAATGATGACCTTATGCTTGGCAGAAGAAGATAACGATACAGTTGAAGCGAAGTTCTTGGCATTATTGCGTACAGTGTCTAAGAATCTACCCTCATCAGAACCATTGATAATATAAAAATCTGTGCCCAATTCAGCACAGAGTGCCTTAGCAACTGTGGTTTTACCACAACCTGGTGGTCCTGATAGGAGAAGGTTAGGAACCTCCCCCTTATCTAGGAAATCAATAAAGGTGCTTTTGATATTGTTAGGAAGAATGCACTCCTCAATTTTCTTTGGGCGATATTTCTCTACCCAAATAAATTCATCACGACTCATTTTTCTCCTGTTGTTTTTTCAACCATTCTTTGAACTTTCTCTTACCCTCTACAACTTTCCACCAGGGAGCATAAAGGGGTCCATCATAATCTTTTTTCATCATACCTATCAATCACCTGAGAGTCAAGGTTGGTAGCAGCCATTGCCTCATACATGTATGAGGCACCTGCCCTTGGAATTGTGTGATCACCACAGGTAAATATATCACACACTGCTATTCCACTCTCAGGCCAAGTATGAATGGATATGTGAGACTCTGCTAATAGTGCAATTCCAGTAACCCCCTGAGGTTCAAATTTATGAGTTGTAACATTTAACAATGTACTTCTGGACAATGTGGCAGCATTGGCAAGAACATTGCGAATGTGTGCTTCATCATCCAGAAAACCATAAGGGCATCCTTTTAATGTAAAAAGAATGTGTTTCATCCAAAGGTAGAGTCAGGTTCAAGGGCAATAAAGTAGGTCACATCAATGTTATGATTTGTAAAACGTGACAGAAGTTTTTGAGAGACAACCACATCATAGGAACCAGGAACAATTTTCAAATTCTCTTCTTTAAAATTAAATGTGAATTGTGAATCAGTTTCTCCAACAATAATGGAGAAGTCATTAGAGGTATCATTCTTCTTGTCACGAGCAACCAGTTTGATAACACCTGCATCACCAATAGCAGAGATATCAGGGAGTTGATAGATGGATGCTGCCTTCTTCAGTTTTTCCAGTTGTTGACTGGTTAGTTCAAAACAAACATCCTCTGTAGGAAGAGAGATCTCCTTTTCAGGAGGAGCAACAATGACTGTAGGATCAGCAAAGAAATACTTAGAGCGCATCTTACCTTCCCTGATCATCACAAAGTCATTACTCTTGAAGTCAAGTTCAGGACTTACATGAAGTGACAATCCATTGAGGAACTGATTCAGGTCATAGATACCAAAATCCCTTGGGAAATCTTCTTCTACTGTTGCCTCAGCAAGAATGTTCTTCATCACTGAGATAGAACGAAGTTTGTTTCCCTGTTTAAACAAAATGGACTGATTGATTGAAGAGAAGTTCTTCAACAGGTTGACAGTGGTATCAGAAAGTTTCATATGGTTCAGGGTTGTCATTACAGAGGCCAGCAAAGTGATAGAGAAGAATGCAATAGTGAATTGCCTTTAGGATGTCATTTTTAGACTTTCCATCTTTTTTTCCAAAACGTGATAGGTATTTGATTGCATTAGATCTACAGAAAGGTTCAGCATCACCAATACCCTCAATAAGGTCAAGAGTCTGAGTTTTTGACTCTTGTGAAGTGTAATGGGAACGATAGGTCATTCCCAGATAATCACGCACTTCTTTAAGGATTACATCCTCATTATATTTCCAACGTCCATTCTTATTATCAGTGGTTGGAAGATCAGGGATATTAAAACTAATAGTATCAGGTGAGCTAAGTGTGCTTAACATATCACTCATATCCACAGATTCAGCAGCACCATAAACATCAGAGGAGAAGGTGATTCTATCATCACCTAGTCCTCCTGCAATTGTATCATCAAGACCATAAATTTTATTGTAGTTTCCTGTGTCAATCATAGTGTCTCCATAAAGTTCATTGTAAAGTAATGACCAAGAGTTTACCATCAGTAATTATATCAAACCATTTTGATGGTGTCAACTGAATCAGTCATTACAAAATCAGCATCAACCTTGTCATACAATTCAAGGAAGGATGCTTTGGTCTCCTCATCAAAGCGATTGATGCAGACCTGAATTGCCTTCTCCTTGTTATTAAAGATGCTAAAAGCATTGATGATATGAACCAGACGACGTGTGCTGATCACTTCCTCAATACCACCATCATAGAAGGTCTTGCGGATGATGTCAGCCCAGTCCACAAGGTGCTTACAGAAGGCACGATCCTCAACACCCAGATCCAGTGCCACACCCTCAAGGATCTTCTGCTCTGTGGCAGCAGAGGGATAGGACTGTTCAAAGGTCACTGGGAATCTTTCAAGGAAGGCTTCATTGAGCACATTAGTTCCAATGAATCTACCATCATCTGATCCCTTTCCTTTAGTATTGGCGGTTGCGAATACTTGGAAACCCTTTGTGGGCGCAATGTACTGGCCAGTTTTCTTGAGGAAAATCCCTTTTCCTTCAAGAATAGATTGGAGGCAAAGAATTTTGTTTGAGGCGAGGTCAATCTCATCAAGGAGCAGGACTGCTCCACGTTGGAGTGCTTCAATGACTGGGCCATTATGCCAGATGGTCTCACCATTAACAAGGCGGAAACCACCAATAAGATCATCCTCATCTGTTTCAATAGTGATGTTGACACGAATCAACTCCCTTTTGAGTTGTGAACAAGCTTGCTCAACACAGAGTGTTTTACCATTACCAGAGAGTCCTGTGATGAAAACAGGATAGAAAAGATTGGATTTGATAATTTTTTTAACATCACTAAAATTACCAAACTGAACAAATGTTTCATCTTTCTGAGGAACAAGGTTTTGCTCTACAGCAGGCATTGCAGAAGGTGCCTCATAAGACTGCTCCAGTTTTTCCTGAACAGTCAGATTCCACTTACCACGACCAACCTTGTAGCAATCAAGTTTCTTAGTAATAGTCTGATAGGTGGTGCCATTCATGGCACACCAGGCACGAACATCAGCAGCAACTACTTCTGATCCATAAAGATTTGAGAGTGATGAAACAACGTATTCAGTGGAGAGTGCCATAGTGGTTTTGTTCAACAGGTTCATTATAAGGGATTTTGGGGGGTCAGGCACCCCCCAATGGACAGTTATGGAAGTGGTTTCTTATGCAACCAACTCCATAAACTTACCAAGAACTTTCTTATTTAGTGATTTTGTTTTCAAATTTTTGATAAAGGCAGATTTGATTTTTGCTTTAGAAGCACCCTCCTCCACATTGAAATCAGCATCTTGATTCAATGCTCCAGTTTGCATGGCAAAATATGAGGTGTATCCAGAATTTTTGATGTCAAAATACTTGTCCTTCTTAATTTTCTTCAAAGTATCCTCATTCAAACTTTGATAATTGCGAATGAAGTTGTTCATTTCTCTGGGAGGACAGAGGCGAATGCCAATAAAGTTTGTATTGGGAAAGGTATCTTTTAGATCCTGCAATATAACCTCAGTAAAAGAATGATACTGATACTCAAACAGATAGGTAAACCCAGTTTTTCTGTTTCTGAGATAAGAAGATCCACCACTGATGTGCTGAGCTCCATGACCACCATAATAGTTCTCCCTACCAATCATCATACCACTTGCTTCACCATCAGTAAGGACAAAACAATGTACCTTTTGAAGATCATTGTTCTTCTTAAATTCAGGAATTACCTGATGCAACATAACAAGAGCCTCATTCAGAGGTGTTCCAGATAGGGAATACTGAGCAGGATAGGAATAATTCACGTACATTCTCATACCAAATACCATCCTGAAAACAGAAAGCATTTGTGCTTCAAGATCTTTCTTCTTAGCAGTGCTGCTAAAAAGATTCATCAATGAGAATTCACCACTAATGATGAACTTATTCTCTTCCCAAACAGTTCTTTCCCTGTAATTAGGATCAATACTATCAATGTAAGAGTTTGTGAAAGCATAGACATCAAATGGGATGTTACACTTATTACAAAACCAGATAAGATTGTAGAGTTGTTTGATTGTCTCAAGGATACAATTACCCATTGAACCAGACCAATCAAGAATAAAAATCAGTCCATGATTTTTACCATCAGTAACAGTGGTGACTTTTTTGAAAAGATCCTCATTGTACTTGAAGGTGTGAAGTTTGGAACAATCAAGCACACCAGTTCTGGCAGTGGAAGAACGTGCATAGGCATCTGCTGCTTTCTTACACTCAAACTCTTTCACAAGATAATTGACCTCCTTCTGAGCAGATTTCCTGAATTTTTGATACTCTGAATCCACAAAACCAAATATATCTTTACCACCACCTAATTCTTTAATTCCTTCAAGATTAATTTTTTCAGATTCTTGTAAGTCTTTTTGAATCTTAGCAAAAGGAATAATAAACTTTTTAGCATCAAATTTAGGCATCTCATAGTAACCATTCTCACGACCATCAAGATTACTATTGAACTCCTGAACACGATCTTCAAAGGTTTGATCTGTCTGGACTTCTGGTTCTGTTCCAGGTGCCCCATCAGGAGTTTCATCTTGATTCTGGTTTTCACTTTTTGATTCATTTTGTTGTGCCTCAGGACTCTCATCTTCACTGTCACCAGAGGAAACTGGTGTGTTCTCAGGAAACTGTTGCTGTTCCTGTTGCTCACCACCCCCCTGTCCACCAGATTGTGGTGGTTGATGCATGGGTTGTTTCTGGGGTTCCTGGTTACCCTTACAATAAGCATACAGAGTCTTTGCTGCCTCAACAGCCTCATCAAATGTTTCAGCATCACCAATCTGCTTAATGATGACCATCTCCTCCTCAGTAAAACTAATATCAATAAACCTTCCAATCTTAAAGAAAAGATTGGCACGATCTGCTAGGTTCATCTCATCAACATCCTGATCCTCAATACAGAAGAAGTCTTGATCTGAGAGTTCACTATAACCAGAGTAAAATGTCTTGTGTAAACCAGGATATTTACGTTTCATTAGTTTTTCAATACGTGCATCCTCAGTTACATTGACAAACTGGTGGGGAACTACTTTTTCCCAACCCCAATCATCAGGGGTGAACAATGCATGTCCAACCTCATGACCAAC